>Ga0137419_10000322_pt1 | contig 16294 bp, 27 predicted proteins | sample CZODoug3_1_2_16f_FD_108279 | JGI IMG/M metagenome (GOLD analysis project Ga0137419, IMG submission 108279) | Vadose zone soil fungal communities from Angelo Coast Range Reserve, California, USA - CZODoug3_1_2_16fungal (Illumina Assembly) | ecosystem: Environmental > Terrestrial > Soil > Vadose... | reverse complement strand
TTACGCCGCAGCCAAGTACAAACAGGTGCGGATGCAGGCGAAGGATGAAGGCATTCTTAATCTGCCTGACGATGAGGATGACGCTCTAATCCCTGGAAGCCATATTATTGGCGAGAGCAGACATTTCGTGGCTACAGCCAACGTCACAGAACCTGTAAAGCGCTTCAGCGGCGAGGAATTAGCGCAATGGTTCTGGCGCAATCACCAAATACCTGTGATCGTAACCAAGGAGCAGATCGAGAAGGCTAAGATCAAGACCAAATCACAGGTCAAGGTCGCAATCGTAGAGCGTACCTGACATGGACATTAAGTTCTGGTGTAACACTCACAATAGGCCAGCGAGCAACATACATATGGGCTGTATAGGCAGTGGTATTTTGTTGCCTTGCCGTGTTATTAATTGTGAGGAGGTTGGCATCTGTATCTTTGAAGATAGGAAAGGACGTGACATGGACGAGCAGAGGATCAGAGAGATATTCGCTGAGGAGTTGGACAAGGAGCAGTGTAGGGGGATTGCTGAGCGAGTAAGGGGCGGATACGATAACAGTCCTGCGGGTACGGCGGCGATCAGGGCTATGAAGCGGATCGTCGAGATATGCCTTGCGCCGGCTGCGACTGTGTTGTTGCTCGTGTGTTTGAGTCACACAGCAGAGGCTCAGGGCTACGTATGCCGCGACTATTACAGCTGCCGAGGCGATTACTGGCGCAACAACTATCCCGATTATCGATATGCGCGGCCAAGATTTCCGGGATATATTGGCCGTGGACCGTGGCGGCCGTATACAGGCTGGGGATGGCGCAGGAATTGGTAAATTCAACACCGGCGGTTATTTCCTCCCGATCGACCGTCGGTTAGACTCGCAACGCCACACAATGCGAGTCGATGGGGACCGGCTGGGCCTGCACTCCGGGCCGGTCCCCTACATATAGGAGCGGGAATAATGCCTTTAGTATTGCAGCCGACATACGATGGAGCGTCAAGGGACGAAATTGAGCGGCATCTACTCGTTGTGAGGGCGAGGCGGATGCAAGCTGTTGCGGTGTACTATGCGGGGGTTAACGCAAAGACAACGCATATGATCGTAAAGTTTCAGCAAAGATTGGCAAGGGAATACCAGCTACTTGCCAAGGATATCGATAAGATGAACAAGCTGGAGGAAGCACTGGAGAAGCGATTACAAACATTGGAGCAGCTAGCGCACGAACGCGATAGTGCCCATGAAAGCTTAGTGGAGATTGAAGATGGCGATTGAGAAAGATTCCGTACCGAGCCGTATGAATACTTTGGCCCGTGTGAGTCAAACACAGCCAAAGACCGTGGCCGGATCGAGCCGGACCCCGTCCCCGCTGACGCCACGTGGCGAGGCGATGCAGGGCACAACAAACGAGCGGCCATACGACGAAGGCGAGACAGACCCGAAGCCGCGAGCCGACATTGGTACGCAGGCGTGGCCAAGCCAGACCGAGATGGAACTCAAGGGTATGCACTATCGAATGGAGATGGCCAATAGACACAAGCGGCCAGCCACGCAACCGTTGGTGCCACTCAAGCAACGGAAACTCGTGGCCAAGTGCGAATTCGGTCAGCAGTTGTATACGTTCTATGAGGGGCATCCGCCGCGGTGCCCTGAGTGCGACAACTTCATGCAGACCATCTCGGAGATCGGTGAATGAGCCTCACGTTCAATCAGTTCCAGGTTGAGCTGCGTAGGCGCGGTATCAAGGAACAAGAAGCGTATTTGTTTACGCTTATCTATGAGCGGCTGATCGAGACTGAGAAGCTGGTCATGATGAATGCTCACGTGTTGGAGGAATTGACCAATAGCGTCGCCAGCTTTGTACAGATTAGCGAAGGGATGCAAAAGGAGCTGCGACTGGTCAGGCGTGGCGGGGTGCCAGATGGCGTCGACGTCGAGAGCGTCGCATGGGACAAGAAGCTCGACGATGAGTAGGGGGGATCATTACTATTGGCTTGTGATCAAGGCTGTGATTGCTGGCCATTACACATTCAGCAAGATGATGTTCGAACACGATAAGATCAAGCCAGTCATTTGGTGTTGATCCGTGTGACTCAAACAGGAGGCACAGATGGGCGAAGCAAAGCGACGAGCGGCGGCGAAAAGTCCGTGGACGGGGCACACGAAAGACTTCCTGGCGCAAGAGTTGCGTAAGGCTGGTCTGGATGAGATGGCGAAGAAAGCTGAGACAGGTTACTATCACGACTTCCTGTCTCCGCTCGATACACCATGTATACAACTTGCCGCCGATCTAGCTGTGATCAATACTCCAGCGGCGCAGGCATTACGAAGACGGCATCTCAATGGTGAGTTCGACGCCTCGAAGGAGGAAAGCGACGAATGGGCCAAGAGTGCCGATGGGAGAGAAGCATTCAATCGATTAGTCAGCGGGAGGTAGCACATGGCACGATCTGTTAAGGGCTTCTTAGCCGACGACGGAACCTTCTTCAATAACCAGGACGAGGTTGAGCTATATGAAGCCCTTAACGGTCTCAGGTTCGCCAGTGAGAACGTCGGAGCCGACCCGAACAAGCTGATGATCATCGTCGATGCGATCGGGCCACAGATCAGGAGATACTTAGATGCCAAAGAAAGTTATAACAAGGCGGAGCGTGGGACCGGGAGTATTGAAGAGTCGGGTGAGCTTGCCCAAGAGCAGTTCGACAAGCTCGGTACCTATACCAAGTGGGCCGATAGAGCCAGAGAAGCAGCACCACTTACTATCAATACAGCCGAGTTCCTCAAGCCAGAGACTGGAGTTACACCCGTACAGCAACAGCCGGCTGACGAACGTGAACATGTGCCCGACGTGGGGAGTGGTGAGCGCACAGAAGCGGTATCCGACAAGTGCGAGGAGCATGGCGCTGGAGTACGGAGCGCTCATGCACGAAGTGTTCGCAGCCGTCCGTATATGGCAACTACATCGACGGCAGCGCTTGACACAGCACGCAAGGGTCGCGGCGGACAGGATATTTAGGGACAGGGGCGAGCCGAGCTACTTCAATCAGTCGTTTGACTCAAACAGGTGGGGGAATTGCTGGGAGAAAGCGGTGGGAGTGAAGAACGATCGCGAGAGCTTAGCGGTCCTAGCGTATGAGATCATCGACAGTAGCGGATGGGAGGATGATCACAACGATCGCATCAGGATCAAGGACTCGATGGAGTTGGCCTCGCTTGCGTATATTGATGAAGTATTACCAGTTATGGACAACTTCCCGATCTATGTGGAAGACGAGCCGTACGATGTGATCGGGATCGAGAACGTGTTCGATGTTGTGCTCACGTATAACGATGGCAAGCAGTACAGGTTCATCGGGACGCTCGACGGGCTGACATATGATAAGGCAATGGAGCGGTACACGCTCGAAGACAACAAGACAGCTTCACGTCTTGATGCTGGTTGGAAAGCGTCATTCGAACTCTCACATCAGGTTTAGGGCTATCTTGCTTGTGCAGCCTCAGTGTATGGTTTTGATATTTACCACTCACGCATATTGGGGCTCAAGAATAGGCCAAGCGGTCGGGGCGAGGACACGTACTTCGTGCATCCTAGCCGCAATGCGGAACAGTTTCAGAGGTGGGCGTTCTGGTTTCGCCATACTGCCGAGATGTATGAGCGCTATAAGGATCATTACGAATACGCCCCGAGGTATACGCATTCGTGCAACAGATACTTTCGGCCGTGTTCGCTTATACCATTTTGCAACGACACGTATGAAGGGAGGATTGAGCAATGGGATCAGATGATTTCCGCGAAGGCAAGCCCAAGCGAGTTGGCGGTGGAGGATTAGGAGGGGTCTTCAGTGCTGGACCAGGGCATAGGAGCAAGCCGAAGTGGAAATTGCAGTTGAGTCAGTCGCGTGGAGTGCAAGCGAGAAGGAAGAATGGCAATGCGAAAGCCATTGTTGAGCGAGAGTCGAACAGGATGCAAGGCAATGCGAAGGCCACTGTGGAAAAAACAGCTGGCAAAGCTGAGAGAGAAAGGGACTAGAGATGGGAATGCGGGAATACTTCGGAACAGGACCGAAGAAACTACCGACAGCGTACCTGCCGAAGACGCTGGTGGACAACGTCGTAAACGATCTAAAGCGGGGCAAGCGCGGGGGCGGTATTACGGCGGTCCTTGATACCATAAACGCATCGGAGCCGGCACCGGAGGTTGTCAAGCACACGCCTGAGCCTGAGCCGATACCGTATCACGAGACGCCGGACGATATCGCTCGCATATGGTTGCAATTGACGTATGGCGAGTCGATGGAAATGGATAGGGAGTTGACAGAGATCGCTCACGCCAACGAGGAACAGCCAATGGCCAAATGGCTACAGATTTGGGCCAAGAAGCGTCAGGGGAAGTCACGTGCCTAAGCCACAACTCGTTGATGTTGATTATGACGAATTCCGCTTTACTACAGCAAAGGGAGGTAGTCTATTCGTCATCAACGGGAAGGACGTGTGGCTTCCGGCTCAACTTATTGAAGTTGATAAGGATGAGTTGGTTATTACAATGCCAGAATGGCTGGCGAAAGACAAGGAGTTGATATGAGCACGTGGCCAGATACAATCGTACAGTTGTTTTTACAGGTCGATGCGGCGTTCGAGAAGGATACGGAGAACGACGCAGAACTGGCCGCATTGCTTCGTGGTCCGGCCTTAGCGATAGCACAGACAGTTGTGATCGACATCAACAGGATCGCGAATGCGCTCGAACGAATTGCAGTGGCACACGAGAAGCGTTTGCGTGTCGAAGCCGGCGTTTGACTCAAACACAGATGTAGCGAACACATGACGATATTCCTGGGACCAGTTGAAGTCAAGAGCGGCATTGAAGCGCCGAGGCGAATGGCTACGCTCTTATGGGGTGCAGCTACATGCGGCAAGACAACGTTCGCAGCAACGGCCCCAGGGGTCAAACTGTGGCTCTCGTTTGGTGATCAAGAGCATGTTTCGATAATGCACAGGCCGGATGTTATGGTTGCTAACTTCTCGACACTCACGGTTGACGAGTTGTTCAAGCACGCGCAGAGTGAAAACCCGTTTGGGCTGGATCAAGTGTTAGCAGCCGAGACCAGCATTGAGACGGTTGTGTGCGACAGTGCGACGGCGATCACGTATTTAGCGTTGCAGCATTCGATCGATAAGGGTGTAGGCGCAGGTAAGAAAGGTTCCTTTGTGCCGACTCTAATGGAACCTGGACAGGCTGCGTATGGGGGGCGTAACGCTATCGTGCTTAAGGTATTGACTGGCTTATTGCGTGTTACGGCTAAACATGGTGTGCATTTGATTATCACAGCGCACGAGGCTGATCCGTCTACGGAGAAGGATGGGATTGTCAACTATGTGTCGATAATGCTTGGCGGGCAACTGGTTAATAATGTGACGTTCCGGCTGTCAGAGATATGGTACATGTCCGAAAGGCATGGGGAGCGGAAATTAGCAATAAGGCCGACACGGTTACGAAGGCCGATGAAGACACGTATGTTCTCATCGATGGGCGATCCTGAGTTCGTGCTCAGGTACGATGCGAAGTTACCTGATGATCACAAGGACCAGATGACTATTGCAAAGTGGTACGACGCATGGTCCGAGAGCGGAGCGAAGGTATCAGTCCCTAAGACGGAGAAGAAGGATGACACAAAAGGTAAACGGTGATACTGTGTTCGTACCTTGTCCACAGTGTGTTGGAAATATTGTAGCCAGACCGGGATGCAGGGACGAAATATGTCCGACATGTGGCGGGGCTGGTGTGTGTCCTGAGCGGACGGCTTGGGAGTTCCAGCATGGTGAAGTGAGAGCAGTAATGCAACGGAGCATCCAATGAGTAGCCATCGGCCGGAGGTGCGAGCATTTGTGGCGGGCTTCGCTTTGGCGTGGCAAGGATACGAGCAGGCCGATCCGTTGGATAGGAGCGTTGTGGCAGCGAACGGCAAGACAGTAGGGGAGAACATAAACGAACTGTTCAAGGATGTGTTTGCGTTTGCGGTGGAGTTGTATGGCGAGCCTTATGATGATCCGCCAGAGCCAGCCAAGGCGTCGCGCAAAGGGATGAAAGAGCCTTGGGAACAGGGCTACTTCGAGGAACAACAGATACCCAAGGCAGTGGGAGATAAACAATAAGTGGTTCTGCCTAGCCACTCTTGCAAGAGGAAGTAAAACAAATGGTTGACGAAACAGAAGAACTCGACGTTATCGAGTTGGAGGAAAGCCTTGCCGACGTTGAGAAACCGCCGGAATTGCCGCCCGGTGTGTACGTCGGCGAAGTCCAGGACGTGCAGGTCGCTACGTCCGGCAAGGGGAACCAGTATTACGCCGTGAAGTTCGTCGTTGCGCCGGAAGAAATCCCTGCCGACATTGTGGATGCCTTCGAAGACGGCGCAGTATTGTACTGGAACCGCCAGATCAAGCCGACAGCGAAGGACCGCCGTGCTTTGTACAACCTGCGCAGGTTCGTCGAAGCGCTCGGCCTGGACAGCAACACAACCTCGATCAATCCGAACGAGTGGATGGGTTGCCAAGCCAAGTTGCGCGTGCGTCTCAACAAGAACCCGAACACGGGCGAGATGCAGGCTCAAATCCAAAGCGTCGACTCGGTGGAAGCGCAAGCTGCCCCAGCCCGCGGAACGAGCAGGCGTGCAGCGGCAGTTGAGGAGGTGGATGAGGCTCCGCCGGCTCGGGCTGCTGGTCGTCGGGCTGGTCGCGCTCGGTAACAAATAAGGCCGGCGTGGGGTTTCGATCCCACGCCGTTTGACTCAAACAGGAGTGCATCATATGGATCATAATGCAATGGCGGCGGCGAGGGATCAGGTTCGATATCAGATTATCGAAGCTTTGAAAGAGCCTTGCTTAAGGACCAATACGAGACCCGCATCGTCGGATACGATCTTGAACGAACAAGCGGATGCGGTACTAGGCTTGTTGACACGTGTCTGTACGGACACAGATATGTATCATCTTCTGATGGGCTATCTAAACACGATACGCCTAAGAGCGCAGGAGGCGGAAAGTCGTCATGGTGAACCGAGTATCACTGAAGCTTGACGAGCACGTCAGCTACGGAGACTCGCAGATACTTGCGAGGATCAGACTGGACGACAAGCGGGACGTTATCAAAGCTGCGATGCTGTTGGGGCTGACACAATCGCAGTTCGTGCGTAACGTCCTTGTGCAGGCGGCGAGAGTCGTCATAGCAGAGAAAGAAAGCGAGGCAGCGTGATGTTCAGATATAATCAGGCGCCGTGCAGGCGGGATGACAATCGGTGGTGGTTGCCTGAGGGGCATCCGGTTGAGCGGCGCTGGTGGCAGAGGTTATATGAAATGTGGTTGGTGGGCACAAATAGATGCTCGCTGCATCAAGCATGGCAACACGGCGTCGACACTGGCAGCCGGAATGAATATCAACGGGTCGTTGTAAATGGAGGTGACTATGAGGCGGTCGCGTATTATCGCAGTCAAAACGAGCGAAGCCAACTTGAGGCCGGGCGATCTGTACTCGGAGAAGGGTCCGGAGTTCTGGAACAGGGTAATGTCCGGCCACGTCCAGGGGACGATCAGTGTGGTAACGAATGATTTTGAGTCACACAGGATGGATGTGCATGTGTTCCGATTGACGATCGTGACCGAGGATGAAAAAGGTCGAGTCGATCGGAACCAGTACCTGCTGGCCGAGGGCTTCGATCCGCATACGCCTCCGGGTGTAGCAGAATGGGAACTCGGGAGAGTCAAGTGAAGAACATCGCCGTGCTTGCTGGGGATTATGGGCAGTTTGTGACTTGGGTGCGTGAACGTGACCCACAAGCGCGGATCAGGGGAGGCTGGGCACACGGCGTCCATGCGCATTATGAGTACATATCGGCCTGGAGGCATGGTGGAGTTGAATACGACGAGGTGCAGGTTGTAGGTACGTTTCATCAACGTAGTGATGCAAAGCAGTTAGAAGAAGCGGTCAGGCCTTTTCTAGGAAGGGTTAAATAACGTGGACCAGGATATTCACCTCAGTGGGGAGCAGGAACATGCCATCGAGCTGTGCACTGACACAACACAACGCATCGTCTCTGTTACTGGCGGTGCAGGGACGGGAAAGACACTCGTCCTTGGCAGAGCTTATAAAGAGCTTAGCAGGAAGTACCTTGTCGCCCTCTGTGCCCCTACTGGACGAGCGGCCAAGCGAATATACGAACTCACAGGGATCAGAGCCAGGACCATTCACAAGCTCCTTGAGTATCCCCAGCCCGATGATGATCCCGTGCTCGATGATGACGGCAATCCAGTGCCCATCACAAACGAGCCGCGACGAGACGCAACCAACCCATTTGATGAAGATGTTATCATCGTCGATGAGTCGAGTATGGTTGGACCGGAACTTTATCGACAACTCATTGCAGCGCTCAGGAAGGGAAGTGGAGCAATTAGATTTTTTGGGGATAACAATCAGCTTCTCCCCGTTGAGGAAGGTGATCCACCATTCCGGACGGTTCTGGCTAAGTTCCCGTCCATCACACTTACATACAACTTTCGAAGCCAGGACGACATCGTATCTAACGCGTATCGGATATTGCAAGGGAGAGTTCCGATACGCAACGACCGCTTCGATGTTTGGTACACTGATCAACCACTCATGACGTTGGTCAAGTACATCGGAGCACATCCAGAGTATGCTGAAGATGACTGTCAGATCATCACGCCAGCACGCAAGAGCACATTCGGTACTCTGCGGATCAATCCATCGATCCAAGTTAAGCTGAATAAGGGGAAGGAACTGATCAGGCTGCCTCGGTTCAACGATGAGGAACGCGATCTGGTCGTGCGGCCTGATGACAAGTTTCTGTGGGTCAAGAACGATTACGCACTCAATTTATTTAATGGCGAGATCGGGCGTATCACGTCGATCAACACGGAGGATGGGTCGCTGTGGCTAAGGACGCTGGAAGGCCGATCGCTCGAAATTCCCCCACGACTGCGAACATACAACAGTTACTTGCGTACTATGATCAATTACGATCCGCGCAAGCAACTGGAATTAGGATATGCCATTACCACACACAAATCGCAGGGAAGCGAATTCGATACTATTATATACTGTATAAGTCGCGGAGCGTCATTCCTCTTAAACCGAAACAATTTCTACACCGCGGTCACAAGAGCAAGACATAATGTGATCGTGATCACAGACAGGAAAGCGATGGGGTTGTCATTACGACGGGAGAAGCGCGATGCACATACTTGAGATGACTGATGGCGAATTCCGAATGGTTCGTCATGCTATTGCTATTAACTTGAGCGTGATTGCGAGAACTCCAGCTGAGGGGGAAATAGCGGTAACGCTTATAAGAAAGATCACCAAGCTATTGGAGGAAGACAATGAGCAGGAACGACAAAGACTCCGTCCCGGGCAAGTGGTACCTCCAGAAGGTTAAGCTGAACGCTCAGGGATACGCAAGGGGTGGACACTATTATGGTATAGGCGCTGCACTGTATAGGGCGACGAGGGCGAGCGATGACAAAGTTATCATGATCCGCGCCAGAACTCGTCGACTAGCTGCGGCTGAGCTAAGGGATCAGTTTCCAAAGGCGGTGTTCTTCGTGACGCCAATGAACCGTTTGACTCAAACACAGGGAGGGGAGCATGGAAAATGACACGATATGTGATATTCACGGGGCCATCGCAGAGTGGAAAAAGTCTAACCGCTTCCTTGCTCGTATCAGAGTTCCGAAGCCGGGGCCTGACAGCTATGAGGGACTCATTCGAAGCGCCAATGAAGCATTATCTCGGTATGCTCTTGTCGCGGAAGTCAGCTTCAATACCGATGGACGAGCCGATCTCCGTATTGTTGTCCAAGACACCTCGAGAATTCATAAACCGTGAGGCGGCGCACATGCGGTTCTCTTATGGACCGGGAGTATTAGGCAAATTGCTAGCGGCTAGGTCTAGACGATGGCAGAAACAGCCTATGTATGTCATCATTGACGACGGTACAAGCGGATTAGATTGCAGGGAACTCGGTGGATATTTCCTAGTGCATGTAAACAGAGACAGGGTCGAACGAGTATATCCATTTGCGATACCAGACCCTGACATGGTGATTTACAACGATGGGGATGTGACTAAGTTGAGGACATGGGCAGCAAAAATAGCCGACAGGGTGACGCATGGATAGGACAGCACTGACGGAGCAATACAATGCGATGGCTGAGGCGCATGATTTGGAAGTACAGGTTCTTTCGAGCGGACCTACGACGGCGTCAGTTGCTTTCGTCGGTGAAGGACCAGGAGATGTTGAGGTTCGTAAGAGGGCTCCTTTTGTTGGCAAGTCTGGTCAGCTTCTCTGGCGGCATGTTGCTGGGTATGGTATTGACCAAGCTAGTGTATATTCTACTAATGTGATCAAACGCCAGATCAGCACATCCGACAATGAGAAATTCAAGATACACAGGGACGAGCTAGCTAAATGGGAGGAACTGCTCATATGGGAACTGGATCAACTGCCCAATCTGGATGCTGTCGTGCTATTGGGCAATTATGCCCTTACTGCGATCACTGGAGAAGAAGGAATTGGGAACTGGCGGGGAAGTGTTCTGCCTATCCAGATGCCCAATGGGAGACAGGTAAAGGCGATATGCGCCAACAACCCTGCGTACCCGCTCCGCGAACCGAAGACCGAGATCACCTTCATGATGGACATGAAGAAGCTGGACTTGGTGCTGAGAAAGAAATTCGTTGAGCACAAGGTTGACGCGATAATCAATCCGTCATACGGCGAGGCCATGGCGTATCTGCGTGACTTGCAGCGGAGCGAGTTGCCTGTGGCCGCAGACATTGAGGGGCTGAACAATGAAACAGCCTGTATGGGCTTGGCTAATAACGGCCATCGCGCTATCTGTATTAATTGGCGCGATGCTACAAAGAATAGATATAGTCTCTCGCAAGAAGCAGACTTGTGGACAGCCATACAGAAGCTGTTTGACTCACACAGAGTGATAGCACAGAGAGGAGATTTCGATGCCTATTGGTGCTGGCTCAGAGACAGAATACGGATTAGAGTGTGGCTCGATACGCTATTGGGACATCACACCCTTTATCCTCAGCTTCCACACGATTTGGGTTATCTCACCGCCCAATATTCGACTCATCCGTACTATAAGGGTGAAGGTGACTATTGGAAAGAGGGAGGTGATATTAATGAATTCTGGATATACAATTGTAAAGATGCAGCTATCACACATCATGCCGGTATGCGAATACTTAAAGAATTGGAGCAACAAGGGCTTGACAAATTCTTCTTCGACCATGTGATGCGAGCCCAGCCACATCTGATCGAAGCCATTGTCCACGGGCTCAATGTGGATCAGACAGTTAAGCAAGCATTAGCGATCGAGATCGGCAAAGATGTGGCTGGGTTCGAAGACGAGTTCTATCGGCTCGTTCACGAGTGTACAGACGACGACTCGTATTATCCGAACCCGTCGTCATGGCCACAGATGAAGGATTTATTCTTTGGCCGGCTCGGTTTGCAAGGCCATGGCACGTCAACGGACAAGACAAACCGCCAGCATATAATGAAGAATGTCAGAACGAGGCCGATTGATCGTGAGATGTTAGCTGCGCTCGATCGGTTCAAGAAAGAGGATAAGTTTCGTAGCACATATGCCAGTGCGAAGGAGTCAGCCGATGGCCGGTTCAGGTTCGAATTCAAACAGTACGGTACAACAAATGCTCCTGGAAGGCTATCATCTAGCGAGCTTATCAACGGAGAAGGAGGGAATATTCAAAATCAGCCCGTTAGAGCAAGAGGGTTTTTCGTGGCAGACCCTGATTGCGTACTCATATATTATGATCTGGCACAAGCGGAGGCTCAGGTTGTATCGTTCCGGGCGGACATACCAAAGTGGAAGCAACAGTTCGCCCAGGCCCGGCTCGATGGAAAATATGATTGCCACCGCGCTCTGGCCAGCGAAATGTTTAAGGTGCCTTACAAAGAGGTACCGACTTCGGATTGGGACGAAGACAATCATCCTACAATACGATACATTGCGAAGCGATGCCGACATGGCCTTAACTATCGGATGGAAAGGTTCAAACTCTCCGAAGTGACCGATCTGCCGTATCACAGAGCGGCTCATGCATTTATGTTGTATCATAAGATCACGCCGGAGTTGATGAAGTGGTGGGAGCAGGAGGAAGCTGAATTCAAGCGAACACGTGAAGTGTACAATGCAATGGGCCGCAGGTTTAAGGTGTTACAGCCTGTAGACGACGATGTTTCCAAGTCAATCGTTGCGTATTATCCGCAGAGCACGATCGGTGACAAGGTTGTGCAGACTTGGTATCAGTCACAGGAGGATGACAGATGGCCTACTGGACATGCCCGCATAGCTATCAATGTACACGACAACTTGGTTGGTATTGCCGAACCGAAACATGCCAAGACATGCTTGCGTATTATGAAGAAGTACGCCGAAAGTCCGATCATGATCCAGGATGCTTGGAAACGCCGGCCGGCCGAGCCCCTGTCGATCAAGGCTGAGTGCAAGATTTCATATCCGTCGAGCTGGGACGACAAGACGAAACGGTTTGTAGCTGCTCCTGGCGGGCTACATCGGTGGAGCAACATGGAGGTGATCGATGTCTGAGAAAATCACGCACCAAGGAGTGGAAATAGTATTCGACAAGGGTGCGTACATTACTGGCCATCAAGAGCCGGCTAGGTGTCTTTCGTGTGGCGAGACCAAGGACTTGCGTTTCGGCTACTGCTTCAGTTGTGCGTGTGCTGGAGAGCTTCGTGCCGCCAAACGCACATGGACGCAACATTTGTTGTACGCAACATGGTCCTTGTGCCGTGGCTATCATACTGATGCCCGGTTCGGTTATCGATGGGCGTGGGAGCGTTTGACTCAAACAGGCGACTACAAACCAGGAGGCTATCTTGACAAAGAACACGGAACCGCGTGGCGAGAAACAGGCCGATCGTATATTCGAGAAGCGATCCAAGCCATTACCAGGAGAGGCCGTAGATAGAGACACGCCGGCATTCAACGCCATATGGGAGGTTATCAAGACATGGGATATAAACGTCCCGGAGGCGTACGGCGGGTACTGCGGGGCAACGGGAAGCCACGTGCAGGCAATCTTAAACGTTCTACACGAGAGAAACCTGATCCGCAGCTAGTTGTGCAGGTTGTAGTACGTCGCTGGCGATACGAGCGGCCGAATGGAATTCCATACACACGTGAGTTCCGCCGTGTGATGACAATGATCGGCCGCTGGCAAGGACATGTGGACGCGAGGCATTGGATATGTGAAGGTTCGCGTTACGATGGTTCGCCATATGATATGATGGAGGTGAAATTCTATGGACTGGCAAGTCTCAGTAACAAAGTTCCTGATCGAGGGAGGAACAGTCGGCCGGCGCCAGTCAGAGCTGATATCAAAGGCAAAGGGAGCAGGCGACGGCGAGGTACTAGCATTTCTCCGACTACTGGCACAGGAGAAAAAGGCCCAGATGTACGTGCTGCCAGGGCAAGTGAAGCAGTGGAGGGCTACAGCGGAGATTGAAAAGCTATGACAATATTGTTAGCGAGCATCGCAACTATCGCCGTCGTCCGTCTAGAGGATTGGACGATGTTCATCCTATACGCATGGGGCTTATGGTCCTATGCGTATTGGGCGACCGATCCAAAATGGACAGGGCAGGAGAGACGGATATGGTAGACAAACCATTAGCTGGTGGCTTATGGCGGGATAAGCCCGAGACGGTAGAGGGTAAGTATCTCGTCATACGCCGAGATGGAACAATCCCGCAGTGGCCGAATTTCACGTTAGGGGCAGATGATCCTTGCGCTGCGGCTGCCCTGCGAGGATACGCAGCTGAAGCGTGGAGGATCGGTCTTGATCCGGCTTACTGCAAGGCAATGGACAGGCTTGCGGAAGAATGGGCGCGGCGTCCACATCCAGGTGATCCTGATCGGGGCCGTCACCGCGAAGATCTTCCAGCGATCATCGCGATGATGAGACTAGGCAAAGGCGTGTAACAATCTCAAGGGTTCCAGGGAACGGTATCCTCCGCCCCTGGAACCATTGTTTGAGTCAAACTAGGTGCCTTGTATGGATCGAGATCGGTCAACTTGATTGGACGACCCAGCTGCTGCGAGAATTGCTGCTCGATCTTATCGATTTCATGATTGATCACACGCGTCACGTCTTGCCGGCGACGCTCATAGAAGTTCCTCACGGCGTAAGGGTTTTTGTAGTCAATACCCTTTGATTGCAGCATCTGCACAACGTCCGGGCGAGCCTCCATTTGAGACTGCCACGTGACCATGTTTCCGTAATCGATATTACGCATGGTACGTATGGCCTTGGATGCATCGCGATACTGATCCCATATAGATCGGAAACCACGCCCACCTGTGTTGACAGAGTCATGCTTTGTCGCATTGTAGAGTTCCTGTGCAAACATCTTGTACAACGGGTTCGTGGGCTCAGGCTGAGCGAGGCCAGGAATGTTCGGAGGCAGGGCTTCACCTGTAGCGGCTGCTGCAATCTGAGCACCGGAGCGACTGAGAGGCTTGGCGCGTCCAATCATCGTATCGCCGGTCATGCCATATGTTTTGTAGAACGTATCAAGACGTTCAATGTCCTTCTCACGAGCGAACATCTCGGACGTGAAGCGTGAATTGCCAGAGATCGGCGTGTGTAGATCAGCGATGTCCCGCATTAGCGGTGTGCGTTGGACGATGACTTTGCCAGCTTGTTTAAGCGCATTGCGTGTTGCTGCTATCGCTCCATCAGGAGTATGTGATGCAGCAGCGAAACCAGCACCAAATAGGTCAGCGATCGTTGGAGCAATTGCGCGAAGTGTGCTTTCAAGAACTGGTGACATGGCCTTGTTTACATCAAATGGATCGCTACGACGTTGGTACACTTCACCACCAATGCCAGAGAATTGACCCAAACCTGTTCCTGGCAGGAACGCTCCAAAGTTCTGTGGTGCGGCGTTCCCTGTCGCTTCGAACCCTGTGGCTATCATTGGGTTCATTGGAGGCAGTATTGCTACATCGAGTGCTGAACGTAAAGCCGCGCCAAAGTCATCCTTGAATGGCTGCGTGTTGCTTCCATACAAATGGTTCAGTACGTCTTCCGTCATGCGCTTAGGCAGCACACCTTCTTGAAACCACGGGAATTCGATACCGTCTTCAGCTGGACGCCCTGGTATGGGAATGTAAATGTTCATCGATTTACGATACTCGTCGCGACGGTTCATCATGTGATCGAGATATGATATGCCGTTGGGATCGTTGCCCATATGTGCTGCGAGATAATAACCAAGCGCCGGCGGTAGGATGTAGTACAAAAAAGCCTTTGTGCCGAACCCGAGTGGGTCATTCAACGCAGCTGTGCCAAAGCGCTTAATGCCTTGTTGAGTCATGTTATACCAAGGTACGGCAATGCGGCCCATTTCATTCGTAGCGAGATAGCCACGTGCAGCTACAGCACCAACGCGCTCAGCCAGACCAGAGTTTCGCGTATCGAACTTGATTGGCTTGCCTCCTGGTGTGTAGTAACGACCCGCTGTCTGAGGATTACCAGTGAGTTCTCTGGATTGCGCTGCTAGGCTGGACAGTGTTACTTGACTAGATGTTCCTCTGAGGTTACCTAGTCTAGGACCTTGGATTGTACGCCCTATACGATTTGTGTTGCCTTGGACGAACGCGAACTGTGTTGAGTTATGCACTGCGTTGAGCAAGTTTCTATAGCCATGGATCAACTGAGCGGCATCTCGCAGTCCGGGTGTGCTGGCAAGTGTGCGGAGTGTTTGAGTCACACGGTGATTGGTCTGGACGCGATCAGCATTGCGCCCGAAGTACGATCCAGAGTGTGTGCCCATGGCTTCGACTTGGCCGAATGTGCTCCGGAGATAAGTATTGGATAGCACTGTGGAGATATTGTTCACAGCTTGTGGGCCAATGACACGGCGTAGCCAATTGCCACTGGTGCTATCCAAGATGTTCGATGCTCGCTGGGCAAGCTTAGGCAGTAGCTGCGACGTAACAGCATACGGCAGTGTACCAGGACCAAGCGGTATCATGTTGCGACCGAACACGAGTCCAGGGGAAGACATGCCATGGGGTGTCGTTCCCTTAGCAATTACGTAGTTGCGAAGCGCATCGGTCACAGCAAAATGTGGTGCGAGCATTCCTGTCGTATTTGACTGGAACACATTGCGCGCTCCGTTGATGAACTGTGTAGCCATACCAGATGAGAAATAATATGGGTCCATCTTGAG
>Ga0137419_10000321_pt1 | contig 16312 bp, 10 predicted proteins | sample CZODoug3_1_2_16f_FD_108279 | JGI IMG/M metagenome (GOLD analysis project Ga0137419, IMG submission 108279) | Vadose zone soil fungal communities from Angelo Coast Range Reserve, California, USA - CZODoug3_1_2_16fungal (Illumina Assembly) | ecosystem: Environmental > Terrestrial > Soil > Vadose... | reverse complement strand
TCTGAGCACCCGCCTCCCACGCCACAGCGGGCCCTCCTCGACGTACAGCCACTCGGGGTTCCTGGTGATATCGCGCAGCCCCTGGTGCACGCGGTCGAAGGTGCTGACGTGCTCGTCTTCGCATTCGAAGTAGGTGATGAAATCGAATTCGCCCGTGCGTTCGTAGCCATCGGGGTTGTGGTACAGCCGGCGGTACAGCGTCGCGATCCCTTCCTGCGCGGTCTGGGCGTGGCCGTGGACAGGACAGCCGGTGCCGGCGTCGACGTGGGGATAGAAGTACGTGTGGCGCTCGAGCGACGACTTCTTCCACCATTCGCCGCTCTTGGAGATGGGCAGGACAATCGCGTTGTGGGCGACGCGGCCGGACTTGCGCTGCAGGGCGCGCTTGTAGGCGAAGTCGAAGAGATCGGCGCTCGTGTAGCGCGGGGTGCGCTCGGCGCCGTCGATCGCGATCACGTCGCCCATGTCGCCGAGCCGGCGGCAGAGCTCGACCTCGAACTCCTTCAGGCGCGGACGGTACTTGCCCGACACCTGCACGGCATAGCGCGCGGCCGCTATCCCCGAGTCGGCGTGCCGATCGCCCTTGCCGACGAGAAACTGGATGGTCTCGCGCGGCTGCGACTCGCGCGTCCCGTCGGCGTCGTAGTCGTTGAAGTAGCCGCGCGACAGCTGGCCGCCGGCCGCGCGCAGCTTCGCCAGCGCGGCTTCATCCTCGCGCCGCGGGACGATGAACAGGAACTTCGTGAACGAGAGGTTCACCCCCGCGGCGTTGCCGCCTGGCAGAAAGCCGCCTTGTCCGTTGCCGTTTGCCATCGCGTCCCGTCAAATCGTATCGGGTGGAAATCGGGCGTCCTGCATTAAATCGCAAGCGCGAACTTCCGGATCGCGTCCGCGAGCCCGGCGCTCTCGTTGTCGCCGGTCATCGCCCACCCGCGGTCGCGCAGGCCGGGCACCGAATTGGCCATGATGACCGGCAGGCCCGCGAACTCCAGCATCTCGAGGTCGTTGAAGTTGTCGCCGACGGCCATGACCTCGTCGCGCGCGAGCCCGAGCTGCGCGGCGCGCCAGGCCAGCGCCCGCCCCTTGGTCGCTGCCGGCGCCGTGACGTCGATCAACGAAAAGTCGCGATGCTCGTATTCGGTCAGCGACACCGCGAAGTCGCGCGCCTCCTCGCGCAGCGCGGACGCGAGCGTGCGCATCGCCTCGACGCCGCCGTTGAACATCACCTGGATCGGATCCTCGACCAGCGCGTCCTCGAGCGGCACCGACTGCGTGATGAGCGACTGGTTTCGCGCCCAGTACGCCTTGCGCCCCGGATGCTCCCAGTCCATCGTCTCGAACACCACCTGGCGTTCCACGTCGCGGTCGAACACGAGCGCCGCCGCATGGCGGAAGGGCCTCGTCGCCTCGAGCACCGCGCGCGCGATCCCGCGATCGAGCAGCCGCCGCGCGAAGCGCGAGCCGTTCATCGCGCGCTCCACCGCGCCGTTGCTGACGATGAGCGTGATGGTCGCAGGCAGCGGGTCGGCGATTGGCCGCGCGAACGGATAGCTGCGGCCCGTGACGAGCGCGACGTGAATCCCCGCGCGCACCGCTTCGTGGATCGCGTCGACGTTGGCCTGTGGAATCTGGCCGCGTGTGTCGAGCAGCGTGCCGTCAACGTCGATGCCGATCAGCCGGATCATGAAGTTCCGTTCAGTATGATAGGTACACGATGCGTCTGGATGAGTTCGCGGGAGCCAATGCCGGGTACGTGCTCGAGCTCTACGAGCGCTACCGGCGGAATCCCGAGTCCGTTGACCCCCAGACGCGAAAGACCTTCGAGTCGTGGGAACCGACGGCCGAGCAGCCGTCGGGCGAGACGCCGGCGGCCGCGGGCGTGGATATCCGGAAGGTCGTCGGCGCCGCGAACCTCGCCGACTGCATCCGCCGCTACGGCCACCTCGCCGCCCAGCTCGACCCGCTCGGCTCGCCGCCCGTAGGCGACCCATCGCTGTCTCCCGCGGCGCACGGCATCAGCGACGAGGACCTGCGGCAGCTGCCCGCATCGCTGGTCGACGGCCCCGCCGCCCAGTCGGCCGCCAACGCGTTCGAGGCCATCGAGAGGCTGCGGCGCGTCTATTGTTCGACGACCGGGTTCGACTACGCGCACGTGTTCGTCCCCGAAGAGCGGGTATGGCTGCGGAATGCGACCGAGTCCGGGCGCTTCCTGCCGCCGATGGACGCGCACAGCGTCGAAGCGGTCCTCGACCGCATCACGCAGGTCGAGGTGTTCGAGCGGTTCCTGCAGCGGACGTTTCCGGGCAAGACGCGCTTCTCGCTCGAGGGGCTCGACATGCTCGTGCCGATCCTCGACGAGATCATCTGCGGCGCGGCCGACCACGGCGCACGCCACGGGGTGCTCGGGATGGCGCACCGCGGACGGCTCAACGTGCTCACGCACGTCCTCGACAAGCCGTACGCGCAGATCCTCGCGGAATTCAAGGATCCGGTCGCCGCGCAGTCGTTCCGTACCGACCTCGGATGGACGGGCGACGTGAAGTATCACGCGGGCGCGCGGACCGCCGCCCCCCGCGGGCAGATGTACATCTCGATGCCCCCGAACCCGAGCCATCTCGAGGCCGTCGATCCGGTCGCGGTCGGCATGTCGCGCGCGGCCGGGACGCGCGCCGCGCAGCGCGGCGCCGCCCAGTTCGACGGCGCCATCACGGTCCCGATTCTCATTCATGGCGACGCCGCCTTCCCCGGCCAGGGCATCGTGGCCGAGACGCTGAACCTGTCGCGCCTTCCCGGCTACTCGACGGGCGGAACGATTCACATCATCGCCAACAATCAGCTCGGCTTCACCGCGACGCCGGAGGACTCCTACAGCACCAGCTACGCGAGCGGCCTCGCGCGCGGCTTCAAGATTCCCATCCTCCACGTCAACGCGGACGACCCGGTTGCGTGCCTCGAGGCCGCGCGTCTCGCGTGGGAATACCGGGTGCGCTTTGGCCTCGACTTCCTGATCGATCTCGTCGGCTACCGGCGTCACGGCCACAACGAAGGCGACGAGCCGTCGTTCACGCAGCCGGTGATGTACACGAAGATCGCGTCGCACCCGACCGTTCGCGAGCACTGGTCGCGCACGCTCGTCGAGAAGGGGACGATTGCGGCGGACCTTCCCGAGTCGCTCGTCAGGAAATACTTCGGCGAGCTCGAATCGACCTACGCCTCGTTGAAGCCCGAACAGGAGTACGCGCCGTCGCTGCCGACGAAGGCGCCGGCCGGCGCGGCGGCGCGGGTCGAGACCGGCGTGCCTCTCGATCGCCTGCGGGAGATCAACGAGGCGCTGCTCGCGCGTCCAGAGGGATTCACGTTCAGCCGGAAGCTCGAACGCGGGCTGGAACGGCGCCGCTCGGCGTTCGCGAACGCCACGGAACGGTCGATCGACTGGGCGACCGCCGAGCAACTGGCGTTCGGCACGATCCTGGCCGACGGCATACCCATCCGGATGACCGGCGAGGACGTCGAGCGCGGCACCTTCAGCCATCGCCATGCCGTCTTTCACGACGCGAGCACCGGCAAGCAGCTCGTTCCGCTGCAGGAGTTTCCGCAGGCGCGCGCGTCGTTCGAGATCCACAACAGCCCGCTCAGCGAGAATGCGGTCGTCGGCTTCGAGTTCGGCTACAACGTGCAGGAGCCGTTGCGGCTCGTCATCTGGGAAGCGCAGTACGGCGATTTCATCAACGGCGCGCAGGTGATGCTCGACCAGTTCGTCACGTCGGGGCGCGCGAAATGGGGGCTCGCACCGTCGCTGGTGTTCCTGCTTCCTCACGGGTACGAGGGCCAGGGTCCGGAACATTCGAGCGCGCGTCCCGAGCGGTTCCTCGACGCCGCCGCCGGCATCAACCTGCGGCTCGTCACCTGCACCACCGCGGCGCAATATTTCCACGTCCTGAGGCGCCAGGCCGCGCTGCTCGAACGCGATCCGCTCCCGCTCATCGTGCTCACGCCCAAGAGCCTGTTGCGTCACCCGGCGGTCGCGTCGACGCCGCGCGAGCTCGAACAGGGCCGCTTCCTCTCGGTCATCGACGACGAGGACGGCCGCGGGCGCGCGGGCAGCATCGAGCGCGTGGTCCTCTGCAGCGGCAAGGTGTACGTCGATCTCGTCACCAGCGATCGACGCGCGTCCGCGGCGAGCGTCGCGGTCTGCCGCGTCGAACAGCTGTATCCCTTCCCGGAGGTCGCGCTCAGCGAGGTCCTCGGCCGCTACCGGTCGGTCCGCGACGTCGTGTGGCTGCAGGAGGAGCCCGAGAACATGGGCGCCTGGCAGTTCGTGCGGCCGCAGCTCGAGGAGCTGATCGGCGGCCGCTGCCCGCTTCGCTACATCGGCCGCGCGCGCAGCTCGAGCCCGTCGGAAGGATCCGCCGCGTGGCACCAGTTGAACCAGAAGATGCTCGTCGAGCAGGCGTTCGACCTCGGGAGCTCGGCGCCCGAGCCCTCGATGGTCCTGTCGAAGGAAGTCTGAGACAGCGACACCATGACCAACATCGTCGTTCCACAGCTCGGTGAATCGGTCGTCGAGGCGCGCGTGGCGCGATGGCTGAAGAAGGAGGGCGACCGCGTCGAGGTGGGCGAGCCCGTCGTCGAGCTCGAAACGGAGAAGATCGACCTCGAGGTCAACGCGGAGCGCGGAGGCGTCATCGCGAGCATCAAGCACAAGGAAGGCGACGACGTGAAGATCGGCGAGCTGCTCGCCGTAGTCGATGAATCCGCGACGGCGCCCCCTGTCACGCCGTCCGGCAACGGGTCGAAGGCATCACAACCCGCGCCACCAGCCCAATCGGCGCCATCCGCCGCGCCCGCCCAGCCCGTCTCGACCGGTCGCGCGACGCCGACCGCGCGCAGGATCGCCGAGGACCACGATGTCAACCTGGCGGCGATCCAGGGGTCCGGCGCGGCGGGACGCGTGATGAAGCAGGACGTCGAGAAGGCCATCGTCCCCGCGGCAAAGCCGGCGCCGGCGCCCGCGCCCGTCGCGCAGCCCGGGCCCTCGCGAAAGCCGGCGGCGGCCAAGGCGGCGCGCACGGGCGAGCGGCTCGAAGAGCGGCAGCGGATGTCGAAGCGCCGCGCGACCATCGCGCGCCGGCTCGTCGAAGCGCAGCACAACGCCGCGATGCTGACGACGTTCAACGAGATCGACATGAGCGCGATGATGGCGCTGCGCGAGCGGCGCAAGGAGGCGTTCAAGCAGCAGCACGGCGTCGGCCTGGGGATCGCCTCCTTCTTCGTGAAGGCGAGCGTCGCGGCACTGCGCGCGTTCCCGCGGCTGAACGCGGAGATCGAGGGCGACGAAATCGTCCTGAAGCGCTACTACGACATCGGCATGGCGGTCGGCGCCGAAGGCGGGCTCGTGGTGCCGGTGCTTCGCGACGCCGATCGGATGTCGTTCGCGGAAACCGAGCACGCGATTCGCGACTTCGCTGCGCGCGCGGCGGACGGCACGCTGACGCTCGAGGATCTCGCCGGCGGCACGTTCACGATCACCAACGGCGGCGTGTTCGGCTCGCTGATGAGCACGCCGATCCTGAACCCGCCGCAGGTGGGCATTCTCGGCCTGCACAAGATTCAGGACCGCGCGGTCGCCTCGAACGGGCAGGTCGTGATTCGCCCGATGATGTACGTGGCGCTCAGCTACGACCACCGCATCGTCGATGGCCGCGAGGCCGTGCAGTTCCTCGTGAAGATCAAGGAGTTCGTCGAAGATCCAGGAAACCTGCTGCTGGAATCGTGACGAGTTGGCGCCCCGTAAAGGGGCGCCCTGCACCGCGGTGCCTACTCTTCCGACATGTACGGGTATTTGTGGTCGTGCGGGGGCGAGAACGTCTCCTTGATCGTCCGCGCGCTCACCCATCGCGTCAGGTTCAGCTTCGAGCCGGCCTTGTCGTTGGTGCCCGATGCCCTCGCCCCGCCAAATGGCTGCTGACCGACCACGGCGCCCGTCGGCTTGTCGTTGATGTAGAAGTTGCCGGCCGCGTTCCGGAGCGCGTCGGTCGCCTGGACGACGGCGGCCCGATCCGTGCTGAAGACCGACCCCGTCAACGCGTACGGCGACGTGCGATCGATCGTCTCCAGCGTTGCGTCCCACGCGGAATCCTGGTAGACGTAGGCCGTCACGACCGGTCCGAAAATTTCCTCGCACAGCAGCCGGTATGCCGGATCTCTCGTCTCGATCAGCGTCGGCTCGATGAAGTAACCGGTCTCGCCGCGCGCGGTCCCGCCCTGGACGATCTTCGCGTTCTTCCTCGCGTCGTCGAGATACGAGCTGATCCTGTCGAACGCCTTCCTGTCGATGACGGCGCCGATGAACGTGCGGAAGTCGGCGACGTCGCCCATCTTCATGTCGCGCATGATCCCGACGACGCGATCGCGCACGTCGGGCCAGAGCGACTGTGGAATGTAGACGCGGCTCGCGGCCGAGCATTTCTGCCCCTGGTATTCGAAGCCGCCGCGGGCGACCGCCACCGCCACTTCCTGCGGGTCGGCGGAGGGATGGGCGACGATGAAATCCTTGCCGCCGGTCTCGCCCACGATGCGGGGATAGCCGCGGTAGCGGCCGGCGTTCTCGCCGATCTTCTTCCACATGCTGTTGAAGACCGCGGTGCTGCCCGTGAAGTGGATGCCCGCCAGATGCGGCGAGTCGAGCAGGATGTCGGTAATCTGCACCGCATCGCCCGGCACGAAGTTGATGACGCCGGGAGGAAGGCCGGCGCGTTCGAGCAGGCGCAGGATGTGATGGCCGCTCAGCATGGCGCTCGATGCCGGCTTCCAGATCACGGTGTTGCCCATCAACGCCGGCGCCGTCGGCAGGTTGCCGCCAATCGCCGTGAAGTTGAACGGCGTCACGGCGTAGACGAACCCTTCGAGCGGCCGGTAATCGAGACGGTTCTGGACGCCGTGCGAGCTGATCGGCTGTTCCGCGTAGAGCTCCTGCGCGAAGTACGCGTTGAAGCGGAGGAAGTCGATGAGCTCCGAGGCCGAGTCGATTTCCGCCTGGAACGCCGTCTTCGACTGGCCGAGCATCGTCGCCGCGTTGAGCGTCTGGCGCCAGGTCGTCGTGAGCAGTTCGGCGGCACGGAGAAACACGGCGGCGCGGTCTTCCCAGCGCCAGCTCGCCCATTCGCGCGCGGCGCGCGTCGCCGCGGTAATCGCGTCGTGCACGTGTTCGGCACCCGCGGCGTGCCAGTCCGCCAGCACGTGTGTGTGGTCGTGCGGCATGACGGTCTCGTGCGTGCGCCCCGTCCGAATCTCGCGTCCGCCAATCACGACCGGGATGTCGATGCGCTCGGCGGCCATCGCCTTCAGCCGCTCCTTCAGCGCGGCGCGTTCCGGAGAGCCAGGGAGGTACCCAAGGTTCGGCTCGTTCACGGGCGTCGGAACACGCGTGATTCCCGCGGTACCACCTACTACGCTCATTTGGGCCTCACGGGAACTGTGCGAGACCGGTTCTGAGATCGTCGCGTTCGGACTTGCCATGTTCTTCCTAGGACGCCACTAATGCAAAATTCAAAATGCAAAATGCAAACAATGCATAACCTGCACTCATTCGAAGCTTCGATTTGACGACGATAGCCCCGAGAATCCTCGCGATCTGCTCCGCCTCTTGTGCGAGCTCCTTGAGTTCCGGGGAGGAGTCCAGCTCCAGAGCCGCGAAGATACGTAACCAGTATGCCGCCTCGCGGGCTTCACGGAGGGAGATTTCGACATACCGAATGAATTCGCGTTTAGACGAGCCGGCTTTGGCTTCCTCGAGATTGGCGCCGACGGCAGTAGCAGACCTCAATAGTTGATCGATTAGACATCGGATTCCAGGCCGCGACTGCAATCGAAGGATCCGCCTGGCGACGGCGCAGGCGAACGCGAAAGAGCGATCACGAATGTTCTGAGAGTCTGTCATGCCCGCCCGCGTGTGCACGACGCGAGCCGTGTACTGGCTCTACAAAGTTCGTGGAAATCCGACCGTCATCGACCCGTCAGCCGGATCATGTGGCAGAAGCTGCGACGCGTGAGCGCGGTTTGCATTTTGAATTTTGCATTTTGAATTACCGGCGCTACCGCGAATTACCGGCGCTACGGCGCGCTACGGCCGCGCAGGTTCTATATCCACCGCAATCGTGCGCCATTTCTGCTGCCGGAAGCGCGCGACGCTCAGCACGCAGCGCGTGAAGTGACCAAGCACAATCGCCATCCAGATGTCGGCGGGTGCGAGGGGGCGCGACGCTTCGATCATCGTGCACAGACCGAGCGGGATCGCAATCTGCGAAATGATGGAAATGTAGAGTGGGCTGCGCGTGTCGCCCGTGCCCTGCAGGCCGCCCGTGTAGCTGAGCGCCACCGTGATGAACAATCCCGAGACCGCGAGATAGCCGAGCAACTGGCGGCCGATCGACAGCACCAGCGGATCGGTCATGCCGAAGGCGGCCAGCAGGTATTGCGGCACGAGGACGAACGCCGCGCCGACGATCGCCGCGGCGGCGAGGCCGATCTGCGACGCCACGCGGACCCCTTCGGCGGCGCGGTCGGGATTGCCCGCCCCGAGATTCTGTCCCGCGATGGTCGCCGAGGCGCCGAGCAGGCCGGTCGACGTCCACGTAATCAGCGAGAAGAGCTCGGTGTAGTCGACCGCAAACGCCGCCTGTGCGGCGGCGCTGTGCTCCAGCGATCCGATGAACCGCAGGAGAAACACGCCGCCGACGTTCATCGCGATTCCCTGCACGCCGGTGGGAAGTCCGAACTTGAAGAGCGAGCGTATGACGCCCCACTCCGGCTTCCGGTCCATCCCGCGCTCGAAGTGGATGACCGAGTCCGGCCGCGTCAGGCGCCACACGCCGTAGGTGCTCACCAGCGTGCTGCTCGTGACCGTCCCGAACGCGGCGCCGATCGTCCCGAACAGGGGAATCAGCGTCACGTTGAGCGCGATCGTCAGCACCGTCATCGCCAGGCCGAGACGAAGCGGCGTCCGCGGATCGCCGGCGGCCCGAAACGCGCCGCTCAGCATGAAGAACATGATCAGGCCGACGATGCCGACGAACATCGTGCGGAGGAACGGCAGCGCCTCGCTGCGTACCTCCGGCGCCGCGTTGATCAGCGTCAGCAGCCACGGCGCCGCGACGTAGCCGACCACGCCGAGCGCGACCGAGAGGCCGGCGGCCGTCAGGAACGACTGGTAGACGACGCGATTGACCTTGTGCGAATCGCCGGCGCCGGCGAACCGCGCGACCAGCACCGCCATCCCCGTGAACACCGAGCTGATGAAGACGATGACGACCAGGACGATCTGCCAGCTGACGCCGATGGCGGCGTTGCCGACGTAGCCGACGTAGTGCCCGACCATGATGTGGTCGATGATGCCCTGCAGCCCGGCGATGACGTTCTGGAGCATCGTCGGCCACGCAAGCGTCCACACCGCGCGGGCGATGGGTCCCTCGACGAGCGAGCGATCGTACTTCGAGGCTTTGACGGTCTCGGTGGCCACTGGGATCGGCGAGTCTACTACACCACGGAAGCGGTAAAATCGCGCTCACACACGAGGTCGACCATGAGAATCATCAGTCTGCTTCTTGCGGTTCTTCTGCAGGTGCCGTCTGCCGCCACGGTCGGCAAGGCATACCGGTTCGAGAAAATCGCCGACGGCGTTTACTACGCGACCTCGACCGGATCGATGGTCACCGGCAGCAACAACGTCGCCATCATCGGCGACCGCGACGTGCTCGTCGTCGATACCGGGACGACGCCGGCCGCGGCGCGGGCGTTCATCCAGGATCTGAAGCTGCTGACACCGAAGCCGGTGCGCTACGTCGTCAACACCCACTTCCATTACGACCACACGGACGGGAACCAGGTGTACGCGGGCAAGGCCGACATCATCGCGCACGAGTACGTGAAGCAGGCGATGGAAACGCTCGACGTGCTCCATCGCGAGCCGTACAAGACATCGCAGCTGACGAACGTGCCGCGGCGCATCGAGACACTGAAGGCGCAGATTGCGATGGAGAAGGACGCGTCGGCGAAAAAGATGCTCGAGCAGCAGCTCAAGGCCGCGCAGGAAGGATTCGAGCAGCTCAAGGAGATCAAGCTGACGCCGCCCAACATGACGTACTCGACGAAGAAGGTTCTCGACCTGGGTGGACGCGAAGTTCAGCTCCTCTTCCTCGGGCGCGGGCACACCAATGGCGATACGGTCATCTATCTGCCGAAGGAAAAGATTGTCGCGACCGGCGACCTCATGGAATCGCAGATCGCCTACATGGGCGACGCGCAGTTCGACGAGTGGGTGGCGACGCTCGATGCGCTGAAGAAGCTGGATTTCGAGACGGATCTGCCCGGACACGGGATGCCGTTCAAGGGGAAGGCGCTCATCACGACATTCCAGGGCTATTTGAACGACTTCACGAAACAGGCGGTCGATTTCCACAGGATTGGCGCATCGGCGGAGGTCGCGGCACAGCGCGTCGATCTCACGAAGTACAAGAGTGCGTTCCCGCAGATCCAGGGCCCGGGCGTAGAGTTGCGCGGGATGCAGCGGATGTATCAGTGGATGAACGAGCGCTACGGCGGGAGACGATAGGGCGCCGTCACCTCGGCGCCCCCATCTGACGGCCCCGGTCCCGGTACGGACGATGGCACTCCATGCAGGCGACCGTGATGGCGTCAGCCGCGCTCTCGAGGCCCTTCGCGTCCTTCTTCTCCGCGGCCGCCGCCGCGAGCGCGGCGGCGTCGACGAGCGCGCGCGACATCTTCATCCAGTTGCCGTTGTCGCGGACCCGGCTGCCCAGCATCAGCAGGTTGCCGGCTTCCGCCAGCAGCAGCGCCTGGTTGCGCGCGGCCGTCCAGCCGTTCTCGTCGGCCGGCGGATTGGCGGCGCTCGCGTCGAACAGCGCGTCCGACGCGGGGCTGATCAGGATGTCGTGCAGCTGCTTCGAGTCGGCGACCGCGCGAACGCCCGTGGCGGGCGCGCGCTGCGCGGCGAGTGTCACGGCGAGCGCGGCGAACAGTCCCACGCGGACCGACAGGGTCCGCGCCGCTTCAAACGTCAAGCTCCTGCGCATCCTCGGCTCGCTCCATGATGAAACGGAACCTCGCTGACGCGTCCTTCCCCATCAACTCGTTGATGATGCGATCCGTCTGGATCTGATCGGAGACCTCGATGCGCAGCAGCCGCCGCGTTCTCGGGTTGAGCGTCGTCTCCCACAACACCTTCGGCATCATCTCGCCGAGTCCCTTGAACCGCGTGATCTCCGCGTTCGCCCGGCCGTTGCCGTGCTGCTTCAGCAGCCGATCGCGATGCGCGTCGTCGAGCGCCCAGAAGGTCTCCTTCCCGATGTCGATGCGATAGAGCGGCGGCTGCGCGAGGAACACCTTGCCGCCGGCGATCAGCTGCGGAAGGTGGCGATAGATGAACGTCAGCAGCAGCGTCGCGATGTGATGGCCGTCCGAGTCGGCATCGGCGAGGATGATGACGCGGCCGTACCGCAGCCGCGAGAGATCGAAGTTCTTCCCGAGCCCGCAGCCGAGCGCGGTGACCAGGTCGGCGAGCTCCTTGTTCTCGAGCACCTTCGCCAGCGTCATCCCCTCGGTGTTCATCACCTTGCCGCGCAGCGGAAGGACCGCCTGCTTGCCGCGGTCGCGCCCCTGCTTCGCCGACCCGCCCGCCGAATCGCCCTCGACGATGAACAGCTCGCTGTCTTCGCGGCCGGTGCCCGTGCAGTCACTCAGCTTGCCGGGCAGGTTGAGGCGGCCGTACGTGGCGGTCTTGCGCGTGACCTCCGCCTGCGCGGCGCGGCTGGCCTCGCGCGCCCGCGCCGCGAGGATGATCCGCGCGACGATCGCCTCGGCGACCGTCCGATTCGTGTTCAACCAGTGCTCGAGCCCCGGGCGCACGGCGGAGTCGATCGCCGACGTCAGCTCCGGGTTGTTCAATCGATCCTTGGTCTGCCCCTGGAACTGCGGCTCCTCGATGAAGATGCTGACCACGCCGGTGAAACCCTCGCGGATGTCGTCCGCGGTCAGCGTGACGCCCTTCGGCGACAGGTTGTGCGTGTCGATGTAGTTGCGGACCGCCTTGCCGAGGCCGGCGCGAAGACCGTTCTCGTGCGTGCCGCCCGACCCCGTCGGGATGCCGTTGACGTAGCTGCGCAGGTGCTCGTCGGTCGCCTCGGTCCACTGCGCCACGAGGTCGAGCCGTGGGGGCGCGTCGCGCGCCAGCACGAAGGGCGCTTCGTGAACCGGCTTCGCGCCGCGCTCGGCGACGACCTTCCTGAGGAAGTCGACGAGCCCCTCTTCGTGCTGGAAGACCTCTTTCTTCCCCTCGACCTCGTTGTCGAAGGTGACGCGCACGCCCTTGTGGATGTAGCTGACGACCTCGAGCCGCTCGCGGATCACCGCGGGATCGAATTCGACTTTTGGAAAGACCGTCGGGTCTGGATGGAAGTAGACGGTCGTGCCCGTGCCGCGCGCGGCGCCCGCCTTCTTCAGCGGACCGGTCGCCTTGCCGCGCTTGAACGCCATCTCCCACGCGGCGCCGTCGCGCCTGACATTCGCGCGCAGCTCCGACGAGAGCGCGTTGACGACGCTGGCGCCGACGCCGTGGAGGCCGCCGGCCGTCTTGTAGCTCCCCTGCTCGAACTTGCCGCCGGCGTGCAGCATGGTGAAGATGACTTCGAGCGCGCTCTTCTTCGTCTTCGTGTGCTTGTCCACCGGGATGCCGCGCCCGTCGTCGGTAACCGTGACGGAGCTGCCGTCGTCGTGCAGCGTCAGCGTGATGTTCGAGGCGTAGCCGTTCATCGCCTCGTCCACCGCGTTGTCGAGGATTTCCCAGACAAGATGGTGCAGGCCGGCGGTGCCCACACCTCCGATGTACATCCCGGGGCGCTTCCGGACCGGTTCCAGCCCCTCGAGAACGGTAATGTCTTTTGCCGTGTAGTTCGTTGCCACTGAGGTTTATAGTCTAGCGCGCGCGATCCACCGCGCCACCATGCTGACCCGGCTGTTCGTCGCCGGCGTTGCCTGGCTTACCGCGTTCGGCCTCTTCGCGGCGCTCGTCGACTGGGCTGCGCGCCCGCGGCCTACTCCCACGCCGCCGGCGCTCACCGACCTCGTTCGCGCGCTCAACAAGATGGAAACGCCGTCGCCGTTCGCGAGGCACGAACCGTGGATCGTGACGCGCGCCACGTCGGCGCGGCGAGCCATGGTGATCGACGTCGAAGCGGACAAGCCCGAAGACGCGCAGACGATCGCGGTCGAGATCGTCGAGCCGCTTCGCGCGAAGTACGAAGAAGTCCTGATCTACGTGCGTCCGACCGGCAGCCCGGTCAACGCCGTCACCCGGCGCGTCCAGTGGACGCTGGCGGACGGCTTCGTGGAAACGATCTACTAGGTGGCATGCGATGCGTGTGATGACGAAGCTCACGGTAACGGCACTCGTGCTGGGCGTTGCGGCGTTCCTGGCGTCCCCGCCCGGTGATGCCAGTCAACTCCCGGGCGCCTCCGTTCAGATCGATCGCGACGATATCGGGGGCGTGGTGACCGGCCCGCGCGGCCCCGAAGCGGGCGTGTGGGTCATCGCCGAGACGATGGACCTGCCGACGACGTTCGCCAAGATCGTCGTCACCGACGATCGGGGACGCTATCTCCTGCCGGACCTGCCGGAGGGTCGCTATTCCGTCTGGGTGCGGGGCTACGGGCTGGTCGATTCGTCGAAGGTGCCGGCCGTTCCCGGCAGGACGCTCGATCTTCGCGCGACGGCCGCGCCGACGGCCGCCGCGGCGGCGCAGTACTACCCGCCGATCTACTGGTTCTCGATGATGCACGTACCCGCCGCGAGCGAGTTTCCGCTTCCAAAGATCAAGAGCCAGGGAGAGTGGCTCAACATCGTCAAGACCGGCGCCTGCCAGTCCTGTCATGCGCTGGGCACACCGGGCACGCGCACGATCCGGAAGGAGCTCGGCGTCTTCGCGAATGCCGCCGAGGCGTGGCAGCGCAGGCTCCGATCCGGCCAGGCTTCGGCGCTGATGGCGCGCGATATCACGCGCCTGGATACGCAGCGTGCGCTCCAGCTGTTCGGCGACTGGACCGATCGCATTGCGGCCGGCGAGCTCCCGTTCGCGATACCGGAGCGGCCGCGCGGCATCGAACGCAACGTCGTGATAACGCAGTGGGATTGGGGCCACCCGACCGCGTATCTCCACGACGCGGTCTCCACCGACCGGCGCAACCCGGGAGTCAACGCCAACGGCAGGGTCTACGGGTCGCCGGAAGACAGCTCGGACTTCGTCCCGATCCTCGACCCCGGCAGCAACACCGCGAGCGAGGTGCTGCACCCGGTGCGCGACCCGAACACGCCGTCGACGAAGACGAATTCGATGGCGCCATCCGCGTTCTGGGGAGCGGATCCCATCTGGGACGGCCGGACGCTGAATCACAACCCGATGATGGACGAGAAGGGACGCGTCTGGTTCACGCCGCGCGTGCGTCCCGACGCCAATCCCGATTTCTGCAGGCAGGGCTCCGAGCATCCATCTGCGCGCGCGTTCCCGCTCGAGCAATCCGGCCGTCATCTGTCGATGTTCGATCCGGCAACCGGGACCTTCACGCTGATCAGCACCTGCTTTCCGACGCACCATCTGAACTTCGCGTCGGACGCGAACCAGACGCTCTGGACGAGCGCGGGCATCGGAGGGCCGGGCGTCATCGGCTGGCTGAACCGGAAGATGTTCGAGGAGACGCACGACGAGGCCCGCTCGCAGGGTTGGACGCCGTTCATCGTCGACACCAACGGCAACGGCAAGCGTGACGGGTATGTCGAGCCCGGCCAGCCATCGGACCCGGCAAAGGACACGCGTGTTGCGGTGAACACATACGCCGTTTCGGTGAGTCCCGCCGATGGTTCGGTGTGGGGAACGGTCGTGGGCTATCGCGGGTACATCGTGCGGGTCGCTCCCGGACCGGATCCGACACACACGGCGCTGACCGACATCTACGAGCCGCCTGCTCCGGGCTTCGGGCCGCGCGGCGGCGACGTCGACGGCAGCGGCGTGTACTGGGTGTCGCTCGCGAGTGGCCACCTGGCCAGCTTCGATCGGCGGAAGTGCCGTACGACCGCGAAGCCGTCGGCGGACGGTCGTCAATGCACCGAGGGATGGACGTTCTTTCAACTCCCGGGACCGCAGTTGAAGGACGTGACCGACCCCGGGAGCGCGGAGGCGAGCTACTACACGTGGATCGATCGGTTCGACGTGTTCGGCCTCGGAAGGAACGTGCCGATCGCGATGGGGAACCTCAACAGCTCGATCTTCGCGCTCGTCAACGGCCGCTTCGTCAACATCACGCTTCCCTATCCGATGGGGTTCTTCGCGAAGAACGTCGACGCGCGCATCGACGACGCCAATGCCGGGTGGAAGGGACGCGCGCTGTGGTCCACCTACGGCACGCGGACGATGTTCCACCTCGAAGGCGGAACAGCCAACCGCCCGAAGGCGGTCAGGATTCAGCTTCGTCCCGATCCCCTGGCGCGCTGAGGTGCCGCGGCGCTAGTTGCTGCGCAGCTCGATGCGGCCCTTCGGGCTGTCGATCGTCGCGATGAGCGACGGCCGTGCACCGCGACGCACCGGGAGATCCAGACCAAGCTGCTTCAGGATGCGCGCCATCCGCTCGGGATCAGGATGTTCGGCGCGGAGCGCGCTCAGCGAGAGGCCGGGCGCGGCGGTCGTCGCGGGATGCGGCGACGTTCCCCAATCAATGAAGTACGGAACGAGGCGCTCCTCAAGAATCACGTCGGGATCGGTATATCGCCACGAGAGCAGGACGCCATCGGGCCGCTTGCGGCTGCCGGAAATCACGTCACCGAGACGCACGCCGTTGGCGCGCGCCCGATCGACGAACGGCACCAGATCGGTTCCCTTGGCGACCCACGTCAGAAGGCGTGGCGCCTTCAACCCGTCAATGCCGAAGCGGCGCGCCCCGTGCGGCGCCGGCTGGTCCGGATCGGGTCCGATGATCTCCAGGTATGTCGACGATCCGAGTGCGATGAGCGCGTTCCTCGTGCCAAGCCCAGGATGCTGGCCGCCGGCGCTCGCGCGAACGCCGGTCAGCTTCTCGATCGCCTGAATGCCGAGCTCGAGATCGGGCGTCGTGTAGACGAGATGATCGACCCTGGCAAGGAGGGCGTCCGACGGCACCTGCATCGCGCGCGGAGCAATCGCCGCAATCGTGAGGAGAGCGATTGAGACGCCCGCAACGATCTGTTTCATGACCATAGGTGGCGGCTCGCGCG
>Ga0137419_10000315_pt1 | contig 16465 bp, 12 predicted proteins | sample CZODoug3_1_2_16f_FD_108279 | JGI IMG/M metagenome (GOLD analysis project Ga0137419, IMG submission 108279) | Vadose zone soil fungal communities from Angelo Coast Range Reserve, California, USA - CZODoug3_1_2_16fungal (Illumina Assembly) | ecosystem: Environmental > Terrestrial > Soil > Vadose... | reverse complement strand
GCAGTCGCTCGAGCCCGCAAAGGTCGCCGCGCTCAAACACCGGATCGCCGCGGAGCTGACGACCACGTTCGCCAGCTCCCACTCGAAGCAAGTCTCGCTCTCCGAGGCCCTTCGGCTGCCCGCTGTCACCGCTTACGCAAAGCGCGCGACCGGCGCCAAGTACTTGGTTTTGCCGAACCAGCGGAGTTGATCGGCGCAAACGCTCGCGGTTCGAGCAGCTGCGCTCGGGCCTAGACCCACTACTTGAGCAGCACGTTAAAACATGCGCTGAACTCCTCAGCGGCTCTGGGTCACGCGTGGCTCGGACGCGCAGCAGGGTTCCCTGCCACGCGCTCAGGATGAAGCCGGCCAGGCTTTTTGCATCGCGAGAGGAGCTGATCTCTTCGGTTGGACCAAGGACGCCGTCCGCGCCTCGGCAGCACAGGTTTAGGCGTTAGGCGCGACCGTAACCGCGGGAGCCCGCTGCTACCGTACACGCGCGCAGCGAAGCGGCCGTGGCGCATGGCGAGCTGGTGCTCGGGGTGCGCCACACCCGCCGCGCGGGGTGCAACGAGAATCCGCCCCTAGTGGTGAAGTCGACCTGTGAGAAGACAAACCACGGTCCCCGAGCTTCTCCTTCCACAGCCAGGACACTGACCCCGACGGCTTCACTTGTCCTCACTCTCGGCCACAAGCAGCTTCACCCTTACCTTGGCGAAGCTAGTCAAGTCGTCGGCAACGGCTCGATTCTCGGAACTTTGCATCGCGGCCTCGAATGTTTTCTGATCCGGATAGTCCATCTCGGCGATCGCGATATACGGTGCGGAGCTGCCGAAGACGTCGCCGACAATCTGGTTCAGCACCAGCCTTTGCAACCCCGGCGTCTTCTTCACCAAGGGCGTATGCACCTCCTCGTAATGTTTGAAGAAGGCTTCGGCGTTCTCGGGCTGGTCGTAGATGACGATGAGTTTGGTGGTCATAGGAATCTCCTGAGTTCAGCGGTGTGATGGGTGGGACGAGTACAGCTTTGGCTTTTTAGCGAAGCATGAATCTGAGGACGAGATCGGTGATCGGGCCGAAAGGCGCACGCATCAGGCTGGAAAAATTCCACTTGGCCTGGGTGAAGACGCCTTTGACATGGCTCAGGGACTTGAACCCTTCTTCACCATGGTAGGCCCCCATGCCGCTCGGCCCGACGCCGCCGAAGGGCAGATCGTCCTGGACATAGTGGAGCAAGGTGTCGTTGACCGTCACATTGCCGCTGGTCGTGCGCGCCAGGACATGTCCGATCGTGCTGCGGTGATCGCTGAAAATGTAGAGTGCGAGCGGGCGCGGATGCGCGTTCACGTATGCGATGGCATCGCCCAATTCCTTGTAGGTTATGACCGGCAGGATCGGCCCGAAGATCTCCTGCTGCATCACGGTCATCTCGGGTGTCGCGCCCAGGATCACCGTCGGCGGCATCGTGTGAACGCGTTGCGCACTTGGGCGTTCGCCGATCTCGATGATGCGTGCGCCCTTCGCGCCGGCGTCATCAACGAGCTTAGCGAGCCTTTCGTAATGGCGCTGGCTGATGATCGCGGCATAGGCTTGATCGGACGCCCCACCGGGATAAGCGGAGCGCACAGCATCCTTGTAGGCTGCTACGAAAGCATCGACGTCGCTCTCCTGCACCAGGGCGTAATCTGGTGCGACGCAGGTCTGTCCCGCGTTGCTCAACTTGCCAAAGACGATCGACTGCGCAGCGCGCGAGAGTGAAAATCCACGTTCGATGATCGCCGGCGATTTGCCGCCGAGCTCCAGGGTCACCGGGACAAGGTTCTCGCTCGCCGCCTTCATCACGGCGCGGCCGACCCCGGTGCTGCCGGTGAAGACGAGATGGTCGAAGGGCAGCGCGGAAAAGGCAGCGCCAACGTCGGACCCGCCGGTGACGACCGCGACTTCCTCCTCGGAGAAAATCTCGCTCAGCATGGCGGCCATCAATGCCGACGTTTTTGGCGTGAACTCCGACGGCTTGAGCATCGCGCGGTTGCCGGCGGCAATCGCGGTCGCCAGGGGCATGAGGGACAGCCCGGCGGCATAATTCCATGGCGAGACGATGCCGATGACACCCAGAGGCTGACGGAGAACCTTCGCAGTACCGGGCCGGAACTGCATTGCGACATGGCGACTGCGCGGGCGCATCCAGCGGCGCAGGTTTTTCCGAAGATAATCGATCCCCTGGACCGAGGGCATGATCTCCATGGCCGCGGTCTCCTGGGCTGGGCGATGGCCGAAATCGGCGTTGATCGCCGTCTCAAAGTCCTTGCGCCTCGCGAGGACGGCGTTCTTCAGCTTCAAGAGATCAGCGCGGCGCTTAGCGAGCGTCGGCGCGCCCTGGCGCATGAACGCCTCGCGCTGATTGGCGAAGATCGATGACAAGCGGAGATCATCCGTCACTCCGACATAGGCATTGATCGCAACCAGCTTGGGGTTGGTTGGTACTGCTGATGGGTTGGTCATCTGTCCTCCTCGCTGTGAGGTCCCTCACGAAAAGCGCGCGATGAGCGATTCATGAAAGCCTCTTCTCGCTGTCCATCTGGGCGAGCAGGAGCTCGGGGTAACGAGCGCCCGCGGCGGCGCCGGCTGGGATCGCGCTCTCGATCGCCCGCAGGTCATCGGCGTTCAGCTCGACCTCGACCGCGTGGAGCGCTTCGGCCAGCCGCCTGCGACTCCGCGCACCGACGAGCGGCACGATGTCCTTCCCCCGCGATAGCACCCATGAGATGGCCGCCTGCGAGACCTCGATGCCCTGGCGGTCGGCGACTTTTCGCAACGCCTCGACAAGGGCGAGGTTGTGCTCCAGGTTGTCGCCCTGGAAACGCGGGCTGAACTTTCGGAAGTCGTACTGTGACAGCGAACGCTGGTTGTCCCAATGGCCGGAGAGCAGACCGCGCGACAAGACGCCATAGGCGGTGATGCCAATCCCCAGCTTGCGCGCAGTCGGCAGGATCTCTGCTTCGATGCCCCGCGACAGCAGCGAGTACTCGATCTGCAGATCGGAGATCGGGTGCACCGCAGCGGCTCGACGCAGCGTCTGGGCGTTGACTTCGGACAGACCGATGTGGCGCACGAAGCCGGCCTTCACCATCTGAGCGGACCCCGCTGCCGACGTTCCGTTTGACAGGCCGGTCTCTCGAAAAGGATTCCTAAGGGAATCCATGAAGGCGATAGCGCTTTCCGGCGACCACGGAGGGATTGGCGTGCCCGAGGGATCGCCGCCGTGATCGGGCAGCTGCTTCGCCCAGAACGGCGGAACGACATGCTGATGAACGTCGATGCGATGCGGAGTGCTCATGGTCCATTTCCTCGGTCAGAAGGGGTAGGCCGGGATCTGCGACCGCGTCGTGATCCATTGCCACTCGCTGAACTGATCGGCGTTGCTCACGGTGCCGTGACCGAAGCCATTTCCGGAGCTGCCAAGGCCGCCAATCGGGCCATAGACACCGTGCACTACCGTCTGGTCGTTGATGTGCACAGCCCCAGCGTGAAGTCCGTCGGCGATGCGCTGGGCGCGCGCGAGGTTTGCCGAGACGACAGCTGCCACGAGACCGTAGTCCGTTGCGTTGGCAAGCGCGATCGCCTCTTCGTCGTTCCGGAACGCGGTGATCACCGCGACCGGTCCAAAACGTTCTTCGTCAAACGCCGCCATTCCGGGTGTCACGCCGGTGATGACCGTCGGTTCGAAGAAGAGTCCGTTGCGCGAGCCGCCGGTCACCAGTTTTGCGCCCTTTGCGATGGTCTCGGCGACGATGCGCTGGACATTGGCCGCCTGACGCTCGTTGACGATCGGCCCGATCTGTACCTTCTCGTCCCAGGGGTTGCCGACGACGAGGGCCTTGGCCTTTCTGACCAGGGCTTCGACGTACGCGTCAACGACGCGCTGGTCGACGAGGTGGCGGCCGCCGGTGAGGCAGATCTGTCCTTGGTGGAAGAAGGCACCCCAGGCTCCCGCGCTGGCCGCGGCCTCGACGTCCGCATCGTCCAGCACGATGTAGGGATTGTTGCCGCCAAGCTCGAGAGAGACGCGCTTGAGCTGTCCGCTCGCGATCGAACCCACCTGACGGCCCACGCGAGTCGAACCCGTGAAGCTGATCATGTCGATGAGGGGTTCCTTGACGAGCGCCGCGCCGGTCTCCGGACCGCCCGGCAGAACGTGGAACAGCCCGCTGGGCAAGCCGGCTTCCTCGAGCAGCCGCGCGAAGCTCACGCCGCCGGCTACCGGCGTCTGCACGTCGGGTTTCACGATGACGGCGTTGCCCATTGCGAGGGCAGGGCCGATCGCCCGCGCACCCAGAATGAGCGGCGAATTCCACGGCGTGATGATGCCGATGACGCCGACCGGGATCCGCCGAGCGATGCTCTGGTACCCGCCATCCAACGTGGCGGTCAAGACGCCCTGCGCCTGGCTGCCGAGCGCCGCCGCTTCCAGGAATTCGCGCGCCGTGATCTGGACCTCCCACCGAGCCTTTGCCCGGATCGAACCCGTCTCGCGGACGATCTGATCGGCGATCTCCGCGGAGTGTGCGACCAGGAGGCGGGAGACCTCCCTCAGCACGTCGCCACGTTTCGGACCCGGCACCTTGGCCCATTTCTTCTGTGCCTCGCGTGCCGTGGCGGCTGCGCCTGAGACGTCCTCGGGTGATGCGATGCCGATTGTTCCGAGCTTCGCACCCGTCGCCTTCTCAATCACATCCTGCGTGCCCAGACCCGGCTTCCTTCAGCCATTGCGGTAGATCCTTGCGCTCCACACCTCTGTCGGCGCGAGCAATGGGTCGATCGTTACTCTAAAGCTCTCCAATGGATTGCCAGTCACGTTCAGATCTCCTTGTCGTAAGCCAACGATTGCCTTCTCTCCTGATGCTCATGCGGACAGTTTTGTCGCGATGCGTTCAGCCACCATGATCGTCGTCACGTTGGTTGGAACCGACGGGACCTCTGGCAGGATCGAAGCGTCGACGACGCGCAGCGCCTCGACGCCCCGGACTTTGCCCCAGGCGTCGACGACCGCCGTCGGATCGGTTGCGGCACCCATCGGCACGGTCGATGTCGGATGCAGATAGGCGGCGACATTGGCGACGATGTTCGCCCTCAGGGCGTCGCCGTCGTCCACGGCGTCTCCTGGCGCCATCTCATGATCGATCAAGCCCGAGAAGGGCGCGGTCCGGCCGATCTTCCGGGAGAGCTGCACAGCCTCCATCAGCCGATCGAGGTCGCTGGAATCGTCGAAGAAGTTGTAGTGGATATGAGGCGCCGCGCGCGGATCACGGCTCGACAGGCGGAGCCGTCCGATCGATTTCGGCAGCACCACGGAGCAGGCAAGGACGATGGCTCCACCAGTCGGGCTGGCGTTCGGGTCGATGAAATGCGTGCCGGAGATTTGCAGATCGAGATCGTCAGGTTCCGCCTGTCGCGAACGCGTCCAGATCAGCGCGCCTGCAGCCGGCCTCATCGCGTTCGCCTCGCGCTTCAGCGCATACACGTTGAAGAAGAAGGGCTGGTCCTGCAGCCGATCGCCCACCGGCAGGTCCGCGACCGTCGCAATGCCCAACTCGGAGAGATGAGCGGCCCGTCCGATGCCGGATCGCATCAGGATGGCGGGGCTGCCGAACGTACCCGCCGACAGGATGACTTCGGCCGCCGATAGAATCTCGCCATCGGCGATCTTCACGCCGAGGGCGCGCCTGCCTTTGACCACGACGCTGTCGACCTCGGCATCGCTGCGGATCACGAGGTTGGACCGCGCACGGACATCCTCCGTGAGATAGACGATCCCCGTGCTCATGCGTACGCCGTCGACGACGTTGAGCGAATAGGGACCGACTCCGTGTTGGGTCGCCCCATTGAAGTCGGAGATGTGCGCCAGGCCCACGGCTTGCGAAGCCTGAACGAATGCCCGCATCGCAGGGGTGTTCTGTTCCGCCGTCCGCTGGCGGATCGGGAGCGGACCCTTGCGGCCGTGCCAGGCGTCCTCGCCGGTCGGCGTATTTTCCAGGGCCTTGTAGGCGGGAAGCACCGCCTCCCAGGACCATCCTTCGATCCCGCGCCTGGCCCAGCGCGCGAAGTCGGCTGGCCTCGCGCGGATCGCGACGGTGCCGTTCACCGCCGAGCTGCCGCCAACCACGCGGCCGCGGGGCACTGGGATGTCGTGACCGAGGCGGGCGGCGTCCTCAGTACGGTAGTTCCAATCGAACGTGGGCGAGCCTGCCACGACGTTCGCGTCGGTCAGGACCTTTGGGTAGCTGTTGGGCGCGAAATCCGGCCCTGCCTCGAGAAGGAGAACACGGCGTTGCGCATCGGCGCTCAGCCGCGCCGCAAGAACCGCACCTGCCGAGCCGCCGCCTACGATGATCACGTCGAAGTCCATGATCCTTGGGGTAGCCGCGGATCGCGCAGGCAACCAGATGAACTTTTGGACGTTGCGTCCGGCGAGTTGGACGATCGCCGTCAGCCGACGAGCTTGGGGATCTCTTCGACCAGGAAGTCGACGAAGGCCCGGACAGAGGGAAGCATGCCGCTCCGGAAAGGCATCACGGCTGTGATGCTGGCTTCGCGTGCCAGCCAACCAGGAAGGATGCGCTCGAGCGCGCCCGACTTGACGTCCTCGCGGCAGATGTAGCCCGGTAGCGCGACGATCCCGAGACCATCCTGCGCTGCCTGCTTCAGCATGAGGATGTCATTGCCGGCGAGGCGTGGATTGGCCGGCACGACCACCTCGCCCCGTACCGGATGCTTGAGTTTCCACGTCGGCCGGCCGGGTTCCGACATGATCAGCGCATCGTGTCCGGCAAGGTCCTCCGGCACGAGAGGCAATCCGCGACGAACCAGATAGTCCGGCGCGGCGAAGACGAACCACGGCGCCGGCGCCAGCGTCCTCTGCACCAGCGTCGAGTCCGAAATGGGCCCGGTGTGCGCCCGAACGGCGAGATCATAGCTCTCACCGACGATGTCGATCCTCTCGTCGCTGGTGTGTTGGACCACGCTCACCTTCGGATGATGACGTATGAACTCCGGCAGTATCGGCCGCATGGCGAACAGGGAGGTTGCCACGGCCGTCGTGAACCGGACGATGCCGCATGGCTCGACGAGCCGCTCACGGACCGCGCTTTCGGCGAGATCGGCCTGCTCCAGGGTTGCGACCGCATGCCGATAGAAGAGGTTCCCTGCATCGGTCATGCTCAGGCGGCGCGACGTCCGGTTGAGGAGCCGGACGCCGAGCGATCCCTCCAGTTGCTGGAGGCGATGGCTCAACGTCGACTTCGGCACATTGAGATTCCGGCTGGCGGCCGTCAGGCTGCCGCCTTCCACGATGCGAACGAAATAGCGGAAGTCGTTGAGATCGAGCATGCCACGGCCCTCATCGTCCAATACAGCAGATGATCGAAGACCATGATCGTTCCAGATAAAGTTCGGACTGTCGGCGACTAGAGCCCGGCGCCTCGATCAACGTCGCCTGCGGCGCCAGGGACGGCGAGCGCTGCAAGCACCCTGTCGACATCGTCTACCGCCAACAGGCGCCTGAGCTCGTGATCGTGCGGGGGGCGAAGGTGACGGCGCCCAGCGGCCGAGTCGCAGGCGCGCGCCGCCAACGATTAGGTAGTAGGGGTGGGGGAGCCCCGCATCGGGCTCCCTCGCCCGCATCCCGCTCGCCGGCTTGCGTTCACAAATCTTCACAAGAGCGACGCCTCCGTGAAAGGCGGATGAGCGAGAGTGGCTGTTGCGCGGCGGCGACCGGCGCGAGAATGTCTCGCATGGAATCCGTCGAGCGGACCTTGTTTGCCCTGCTGGTCGAGGATGATTCGCGCATCGCGGAACTGACCAGTTCCTACCTCCACCGCCACGGCATCGCGGTGACCCGGATCGCCAGCGGATCACGCGCAATCCAGGAAGCGCTCCGTGGACGGTTCGACATCGTCCTGCTCGACCTCACCCTGCCCGACATGGACGGGTTGGATGTGTGTCGCGAGCTGCGGGCGGCGCTGAGCGTGCCGATCATCGTGATCACGGCGCGCGGCGAGGAGGCGGACCGCGTGATGGGGCTGGAGCTTGGAGCCGACGACTACCTGCCGAAACCCTTCTCCGCGCGGGAGCTTCTGGCGCGGATCCGTGCGGTGGTACGGCGAGCGACCGGGCGCGCGGGTCCCCCTACCGACGAGATCCATGTCGGCGCTCTTTCGCTGCACCCCGCCTCGCGACGCGCGATCCTCCGTGGCGAGGAGCTGGCCCTGACCAGCTACGAATTCTCCCTGCTGTATGCGCTCGCTTCACGCGCCGGCCGCATCCTCTCGCGGGAGCAGCTCATCGAGCTCGCGGGAGGCAAGCGGGAGGAATCGTTCGAGCGATCGATCGACGTCCACGTCTCGCGGCTCCGCCACAAGCTCGGCGACAACCCGCGGCGCCCGCGCTTCCTCAAGACCGTGCGCGGGGCCGGTTACATCCTGACGGCCGAGGCCGGACGATGACGGCGCGCCCCCGCCGGCGCTTCTTCTGGAGCGTATACCTGTACGGGGTCCTGCTGCTCTCCCTGGTGGCGGTCGGCGTCTTCGCGGCTCAGGCGGCGCTGGGTCCCAACGAGAACCGGCTGGCAGCAATGCGGCTGCTCGAATACGTGAGCAGACACCTGGCCGATGCGCGCCAGGATCCCCGGCGCTTCCAGCGCGAGCTGACGGCGGTCTCGCAGGTCGGCAAGCACGACCTGACGGTTTTCGAGGCCGGGCGGCCGGTGGCCTCAAACGTGGACCCGCCGCTCGCTCCGCTGGAGCTCGCGGAGATTGCGCGCCTCGCAGCCGGCGTCTTCGACGTCCCGAATCGGCGGGGTACCTATGCCATGCCGTTCGGGCGCGACCCAGCGGCCTATCTGATCGTGAGGCACGAAAGCCCCCGGCTGTTTCCGCGGGCGGCGGTGATGCTCGCCGCCATCCTGCTGGGGCTGGGCATCGTTTCCATCCCGATGGCCCGCGCCATGGCCGCGCCGCTGGAACGGCTTGGCCGCGCGGCGAGGGCCCTTGGCGCGGGCGATCTGTCGGCGCGCGCCGGGCTGCGCAGGAACGACGAGATCGGCGACCTGGCCCTGGCATTCGACGAGGCGGCCGGGAAGCTGGAGCGCCTCATCCTCGGCGAGAAGCAATTGCTCGCCAACGTGTCGCACGAGCTGCGCACACCGGTCACAAGGATCCGGCTCGCTCTCGACATCCTGGCCGAGGACGTGGTCGGCGAGGTCGCGGAGATGGTGCGGGGCATCGTGCGCGATCTCTCCGAGCTGGAACGGCTCATCGAGGACATCCTCACGTCGGCGCGGCTCGATCTCGCCGCGAGCCGCGCCTCCGGCGCCGCCCTGCCCCTTCGTCTCGGACCGGTCGATCCGGGCGAGCTTCTGAGGAGCGCCAGCGCGCGCTTCCGGTCGGCGCATCCCGGGCGCATCCTGGAGGTGAGCTTCGACGAGCCGCTGCCGGAGATCCGCGGCGACGTGGGCCTCCTCCGGCGGACCCTGGAGAACCTGCTCGACAATGCCGGCAAATACTCCGACGCCGGCACGGCCATCACGCTCCGCGCGGCGGCGCGCTCCGGTGCCCTCGGGGTCGACATCCAGGACCGCGGAATTGGCGTCGACGACGGCGACCTGCCGCGCCTGTTCACGCCTTTCTTCCGCACCGACCGCAGCCGCGCACGCGGAGCTCGCGGCGTCGGGCTGGGCCTCACGCTCTCGCGCCGGATCATCGAGGCGCACGGCGGGCGGATCGCGGTGCAGAGCGCACCAGGCGAAGGCACCACCGTCCATTTCGAGATCCCGACGGACGGTGGTGCCTCTGCGAAACCGGGGTGATCTCAGTACCCGACCTGGGCCCAGAATCCGCAGCGGTGCTCTGCGGACATCGCCTCGAACGGGATCACCGCGTCGCCGTCCGGCGCGAACCGGAGCACGCTAGGCGACCTCCCATGCAGCGCCGGCGCGCCTTCGGGGCGGCCGGTGCGAACGAAGGTGCCCCAGTACCGCAGCATCCGCGCGGCCATCTGCTGCTCTCCGGCCGTGCGCGTCGGCGCGAGTTGCGCGTAGACGAAGTTGTTGTGCGCGCCGTGCTGGGACCCGACTTCGAACCCGGGAGGGAATGAGCCGAACAGCGCGCCCCCGTTCGGGTCGCTCATCTCGAAGGCAAACGTGCGCGTCACCTTCTTGAGGGCGTTGCCCTGCTCGATGAGCATGGGGCATACGCCGATTCCGCTCGGGATGCCGCTGTCGCTTGCCGCCGCGCCCGCCGCGTACTCCGGATCGGCGAAAGCAGCCGGCGGGTACTGGGCGGCCACGAGCGGGGCGAGCGCGCCGAACGCGTTGTTCAGGTACGTTTGATAGCCCTGGATGGTGGCGGGGAAGCCGGTCGTCGCCAGGGGCGCGCTGCGTTGCTCGTCGTGCACTGCCCCGACGACAGTGGGGATCTCCTCGAAGCCGCCCGACAGGAACGCCTGGATGGGATGCTGCGGCATGAGGTGGCCGCCGACGTTGGCGCCGATCAGGCCGACGCCGGTCGCCGCGGTGAGGATCGTCGCGGCCGGCGCGGCGCGCAGGCACGAGGTGAAGCTGGCCGCATCGGTGCAGCCGGCCTTGGCGGCGATCTGCGCGCCCTGCAGGAGCGCGGCGCGGTGGCTGATGATGAACGCGGACGTCGTGGTGCACTCGCCGCTCTCGATGATGGCATGGTGGAACAACCGCTCGTGCAACGGGGCGGTCATCAGCGCGCACACCGCAATCCCTCCCGCCGAGCCGCCGGCGATGGTGACGTTGTGTTCGTCGCCGCCGAACGCCTCGATGTTCTCGTGCACCCAGCGCAGCGCCGCGAGCATGTCGAGGAAGCCGGTGTTGCCGGAGGACGACCCGTTCCGCGTTTCGGCGTCGAGCGCATCGAGCGCCATCCAGCCGAACGCGCCGAGGCGGTAGTTCAGCGTCACGACCAGCATATCCTGCGTCGAAGCGAGCGGGATCCCGTCGATGGTGCTGCTGGTTCCGCCGCCGAAGCCGCCTCCGTGGATGTAGACGAGCACCGGCAGGCGGCTCCGCTCGGTGCGGCCGGCGGGGCGGTAGATGTTGACGTAGAGGCAGTCCTCGCTGGGCGGCGGCAGGCCCGGCGTCGCGCGCCCCACGAAGCACGGGGCGCCAAACGAGGCCGCCTGCCGCACGCCGGAATATGGCTGCGCCGGAAGCGGCGCCCGCCAGCGCAAGTCTCCGAGCGGCGCCGTGGCGTACGGCACGCCGCGGAACTGCTCGACGCTGCCGGTCGTCAGCCCCTGCAGCCAACCTTGCCGGGTCCGCACGAGCGGCCCCGACTGCGCCTGAGCGGCAGACGCGGCCGCGATCAGCGCGAACAAGCCCACTGCGTTCGTTCTCGCATGCATTCTCGACATGTGTTTCTCCCCCGGCTTGGATCCGCGCTGCCAAGCGGCAAGCCGATCTTTTTTCGCGCCGCTCGCCGGCGCGCAGCACGGAAGTGTCGCCGAGCGACCTTTCGGCGCCGTGGCAGGGGCATGAAGTTATGTGAAGCCGATTCGCGATCGATCTCCCGCGCGCGGCAAACCCGAGCGGCTCTTCTCGGCTAACGGGTCACTCCTCCGCTGCGCGCCCTCGTCAGATCATCTTCTCGAGTAGGGTCTTCAGCTCCCCCTGCTCGGCGGCGGTGAGGCGAGCGAGGCGGGCGCCGAAGGCGTCCGACAGAAGGGCCAGGCCGCGCGCCATGAGCTTGCGGCCGGCCGGGGTCACGAGGAGTCGGTGGCGGCGGAGGTCGGTGGGATCGATCTCGCGGCGGACGAAGCCGGCGGCTTCGAGGCGCTTCAGGTTCACCGTCACGGTGGGCTTCGGCATCGTCACCCCGTGGTCGCCGCTGAAGGGCGGAGCGCTGAGCGGCAAGTACACGCGGGCGAACGCCGGAGAGGTGAAGCGCGATCGAGGGCAGCTCCTCGAATCGTTTCTCAACGAAAAGACCTACACGCTCGTCGAGGAGCTCGACGTCATCGCCAAGGCGCACGACAGCACGGTCGCGCGCGTCGCGCTGGCATGGGTGAGGGTGCAGCCGGGGCTGACCTCGACGATCATCGGCGCGCGCAGGCTCGCGCAGCTCGAGGACAATCTGAAGTCGGTCGACGTCAACCTCACCTCCGAGGAGCTCGGTCCCCTCGACGCGCGCACGAAGCCGACGCTCGGCTTCCCCCAGAGCCTGCAGGCCTTTTTCCCAGCCTTCCACAGCGGAGGTACGACCGTGAACGGCGTCCATGCCCCGTCCACGTTCGTCCTGGAGAAGGGGCACAAGCCCTACTGACGACACGTTCGTTGATGACCCCGACGGTATTCAGCGCCCGTTGCGTCTCGCGTCCTCAGCGGGACGTCGCCAATGGACCGCTGCTTTCATGGGAGCTCCTCGGTTGCCGCGGTGGTCTTTTGTAGGGTTACTTCAGACGCCGCACGAACTCGCGGCGGCGCGAGTAGTAGATGGCCTGGTCGTCGACGAAGACCGATGGCCACCCCGAATGATCGTCGGTCTCGATGGCTGCGAAGCCGCTGCCGTCGGCGTTGGCGCGGAAGATGCCATATGGCGTGGCACCTGCCTCCCACGCCCAGTAGACGACGGAAGAATTGACGTCCATCGCCCCGTAGTACAGGCAGTCTCCCCCGCCGTTGCCGGTCAGGATCGCCCGTGCGCTGAAGTCGGACTTGCTCAGGACATGTACGAAGCCGTCGTTCGAGTCGCACGGCGCAGTCCAGGAGCGGAAGTAGATGTTCTGCGGATCGACGCGGATCGTCCGGATGTAACACCCTGCGCATGAGAACACCTTCTCTACGGGACCGCCGTCCCGCGGGACGCGCCGGAGCACGCCTGAGTCCGACCCGCTGTAGTAGTAGACGTGCGTCGCGTCCACAGCGATGGCGCCGCCCGGCTGCTGATCCGTGGCGAGCTGGCTGCCAACTCCGTCGCGCAAGCGGAAGATGCTGCCGTCGGGTGAGTCGTTCGCTGCCCAATAGACGGCGCCTCTCTCGTCGATCACGAGCGGTCCGACCGACGTGGCGGTGAAGACGTGAGAGGCCTGTCCGCCAGTCGTGGGCGCGGAGAAGATGTCGCTCCCGTTGCTCCAGTAGATGAAGGCCTCGTCGGCCACCATCGTTACAGGGAACCCATCCGCCTCCGGTACGTTGACGAGCAGCCGTGCAGTGCCGCCGGTCTTCGGGATGGACCAGATCGACCTGTCCTGACTCCAGAGCACGTGGGTCGAGTTGAGAGCGACGGGGCCGCTGATGCCTCCCTGCTGTGGGATCAGGACCATCACTTGAGGCTGGAATTCCGCCGTCACCTGGACGTCAGCCCGCAGGGTGAGGTCGCAATTCGTGGACGTGCCGCTGCAAGCGCCTCCCCAGCTGGCAAATCGCGCGTCGCTGGCCGTCGACGCGGTGAGCGTCACCGCTGTGCCGCTGGCGACCATGACCTCGCAGGTCGACGACGATGCGCCACAATCGAGGCCGCCCCCGGTGACCGTGCCCGGACCGTTGACCGAGGCGGACAACCGCACCCGCGCGGGAGGTGGAGGTTGCGAGACGAAGCTCGCGGACACGGCCCCATCCTGGCTGAGCGATACGATGCATTCCCCACTGCCGCTGCAGTCGCCGCCCCAGCCGGCGAACGTAAAGCCGCTGCTCGCGGTGGCCGTCAGGGTGATCGAAGTGCCGGCCGTGAAATTCGCGGAGCACGTCGAGGAGTCGCAGTTCAGGCCGGGAGGAGATGACTTCACCTGGCCGCTCCCGGTGACGGTCACCGTGAGCCGGCGCTGGTCCGGTGGGGGCGGCGGCGCGCTGACGAAGGTCGCGCTCACTCCGCGGTCGGCATCCAGGGCCAGATCGCATCCGCCTGTCCCGCTGCACGCGCCGGACCAAGCGACGAACGAAGCCCCGGAATCGGGAACCGCGACCAGATGAACTTGCGTGCCGACCGGAAGCTGCGTGGTGCAGCTTCCCCGGCAATCCGCACCAACTCCTCGCACCAGGCCATTTCCGGCTGTGTTGATCTTCAGACTGACCTGTGTGGAGCCGCCACCGCCCGACCCCCCGTTCGAATTCGAACCGGAAGACGAACCGGACCCACAACTCGCGACGAGAGCAAGTGTCAGCGAACCGGCGATGAGCGCGCGCATGGATGGCCCCCGTCAGGGAAGCCTCGGCATTCGATCGGCCAGCGGCAAGGCAGTGAGCGTTTCGGGCGAGCGCGTCGCGGGCGATCAGGAGACCGGCCGAACCCCGGCAGCAGCTCAATCCGACCGCGGCACGAGAGCTTCGTCGCCGAAGCCGAACCGCTCTTCTCGGTCTGGCACGCGGCGCGGTAGTCAGCGCCGGGGCGTCGTGCGGACGACGCTGTCGCCCCACGTCGCTCCGAACAGCACTCCCCTGGCGGGATCGGGCAGCAACGCGTGGAGCGTCGTCTTTCCGTTTGCGACGGCGCGCCAGGAGTCGCCGCCGTCCGTGCTCGTCCAGATGGCGCCCCGCAGCGCGGCGAACAGCGCGCCGTCCGCGGACCGGGCGATCGCCTGAATCGCGTCGCCGTCGGAGTGGAGGAGATCCTGCCAGGTCAGTCCGGCGTCGTCGGATCGATAGAGGTGGCCGCGCGGCTGGTCGATCGGGCCGGTGTCGAGCGCGAGGAACAGCCGGCCAGCGGAGTCGAGGATCAGTCCCGCGCAGCTCACGCCTTGCGCGGAGAGATCGGGGCCGACGGACGTCCAGGTGGCCCCCGCGTCGCGGCTACGCTTGAGCCCGCTCTCGACGACGATCCATGTCCCGTCCGCCGCCCGGGCGTTGCCGTTGGACCAGAGGAACATCGTCTGCGGGTCGTCCGGAAGGACAGCGAACGCGCCGATGCCGGGCGCGAACGTCCCCGACGGCGGGAACAGCGTCGTCCACGTCGATCCGCCGTCATCCGATCGCTCGAGCCGGTACGCGTATGCATAGAGCCGCCGCGCCTCGCCTGGGTCCGGAACGTAGTGGAACGCGGGATCCGACTCACGCAGATCCGTCCACGTGCGGCCGCGGTCGGTCGAGCGGTGGAGCTTCCACCAGTCACTCGCGTACAGCGTTCCGTCGCGCGAGAGGACCACCGCGCTCGCCGGTCCGGCGAGGAGGGGCGCCGACCAGCTCGCGCCGCTGTCGTCCGTGGCGAAGAGTCCGCTGTCGGTGGCGGCGTAGAGGCGCGCGCCGTCGCTCGCCAGATCCCAGACCTGTTCGACGTGGATGCCTAGGGACGTGCGGCGCCATCCGTCGGCGGCGAAGCGGTAGACGCCGCCTCCGCCGAACTCGCCCGCGACCGCCGCGAGGTATGGCGCGCGGCTCTTGGGGTCCATCGCGAGCGCCACGGTGCTGTCGGCCGGGAAGCCCGCGGACGCCCCGTCGGTCCAGGTGACGCCCCCGTCGCGCGACGCGCGTAAGCCTTTGAAGAAGAGGCCGGCGTACACCGTGCCGTCGCCCGCGACGGAGAGCGTCCGAGCGCTGAACGGGACGCCCGTGTAGACCGCCTTCGTCCACGTATCACCTCCGTCGCGCGTGACGATCACGGCGGGGAGGCCGCCGTAGTCGAGCGAGGCATAGAACGTGCCCGGCTTCGCCGGATCCGGCGCGAGCGCCGTGACGGAGCCCCAGTCGGTGTGCAGCTGCGTCCACGTCGTGCCCGAATCGGGCGATCGGTACACGCCGCCGTAGTTGTCGTAGCCGCAGGGGCCCGAGAACATCCGGGCGGTGGAGGACGGATCGAATGCGAGCGCGCACACGCCGCTCGAGCCGCCGAGGTCCGGCTTCGGAATCCAGAACGGCGCCCAGTGCTCGCCGGCGTCGCGCGAGACGAACATCCCTCCGCCGGTGGCGGCGTACACGGTCACCGGCTCCGACGGATGTGCGATCAGCCGGAAGCCGTATCCGCCCGGCGCGAGCGCGGCGAGCGCCTTGCTCGGGCCGGTCCAGCTGGCGCCGCCGTCGGCCGAGAAGTAGAGGGCGCCGTTGAAATCCAGCGCCCACGCGCGCCGGCCGTCCGCGGAGAAGGCGACGGTCTGCAGACCGAGATACGCGCGGATGCCGACGTCTTCCCAGCGCAGGCCGCCGTTCGTCGTGCGGAACACGCCGTTCAACGCGCCGACGAGCGCCACGTCGGGGTCGTCCGGCTTCACGGCGATGTCGCGGATGCTGCCGCCCCCCGGACCCACCGGAATCCACGCGCCGGACCCCGGCGCGGGGCCGGCATCGGGCGATGGCGGCGGGCTGCCGGCGTCCGGGGGGCCACCGGTCGGTCCCGCATCCGGCGGACCGCTCACGGATCCCGCGTCTAGTGGAACGTTCACGGGTCCGGCATCGGTCGCGCCGACCGGTCCCGCGTCGGTTCCGCCGTCCTGCGCGGAAGGCTGGCCGCCGTCGATCGCTGGAGGAACGCTGCCCGCATCG
>Ga0137419_10000314_pt1 | contig 16476 bp, 14 predicted proteins | sample CZODoug3_1_2_16f_FD_108279 | JGI IMG/M metagenome (GOLD analysis project Ga0137419, IMG submission 108279) | Vadose zone soil fungal communities from Angelo Coast Range Reserve, California, USA - CZODoug3_1_2_16fungal (Illumina Assembly) | ecosystem: Environmental > Terrestrial > Soil > Vadose... | reverse complement strand
GAGCGGTCATTTGCCACCAATTCTTGGGCTTGAATGTCCCTCTCTTCTGTAGATTCACAGGGAGTTCTGTTATGTGTAGTAATCACACGTAATTCTACAACTCGATCCACAGAAGGTCTTCACCTTCTGGATCCAGCTGAACATCAGCTGTAACGTAATCATACATTGGGTGGATATCATCATCTGTATTGGATTGATAATATCAGGAGAGGCTGTCAGCAACCTTGTTGCTGGTGCCCTTAACGTATTGGATATTATAGTTGAATCGACTAAAATATTCCATCCACCGCATTTGGCAATGGGATAGCTTTGGGTCTTGAAGAATTCAAGTGTGCCCGATGATCGGTTACCACCTGTAAGTGGTTTGACATATTGGCAACCCATAACTCAAGCATAGGCTGCCATAGGCTTTTGCAATTATGAGATCCAAGGTTAGTAAACTTGTTGAGGCTTGTTGGCAGGCTGAAAAGTGGCTGAAAGGCCTGAAAAGTAGGGCTGCCAAAGTTCAGTCCTGAACCTCGGTTCGAACCTTGAACCTCTGAACCAGACCGAAGGTTCTGGTTCTGTCTGGTTCTGGTTCGCAGGTCCGCCAATGGGTCCAGTTCACGGTTCTGGACTTCATGCAGGACTGAGAACCTGTTCTGAACTGGTTCGAACTGCGAACCCAATTCTGTTCACCTGACATTGGTCTTTGTCTCATGCGCTAAAATGAGAATAGACCGTGGTAAATATTGATAGCAATGAGCATGTGAAATTGCGGTGTGAATGCAAATTACAGAAACAGTAAGTGATCAAAGGATAAACGGCAAAAAAACCAGGCTAGCCGGGCCAACGAAGCAGGTTGGCGGTTGGCTGGCTGAGTCAATCCCAATAATAAACATGTTTAAAATGTGTATAGAAATTTTTTATTCCACTTACCTTATACTACCATGTCTCCCTCCAGTCCTATTGATCCCAACAACTGTGCTCTTGATGCCCAGGGAAATCTAAAAGACACCCGTGAAATCCAATTCTACAATTCAGAAGGCAATGATACACCAATTAAATCCTCGAAAGGCAATGCTATGGCGGGCCCATCTTCCAAAAGTGTGTTGATCTCACGTTTGTAACAACCTTTTCAGCAGTGCTGACCCACCATTCTGGCCAGCCGCCAAGGCTCTTAAAAAGTCTAAAGCAGTTCCTGCAGAAATAATTGGTGGCCGTCGATGGGTCAAACCATCCACCAAAGCTAAACAAGCTGCTGGCATTTACACAGCTGATGAGGCGGAATCTGATAGTGATCCAGAAAATGTTAATACTAATGCAGGCTTGAAGCGCAAAGCAGGCAAAGGCAAGGACAAACCTAGTACTGGGAAGACGAAATCAAAGGAAGCACCAAAGGAGAAACCAGCTCACAAAAAGGCCCGCGTGGACAATGACGATAAAGAAAGCATGAAGGAGCATGAAGGAGATCAGGCAGACGCTTATGAAAAACTGCGGCTTGAGCGCGAGACAGACCGACCAGTATCATTAAATAACATCTGCATATCACTGAATGCTAACAAGGATGCAGGTGAAAAAAGGTCGCAGTTCACGTGGTAATGACTCACGCACTGCCGATGTTCGTACTGTCTTCACTCCTGAAGAGCACACATTGCCAGATAACACGATGGAGAAAGGCCACTGGTGTGAAATCTGCAAGTAAGGTTACTTCTGCTGATTTTGCTATTTGTTGCTGATCACTCACGGCGACTGATAGGCTTCGCAAAGAGTCAAAGATCTGGCTGACGGGTGGGATTTCAACTCTCAGGAAGCATATTAATCGGTAAATTGTTCTTTTTCATTTTCCACTTGAATGCTTCTTACAAGGTCTGTGTAGCAATTGGGACACTCACAGAATGACATACAAGACGAAATGTGAAGAGCGAGGTATTACAATGTATCCAGGTGTCGAGCCGCTGTCAGATCCCACAACGGAAGGCCAGAGAGATGGACAAATTACATCCTTTATGCAGTCCAAGCCTTCCAAGTGGACAAAGGAAGGCCTTCTTGAGCATATTGTAGAACTTGTAGTTGTCAAAGATACACACCTTTCAGTGAAATACCCTCATTGTTAACCTGCCAGCTGACTTGACAATTCCTTGTTTTTGATGGGCCATCCAATCTCAGCTGAGATATTGTTGTAGCCATTGTTGATAGGCTGGCCGAGGGCTGTGGTTCACTACACTCAACTGGCCAGCCAAGAGCTGTGCTTACTCCAGGTTAATAGGCTGGCTGAGAGCTGTAGTCTCTATACTCAACTGCCTGGCCAAGAACTATGTTTACTCCATGTTGATAGGCTGGCTGAGTGCTACAGTTCTCTACACCCAACTGGCTGGCTAAAAACTATGCTTACCCCATGTTGATAGCCTGGCTGAGGTCCATAGTTCCTTTATGCCCAACTGGCCAGCCAAGAACTGTGCTTATTCCATGTTTGATAGGCTGGCTGAGGGCTGTGGTCCCCCATACCCAACTGGCCAGCCAATAACCATGTTTACTCCATGTTGATAGGTTGGCTGAGTGCTATGGTTCCCTATACTCAACTGGCTGGCTGAGAACTATGGTTGCCCCATGTTGATAGCCTGGCTGAGGTTCATGGTTCCCTATCCCATGTTTGATAGGCCAGCCGAGGGCCATGGTTCCCATACCCAACTGGCTGGCCAAGAATCACATTTACTCCATGTTTACAGGCTGGCTGAGTGTTACAGTTCTCTATACTCAACTGGCTGGCCAAGAACCATGCTTATCCAATGTTGATAGCCTGGCTGAGGTTCATGGTTCCCTACCCCAGCTGGCCAGCCACAAACCATGCTTATCCCATGTTTGATAGACCAGCCAAGGGCCATGGTCCCCATACCCAACTGGCTGGCCAAGAATCATGTTTACTCCATGTTGATAGGCTGGCTGAGTGCTACAGTTCTCTATACTCAACTGGCTGGCCAAGAACTATGGTTACCCCATGCTGATAGCCTGGCTGAGGTCTATGGTTTCCAATGCACAACTGGCCAGCCACAAACAGTGCTTATCCCATGTTTGATAGGCCAGCTGAGGACTGTGGTCCTCATACCCAACTGGCTGGCCAAGAACCATGTTTACTCCATGTTGATAGGTTGGCTGAATGCTATGGTTCTCTATACTCAACTGGCTGGCCGAGAACCATGCTTACCCCATGTTGATAGCCTGGCTGAGGTTCATGGTTCCCTATCCCATGTTTGATAGGCCAGCTGAGGGCCATGGTTCTTATACCCAACTGGCTGGCCAAGAATCATGTTTACTCCATGTTAATGGGCTGGCTGAGTGTTACAGTTCTCTATACTCAACTGGCTGGCCAAGAACTATGATTACCCCATGCTGATAGCCTGGCTGAGATCCATGATTCCCTATGCCCAACTGGCCAGCCACAAACTGTGCTTATCCCATGTTTGATAGGCCGGCCAAGGGCTGTGGTCCCCCATACCCAACTGGCTGGCCAAGAACCATGTTTACACCATGTTGATAGCCTGGCTGTAACCCTTTTTGGTAATTTTGAGAAACCATAAATATATATATGCATTCTGCACCATTTTATTTTATTTGAACTGTGGTGTCTGTTTGGTGCTCAGACTAACCTGTTTTGGTAATTTCAAGAATCAATACATATTTATATGCATTCTGTAATGATTTCTGATGGAAATTCAAATATGATGGTGATTATGTAACTTAGTGACAAAACAGATGTGAAATAGCACAAGGGTGTTCAATTTGAAAGGCCTTCTTCATATCTTGTCTACAACCCATGTTAGAGCATTATTATTAAAAATAGGATGGAAAAACCTATCAAAATGACATATTGTATATCATCAGGACCAGTTTTTCATGTAAATAAAGTCAGAAATTCCATCTGTTTCATGTGTTATAGTCTGATGCATGCTGATTGGTAGTGTAAAAGATCATTCCAGCCATGGCAAATGTCCCAAGAGTTAAAATTGTGGTTCCTTGAATCCAAAGTTATTCCTATGCATAGATTATGTCTTGAAATTTTTACATCAATCCTTCCAGTATTGTCTCTGATAGAGACACAACATTAATATATGCATATTTTTACCCAATTGCCAAGGATACCATGGCCAAAATTCCAGGTATTGTGGAGTGCAGAAACAGAATAGTGTTTCAGATGTGGTCAGGAATGTTCATTGCCAGTCTTACAACTGTGCATATTTCAATCGCAACATTGTATCTGACTTCACCAATTACACTGTTCAGTCAATCATACCCATTCTAAACAGTATAGCAGAGTTGACAATTCCATGTGAAGCTCTGGCTGGCAGACACTGGTCAAGTTATCAGACACTCATTTGAATGGAGCTGGCTGATTTCAACTTCGCCTCAGGAACTTCCAGTAGGTTTCATGACAATAATTAGGGTGTAGTCAGGAGAGTTCAAAACCCATGGGTAGGCTGAGCAGATTGCACAGTAGCACAATATCATAGGGCATAGTTGGGACAACCAAATTTGACTTGGGTTGAGAACAACCAGTAGCCTACCACCACCATGGCATGAGGAAAATCAGAAAAAGAATTATCATGATGCTTCACAGACTTACTACCTTAATTCACTTATTTAAATTTTAGCATTTTTAAAAAAAAGTGTGTATTATAGCCCTTTGCATAATTCTGTGAACACATTGATTTTTTTTGGTCTTATTTGTCTGCTGTTTGTCCTGCTAGATCAGGTGGCAGCAGGCCACACTGATTCCAATTTGTAGCTCATTCAACTTCAGGTGTGTAGTACCATTCAAGCTTGTTTTGACTGATATGAAGCCCCTGAGCACTTGGTGGCATTCTTGTATGTTAGTTTGGGAACAGGTTCTGCTTCTTATGATCAGCCTGCAATGGTGGGCTACATGGACCCTTACGTTTCAACAATGGCTTCTTCATACCCACACAGTCCCCTCATGACTCTACTGCATTTGATATGGCCTATAGACCGCAGTGTTATTGCAAACTTGGGAGGACAGATTTTATGCTGATCAGAATTTTGATGACAGAAGGTGGACAGGGGGAGGGTTGTTGTCTGGATTTTGAGTTCCTTCACTCTCCAAATGGACTATATTATGACACCAGTTTTCAGGAAAATTGTTGTTGCATACATGCAACTGTGTGGTTGTGGGATTATGGGATGTGGTATATGTAGATTCCAGTCATATGACCAGAGGTTCTCGAGCCACACAATTTTTGTACCTTGTTTGTTCTTTTGCAACCAAAATGGGTGATTCTCTCTCACTGATATTGCCATACATACTAATCGACCAAATAATTATGTAAAAGAAATAATTTCTACCCTTTAACTGCAGGCATTGACTGATGTTTTGGTGCAAAACATGTCTGAAAACATTAGATTGAGAGATACACTGTTTTGGGCCAAAATATTTTAAACATTGCAAAAATTGCCTTATTTGGAAGGTGTTGAATAAATATTTTTGAATTTTTTGTGGGAAAATATTGTGTCAAACTGTGTATCTCTTATTCAAAATGTTTTTCGCCATGTTTTGTGACCAAACATTGGTCAATGCCCTCAGTGTTTGTATCACTGCCAATGAGAGGCATTATTTGCTATAATATACCTTCTGTCCCTCCTATGGATTTGAAAAGGTATATTAGGTTTAACCTCCTTACAAGTCTTGAAAAAATATTGTTGCATAGTATTGCCACTGTCACATTGGCATCAGATTCTTAAGAAAATTGTGTTTGATAAGTGCTGGGCCTGAATCAGGCACACTTAAAATCAGAATAGGCTCAACCCCTATACATTGGCAGAGAAGCAACCGTTTTGGTTGCAAAATGAACAACAAAGAAGGTAACTTGCATGGCGAAAATGGTGTGGGTCAAACCTCTGGTCATGTGACTTGAATCTGCACACACCACATCCCAACTTTAAGACATAATCCCACAACTACAATTGCACGATAATTTTCCCTTGCCATAGTATATTGATGTACAATGTTCTACCAACCTAGCATTGAAACCCGGTGCAAATGCAGCAGAAAGGTTTGGTCAACAATATATGTAATTGTCACATCACATTAAATTTACTTGGTACTTTTCTATTAATCAAACCTCGCTGCACTTCACCAATGTATGTATTTGGTACATGAATCAAGGTCTGGAATAGAGTACTACTTCCTAGACATGGTTTCAAGTTCAGCCATGGTAGAGAACATACCCACCCCCTCAGCCCACCGCTGCTCATTGGCTTTCTCCTCCACTGCTTTTCTCACCTTGCCCCATCCTTTCTTGTAGGATGTTTCAGTTTGGTATCCATGGTCTACCCAACGAAATAAACCACCTGCCGTATTGGTGAATGAATACCGGGTTTCGCCCTCACAAATGGCGATGTTCGAATGCCGAATGGCACCAGAGGGAATAAGGATGGTGGACCCAGGTGAGAACTCGATGACTATTTTGAGGTCCCATAAAACTAAGTGCCCACCTAGGGTAGGATTAAATTTACCAAGCGCCGTGATGGCACACCAGCCAAATGGCAGGTTGCCAAAATCGACATGGTCAAAACAGCAGGTATTCGGGCCAAAGTTAAATGTAGCGCAGGCAAATATGCTGTTGACGAAGTTACGTTGGAGGCGGGGGTAGGTTTTGAAGAGAGGGCCCAGGTGCTCGACGTAGTAAGTGTAAAGGTGCGGGGCCCATGTGGCAAAAGCACCTGTGTGATGATTAGTGGGAAAAGGGCTTTGAAGGAAATTGAATACCGGAGGCGAATCCTGCGATCCGAATAAAGGCGATGTTGCTGATGAGGGAGTAAAGAATGGCGGCATTGATGGCGCTGTTCAAGAGATTTCCAGGAACCTGTTGCATACCATCACTCAGAACCGAGCTGTCTGCGCCCCATTGACAAGCGACTTACCCGCTGCCCACCCCCAAACGACACACCTTTGGAAAGGGCTGCGAATCTGCCCCGACGATTGGATGTCGTGTCCGAGGGAAAGCTACAACGAGGGCGAGCACTCTCCAGTTGATCAGCGGCATCAGACTGTGTCTTGTCCCAGTTCGGGTCATCGGGACATCCGGCGCAGACGCCAATTACGCGCTCACGGTGGTCGATAATCGGGGTCGGGGTACTGTGTATAAGCGGGTTTCAATGGTGCTGTATGATTACAATAGATCGATCAATGACTCACTGGCCATCCCACTTCCGAAGTTCAAACCCATACACCGAATCCTCCCCAACCAGCTCGTCAAGCTGAAACACTCTACCAGCCCCGCTGGAATCGCGCATGCCCAAGTATGAGGTACTGGTATGGGGCATATTGTGGGCATCCAGGCGCGTTCGTATTGGGGTCGCCGGAGTTTTGATGTGTTTTTCTACCAAGCGCGGCTTGACCGTGATGTCGCCGTATCCCTTCGCTTCTGGTCGTTTAACCTCTGCCGGGCCTTCCCCTTGGCCTTTCGATAGGCCTGCTCTGCCGTTCCCGCCTTGGGCGGTGCATGGCGAGAGCGTACGACGGTAACTGATGGGGACGGCGTGGGGGGTGCGGTGCAGGCGGGCATAGGTGGTAATGCTGCAGGGGGGCTCATCGGCGATGCGGACACCAAGGGATCGAGCTCTGGCAGGACCGGCTCAATGGCATACCCCTCACAATCGTCCCCATGTTCGATCTCCATGGCTCGCTGGATGGCCTCGTCGAAGTCAAACCCTGACTCCGCTGCTGGGGCAAACACAGCCACAGAAGTGAGCCAGGGCGAGAATTCCGCACCTGAGCGTGTCTAGAAAGAAAATGACACGTCTAATTCATAGGTAGAAATGTAAACTTACTTTGCGACATGATGGCGCGGCAAATTCTAGAACAAAGGCCAAAAAATAATATCATCAATAAAAATTTTATTTATTTATTTATTTATTTATTTACCAAGTGCATCATCCGCAACAGGCTGGGTAGACGCTGCGAAGTCTCCTGCGTTGTAGTAGATCAACTCACCAAAAAGGTCATTACCGATTCCTGTATAGCCAAGAGTGGAATGCAGCTCTAGTTAGTATGGTGTGCGGCGGATGTAAACGCGTGCCCAGCTCGCACTCAAAGTCCCCGGCAGGGGTCCCAGTAGAGCTCGCATGGGCAAAAACATGGTTGACTTACCAGACATATTATAGGTGCCAACGTGAGTTGTATTAGATTGTGATGTGGAGCGGGCCAAGCGAGTGTATTAAGTGAGTGAGTAAAGAACGGAACGAGACTAAACTAAACTATATACCAGTAGGTAGATTATGTAATCTAGCCGCGTGAGTGGCGATTCTCCAGGGGAAGCATGACTCGGATTTTATCGGATGCGCTGGCCACGTGCCGTTCGCAACGCGTCAACGCGTCACTGCCGATATTCCACAGGTTAACCGGTTGCGAATCAATATCACATTCAATTCTAGCCATCGATATCTGTGGACAATCAACTGACAGTCGATCCGAATTAGCGGACTTCAAAAGCGTAGAATTGCAGCAGTCGCTCGACTTTGACTGCATACTAGGTTGCAACTCGGCGCGGAGACATTGGAGCCCTGGGTCGGTACCCAGTGAAACCATCCTTTTGTCAATATACGGTTGCACGTGTGTAATTTGACATGGGGACCTATTTTCCATCAACAATGCGGTTCCTGCTATTGGCGGTAGTTTTGTACTAGATTTGCTTGACTTATGAATTACAAAAACAAGTCTCAACGATGATTGGAGTCTACCGGGTGAATACTTGCCCCAACTAATTACACCTCTCCCTTTACGGCCGTCCTTTTGGCTCTCTTTTTTGAGGATTCTCCAGCCGCCCGCAACTCAGCATCGTCCGCTTTGCGTTTGCCTCCGTTTCGGGTAGTCGGTCTTTCGAATTGTGGGCCTAGGTCAGGATACCTACGCTTCCCGGCTGGCTTGACTGGTTGGGGGACTGACGGGCCGGCGCCGTCACTCTGAGGCCCACCACGCGCTGGCCGTGGTTGAGGCCTCTTGATAACCGTTGCGTCGAGTTTTTCGCTGTCGAGTGTTCGGTCTCGGTGATTTTTGCCGGTCCCCATATCTTCCCTCGCCTTTTTTGTTGGGGCTTTCGATTTCGGCGCAGATTTTTGTGCTACCGCGGGAAGACGACTGACATTCTTCTTCGGCAGGGCAGGTGCACCACGGCGTACTACTCGCTTTGCCGAGAACGGAAGATCCATCGGCGGGACTTTCGATGGCATACCACATTTGCGGGACTTGCTATCACCGCCAACGCCGCTATCCACGTCATCACCATCATCCCCGGAATCATCCTCGTCCTCTTCATCCTCCTCATCCTCGTCTTCTTCCTCTTCCCCCTGCTCATCAGTATTTTCCTCCTCCCTGGTATAATCTTGCCAATTTTTTTCACCCATGCGAATACCAGGAGGGCCAGTTCGGTTCTGGGCCGCATTAGCCTTCTTTGCCGTTTTAAAACCGGTTCCATTAAGCCTCGAAGTAGCTAACGCAGGAGCAGTCCGACGTTTTCCCAAAGACGATTTCGGCTGCTTGTCTTTGACTGTCACGACGGAGTCATTGGACGGGTCCCAATAGCCTTTGAATGCAAAGGCAATATCTATACTGTCGTCTTCTTGACGCTTGTACCAGTGCTCAAGGAGTAATCGGTAGTGAGCCTTCTTCATCTTCGAAGGATCACGAAATGTAAAGTTGTCGGGGAGGTATTTGTGATGGATCATGTCGTCCTGGTTCTCGGAAAGGGCAGTCCAGTCAACCGCAGACTTTTTGCCACCTGAGCATCTCTCTAATAGTAGAAATATCAGATAAAATAATTCGGCCATTTGACATGTGAAATACCCACTATAATGTATCGACATATATTGCCTGACTACTGGCTCCATATCCCGCGCAATCATCTGAGAAGGTTCACTGAGGATAGGTGCATCGTTATCGTCAAGGTCAAATTCTACCGCAATTTTCTTCCTCCTCGCAGTTGGTAAAGCTACCATGTCCGACGCATCTGGGCCCACAGGCGAATACTAAGAATTTGGCATATAGATTTTATTGTGACGTACTCATCTGCGCCTGAGCATAGTGTGCCCATTCCTCCATGATACCTTCAGTCTGCCATCCCGGTCGAACGTCTGCGAATGCGTCTCCTCCCATGTCCCGATTAAAGTCATGCCTGCTCGTATGACTATAGATGAGTGATGCTCTCTGTCAATGTTAATGTATGCTTACGATGCAATGCAGAGTTCATTTTTCGTGTCATGGTGCATCTCAAGAACGATGAGCCTCATGCCGCATTGCTTCCACATGACATGGGCGAATTGCTTCACATATTTAGCTCCGTGCAGTTCGGCCATTCTGTGTAAACGGTCAACAAGTGCGCGCATGTCCAGTAGCAAGTAGTTACCTCTGCTGAACCTCTGGCGGCGGGGACCGATCGGACCATTCGTTCGCCATGTCTTGGTATTGGGTTTGTTGATCTGCTGGGAGGCTTTCAGTATAAGTCTTCAGGACGTTCTGATAGCTCTTCAAGTATGCCGTTTCTCCGGGAACTGCTTGGGAGTGCGTCCTACAAAGCTGTTCTACTTCTTTCTGGTGGAGCACGCCCACAACCTGCCGGACACTCCATCTCCGGACATATCTGACAATGTCTTTTCTTTTGCGGCCACGTCCATGATTGTGGAACCACGTTTTTACTTGCTGTTAAACGTTTCAGCTTGGTTAATGATTCAACCACGAGAAGTTTACGCGTACCTCCTTCACTTGTGCTATAATTTTCGCCTGAGCAAGAGGCCGGAGGTGAGTTATGTCTCTGGCAGCCATTACCGCAGTGAGGCCTTTCTTAACAACGTGTTTCCGGTCACCTCTCTTGGCAGATTTGAATTCGTCGAGCAGGGGTCGAATGATTGCGACATCGTCCGGAGGCAGGCATTCATTGGTTTCATCGGTGTCAGACATGCCAGACACAGTGACCCGAGAAGAGGCAGATGAAAGGATCCAAAAGACAGCGACTCTAGTAGACGAGGTAGTTAGGTAACAGCAGCAGGCAGAGATAGGTGAATCGCTCTCGTAAACTTACGGCGTTTTTGAGAGAATGCTCACAAGAAATCTTCTATCCGAATTATCGGTATTCTACGTATTTCCTCGTTTCTGACTCGGGATGAATCGATCAATGTTCTGCGTCCGTCCAAAGAAATCTGACGTCGGATCCACATTACCGTCATCGTTGCCGCCAATTTTCTATGCAACAAATCTGAGATCCTAAACATGAACGCTTCTGTGAGATCTTTCCCAGATTTCTGACGAAAGAGAATGAACACCAATCAATAATCCATTGTCCAACGAAATCTGCTCGGGTCTTCTCAGGGACCTTTGACAGGGTGGGAACCAAGTTATCAACATTCTCCGTATCTCCATTCCCAGATTTCTAACGAGAAAATATGAACAAATCGATCAATAACGTGTCTCTTGCTGCGAAATCTGACACTCCGATCATTAGCGCTTTTAGTGTTGCTTCTGGATTTTTGAGATGGTCATCTCCAAAATGTCAGTCTGCGTAGACTTTTGAGGAGAAGACACGAACGAACCAACTAGTCATAATACTCAGCCGTAGTCTGAAGTGACGCTAGTCACGTGATCCGATTTCCTTTGCTTCCTGATTGATAAGACACCAAACAGGCCGTCAATTTCAACCATGCCTATTTTTGCCCTTTGTCGGGCTCCTTCCCTCCTTGATCTCACATATGTCCTTGTCAGCATGCTTTTGGTCGGTGAGTACGTGTTTCCCCCCTTTTGGCCGCTAATCTTGCATATACCCTCACCCGCGCAACATCACAACAACGGAAGGCACCCGAATGCGATGCGGCTCGATGATACCTGGGATTTGGTCAACAGCTTATGGTTTGTAGAACCTCTCAGGAAGATGCTTGGTTTACACTCTGGCGAACCAATCGCTCACCGAAAAAGAGAGAGAGGAAAAACAAAAGGAATCACGTGACTTCACAGACGTACGCACTCCGCTAGGGAATACTCGCCAAAGGAAGACGTTTTCAGAGCAGGAATAGCGCCATCATGAAGAATGTATATGTCGGGTAGTTGTTTGAAAAATAATAACTTGGATTTGTAGGTTTTCCTCAGTTACCGCTTACCACCACGTCGAACTCGTCCACCAACAGCAATCACTACCACTAAGGTCAGTTCGCCGTATTTAATACTACCATCACGCGTCTTATGTGCCAATTTATGTCAGCACCGTCTCAATTATAAAGAGTATGCCGTCCGAACGTGAGTGGTCCGTCGAGTATGCACGAGTCTCAAATCACTAAGGTCTTTGAAGCATCATACACCGACGCTTCGAAGTCGATGTTCAACCACGTCTTGGGCAATCAGTCCTTTCACTTCAACATAGTGGTTTCTGTGGAGATATCGCCCTCATCCATCGTTCTCGTGATGGTGTGCGGTTGTGTCTATCAGACATATAGGTAAGTACAGATCGTACAGTTTGAAGTTTACTTCATACTGATTAATTCCTAGGTGGTTTCTCGGTGTTTAAAAAGAAGTCTGCTTCTCGTCCCATCATTAACGATATACAAGTATTCCTGTAGTGGTCAGAACGGATGTCGATATCTACACTTACCTAGAATCTTTCCATACCAAATATTTGCAAAGCGCAATGGGCAAGCTTAAATGCCCATAAGGCAGGGACTTGACAACTGTGAGCATCAGTATAAGCAATCTAGTCTAACATCTTACTCATATTCATATCTCGAAGAACAGCACGCGCGTAGAGTACATTCTCTATCCTTTTCTGATATGATAACAAGGGGAACTGACAATTTTTCAGTGATCTACCAAGGCAACCTGGACTTGTTGCAGGAGTGCGACCCCCGCCAATTCAATTTACCCCGCTTCCTCCGCTTCACCGCTACTTCCGCCAGGTAATCGACGACCATCGAGATCGGTTTGCAGGAATAATCGCCAGGATATGAATATCAGGCACACTGTGACGGAGCAGACGTCGACGGGGAAGTCAAATGGCGCTAATTGCTAGACTCCATCGAAGCAGAATGCTTTGCGTAGGCGAGACCGATATCTACATGGAGTCACTCATCAGCGTGGAGACTATCACGCCGCACATTTGTTCAAATACAAGCAGACCAGCATATATTATACGAATCATATACTGTTCGCGTCCATTTTGTCTTTCGTTCGTTTGCCGGCAGACTGAAAAAGGTTTATGTAATGAGATTGCATGAAACCGACTGGATTGCATAGTAATACATCAAAATGTGAAAATCCGCGGTATCAGCTCATTCTTCCTCCCCATAAGGGTAGTGTTCTTGCCACAACTCTTGGGTCTCACGTGTGCTTTGGCCTGTTGACGATCCCTGCACGTATTCAGGGAAGTTGCGACGATTGATATCATAGAGGGTGCCATCATGTGGCATATATGTAACTCCAGGCATAGGAGCGGCAGGAAATTGGTATGGGCCGGTGCCGGCGTCATGTCGGGGATCGTACGGCGTCTCCACAAACGGTGCCATGAGATTGTCTGAGGAAGACTGGTGCATTCGGCTATCAGTCGCCCATGCACCAGGATACGTTGACTCCATCTCGTAATGGCTAGGACTGCTATACGTAGGTTGCATCGAAATATTTTCGCTGGTACGATCAGCGGCAGGCTGCGCTGGGAAAGAGGTGGGTTCGCGAGGAGGAACTACAATGTTATTTTGATGTCCAGCCGCGGTCACTCCCTGGAAGCTCTGGGCTATTATCGAATGCATGGCATGCATCACGTACCGCATGTCTAGTTCCATACGCCCCAAGCGGTCACACAGACCCTGAATTGCTCCCATCAATTCATTAGGCGCGGGAGCCAGACCCTTTGGCACCACCTTCCCAGAGATTCCTTTCCGACTCCGGGCCGTAGCTATGTGTTTTACACGAACCTCCGGCTTGAGCCTGCGAGACCGACTAAAATCACATTCGTCGTCATAGACAATCGCCCGATGATCCACCATTTCGTTATGGTAGATGATGGCACCTTTACCAGCCGTGTTGCAGGTTGCACCGCTTCGCTTGCAGGGCACGCATGGAGCGAAGCCCAGATGGGCAAGGCAAACGGTGATGTTCGTTGCCGAGCAATGTTCGCACATTGCTGGGCGTAACTTTCCATTGGATTTAGTCAACAGGATGAGACTCAAATGTAAATTTGACTCACACGAATCGCGCGGTCCCATTCCGGGGTACCTGGGATGTAGTGAGGAAAATCCATATCTGAGACAGCGATCTTTGATTGGCCATTTAGTACTTCTGACATCGCATCCAAAAACAAGGTGACAAACTTACATCTTCCGTCTCCCCATCGTCTTGGCCTGTCTCTGCAAAAAGACCGAATGAGTCAACTAAACATATTGCCGCTGATGCTTTTACCTCCAGGGTCTTCCCCGAGTCCAACGTTCCGTGGCAGGCCCCTGGCAGTCAGCGGCACTGAACAAATATTAGGTACGTTGTTGTCGATACACTTGTAAAATGCTAACTAGCAGCCTGCATTTCACTATGACGTCGCAATGCGAGAACTGATACTTGATAAGTGAGTTGTAACAAATATTTTCGGAACTGACTTACAATCTTGGGGAGCTAGCCATTTAGAGTCACGGATCCTAACATCGAACGGCGAGACGCGAAACCAGTTGAATAGGTCAAATCGTTCGGAACTAGCCTGAAGTTCTTCAAGGGCACTGAGCATCCAAGGCGAGAAATACGCAGTGTAACCATTATGCATCAGTTCCGACATAAGTGACTAACGAAGTGATCATCAGTTCAATCATATTAGATATAATTGCCTGGATAGACTTACAATGCCATCCTTAGCTTCCTGTAAACGCTGCTGTTCGATTATTTTCGGGAAATCGGCCTCGAATTTTTTGAATTCATGGATTCTATCCATGACAATTTGGGGATGCGGAAGAGCGCTGAGAAAACCAAGATCGTTGTGGGTGTTGACACCTGTACCGATACCTTTAGGCTTGGACCTTCCGGTTTCTTCCAAGATTTCGTTCAGGAGATTGGGGCGACATCGAGGCTAGATCAGTCTTTCAATTTGGAACAAAACCCGACCAATTTTTCAAAACCCCGTCGATTCTTCTGGCGACGTAAAAATTACATACATTCATTTAGGTGCTGACATGGCAAGCAAAGCGCCCAAAATCCACCACTGCAGGAAGGGCTGTGTATGAGCCGGCGTGAATATCCCGCATAGATTGCATGACTTGGACACGTTCTGTGTTGGGTATTGCTATCCAGAGTGAATAACCGTATCAGTTGGAAGGAGATGGTGACCCAGCCCATAGAAATCGTAGCAGAATTCAACGCAGATCCGCTCGGTGGCTTTCCTATAATGAACAGCGTCAGGGCAACTACCACCGGATGTCGATCAGATGGATATGTACTAAGCCAATTTCGTAATGATGGGCGTTTTCCGATTGTCCCTACCTTGTGGATTATGATCCAGAAAAGGTAAATTATGATAGAAATATCACACCGAGCTTGTGCCGGGCAGCACTCCAGATTGATCACGATACGAACAAACAAAGAGATTAAACAAAAAAGATTCAGACCTGCCCATCATTATGAAATCGGCTGTAGGCCCGCACAATTCAACTATTGACTCCGATCGAAACTCCCTATTTAAATAGTATCCGTAGTTTCGGCTCGCGCGCCTGGAGTGACCCGATTGCTTCACCCTGTGGCGCGGGTCTGTTATCCGTCGAGTCACAGCCACTACATTGCTTTGCATAAACCCGTCTGTGGTCCTCTAGCAGGCAAATCCTTTTGTGTGAATTTACTCATAATGAAGCGTGGCCCCGTTATGGCTCATGCCGTCTGTAGGGCTTAATTAAGCCAGGTTATTTAAGCAAATCTACCTTTAGTATGTGGATCATATGATCACGTGAGACGTTGGTATGAATTGCGATTGATAATGGTCCAGCAAAAAAAAAAAAAAAAAAAGGTAATGTCACCACATGTTAATACAAGTGCTCATTAAAGTTTTATTGTGCCCAAATGTTTATTTGTCACAAAATTCACATATACTTAGATTGTGATCTGTCTAGACCGCACACGGAATGGTTAAACATCACGTGCTAGCTGTGACTATGCCAGAAATCGATTCTTTTGCCCAATAGCATCAACTACAACAACTTTATGGAAAAATAAAAAACATCCCCTCAGGAGGAATTACTATTTTGTAACATTTGGCAACTTAGAATGTTTTTATACAGTTTGTGGAATAAGTAGATAGCTTTGCAAGATTTCAGCCACCATTGCCTATTTGAGTTGTACAATCCTGTCCATTGAAAGTGTATCTACATATTCCACCGCCACATTATAAGAAAAGTAAGTTGACAGTTATTTGGAGAAGGGATTATCCATTGAAATGTTGTTGCTCAATTTTTTGAAACTGTTCTGTTGCTGCTGTCAAAAGCTTC
>Ga0137419_10000312_pt1 | contig 16486 bp, 30 predicted proteins | sample CZODoug3_1_2_16f_FD_108279 | JGI IMG/M metagenome (GOLD analysis project Ga0137419, IMG submission 108279) | Vadose zone soil fungal communities from Angelo Coast Range Reserve, California, USA - CZODoug3_1_2_16fungal (Illumina Assembly) | ecosystem: Environmental > Terrestrial > Soil > Vadose... | reverse complement strand
CCAACAATGATGCGTTTATTGATGGTGTTTTTTCGGCACTTGGTCAAGTGGTTCCGTCGCTGGTCCAGATCTATTTGGCCATTGGAGAAGAATATAAAAAGGCAGGTTCACCTTTGGGAGAAGCTGAGGACAATGCTTTGGTCTGGTTCGCGGGTCTGATCGAAAAGCGCACGCAGAAAGCGGCTATAGATGAACTGGCTCTGCTCTCCCAGGATCTGGGGATGTATGATTGAAAAAAGTTGATGGAATAGAGTATCTGACGGGACTAGAGGCGGCGAAATATCTCAACGTTGGGCGATCCACGTTTGAGCGGATACGCTCAAACGTTCACCTGAAACCATGGACCATCCTTGGGGGTGGTAACGCGCTCTACTACAAGCGCTCAGATCTTGACGCAATTCCCCGCGTCGAGCAGGTTTGATTGCCAACGCAAAACGCACCTCTGGCGAGTTTGCCAGTGTGGTGCGTTCGCGGGAATTATTTGGTTGATTGGATTATATCATGTGCCTGATAGCCTGTGTCCGGGCAGAGGGATTCTTGATCGATCTTCCAGGTTTTTCCATCCTTGGATGACACTCTCAGCGTACTCATCTGCTGTGAAATCTGCTTTTTCTAGGATGGTTTTGCTAACGCTTACGGTCCCTCCCTTGCCCTCTTTGTCTAGATTGAGCATAACCATATCTGGTTTTGCCCGTTGGTGTGATGATGCTTGATACCCTCGCCTTTCAAACGCTTCCCGAATATCTTGCTCGGTTGAAGGACCCCTTTTTGCTTGTTCGGCAGATTGTTGCTTATCAACGACCACGCCATAATACTCAAATAGATCCTCCAATCGCTTTGTGGTGGGGGTTGCACCCTGGTTGGCTAACAAATGGTAGCATTCGATCAACAGTTTTTCCTGTTGCTGACACCTGCGTTCTACCAGTGGCATTTGTGCTGCTCGGCCCATCAATATGCTGAAAACATCGTCAGTCCTATCGCGCCGATGCTGATACAGTGACAGCAACTCCTCATGCGTTAAATCTGGCAAATCCTCGGATTTTACTCTATCTGGAAAATTTTTGTCCACTGTCTCCTCCTGTTTTCTCTCATCCTATCATCCCCTGTCCACCATCAACTAACAGGCATTATCGTTGCCTCAGTTTAGGCGTATATAGTCTACTGCATTGTCATCTAATCGGTTCCTGCGTCGCCAGTAGCGCTCTGTGGTCCGGGGGTCTCTATGCCTTGCTGCTACCTGTACCTGCTCAAGTTTTGCGCCGCCCTCCAGTGAAAGCGTGACAAAGCTGGCTCTCATTCCATGCGGCGTTAAATGCGCGTCGATCTCAGCATTTTTTGCGTAGGCCAGAATGATACGATAAATCACCATGCTACTGATGCCCTCTTCAATAGGATGATCACCCTTGCGAAATTGGCAGAAGATTGGTCTGTCCTTTGTGAGATCGGTTCTGCCTGTGGCTTCCAGATACTCGCCAATAGCACGCCAGACCTCAGCCCGAAGCTTGACGGTTTCTCGTCTATTCCCCTTGCCCTGGATTGATAGCGTGTGGTGTCCTTGCTCCATGCCAATATCCCCCAGGTTTAGGTCTGCGCATTCAAAGCGGCGTATGCCAGTCAGAAGCAGACAAAGCACAATAGCATAATCCCGTTTGCCTTTCTTCGTGCTGGTGTCAATCGCGCCTAGCAAAGCATTCGCCTGATCCTTTGTCAGCGCGATGTGCGGGCTATCATCCTCTGCTTTGATGCCCTTGACACCTTTGGCATAATTGGTTGTTAGGATGCCAGAATTTACCTGCTCGTCCAGGAGACGGCGGGCAACGGAAAACATACGCTTGGCGGTGGATGGTTTGTACTTCTCGGCCAACCATCCACGATAGTCAGTCACAACCTGACGGTCAATGCTATCCTTAGTGATATGTCGCTCTTGTAGCCACCCCGCAAAGATAGCAGCGTCGCTCTCATAGACGCGGCGGGATCTATCGCTTAATTCGCCTGCGATAGATCCGAGATAGGATGGTTTGCTTCGGGTTATTGAACTATCCATCCGCCCTCATCTTTCCATTCCTCAATATCTTCTAGGGTAAAATGTTCATAGGACCACTCACCCTCACCAAAGTATTTGGCATAGGTAACCCCATTCTTATCTACCCACAAAGAATCATTCATGCTGTCGGAGCCGGATCTCGTCAACGTCCTCCCTGATTTAAGTTCAGAAATGAGTGATGCTGCACTTGCCAATGGTTTTCTCCTCAAAAATTATAGTGTACACAAACGGGAATTTACGTACGCTATTTTACCACTTGTAGCCGCAAGTAGCAAGCAGTATTGCAATGTTGTTTGCTACCGTGTATGCTTGTCGTATTACGACATCAGGAGAACCAGATGATAGAATCTGATGAATTGATCTCGCTCGATGTAGCTGCTCGACGTGCACGTTGCTCGATTGAAACATTGCGCCGCGCTCATCGCAAGAAGCTCCTTAAAACGTGGCGGGCTGGACGAAAAATTATGACAACGTGGAACTCGATGCTGGACTATATGGAACTGAAAGAACAGCCTCTTGCACCCACGCGTTCAACAGGTTATACTATCCAGCAAGATGGGAATTTCGCTGGAACGGGTATTATCCCAACTGGTGAGATACAGGCGGTGGTGCTTCGCAACCTCCACGCACGCGATATCCTTTATCTGGATAGAATGCTGGAGGGAACGAAGGGCGGACCCTATCCGAATGGCGGCTTTGCCCGCTTTCTACTCGAATTTAAGCGAGGCGTATGTGATGTCATTGAGATGATCACTACCTCCAAGCCCGAAAATCGAAAATAATATAGCGTTACGAGGCAAGATCCCGGACGCGGCGCGACTTTTGAGTTGCTCCGTGTCCGTTTTTGTTTTTCTGAGCATACATACTCTTTTTGTCTTCCTTTCCTTTCCTGTCAGAGAGCCGGGGCTGCAATCGCTGGGGGCTGCGATTGATACCGGTTGCTCGCGGAGGTGTTTATGAGTTTTCGAACGCACTATAAGAGCGATGAAGATATCGCGCATGATCTTGACAGTGATGCGCCACTGCCGCTCTATCTCTGGAGTTCGCGACGGGCGAGCATCCAAGAGCGATTTGAGCGGTTTGACGAGCGTCATCCAGTGATCTATGGGGAGTTTCGGGCCATTGCTCGCGATCTCTATAGCCGTGGGATCAAGCACTATGGATCGAAAGCGATCTTGGAAGTCTTGCGCTATAACAGGCTGGTTTCTGGTCGTGATGTGAATGAGCCGTTCAAGATCAATAATGATTTTTCCTCAAGACTCGCGAGGCACAGGCGGGCGTGAAGTCTCGCTGGCAATCACGAAGCTGCAAGAGGCCGGGGCGTGGCTCAAGCAGGCAGTGGTGGAAATCGAACGAGAGAACGAGCCTCCTACGACGGATACGAGCAACGCTGAGCCAGGGAGCACTGTATGATCAACCCGCCGATGACCTTTGAGCAGATCGTCGCTGAGATCCAATCATGGCCAGATGTACCACAACGTGATTGTGTTGGGGCTATCGCGATCGTGGCGAGTTTGCTGGGAGTATTTGACTGGGTTGAGCCAGTCCAGGGGCCGAAAATGGACAAAGAGCAGAGGGAGGGCGCAAAAAGTGAGTGAACGCGATGAGTGGACGATTGGCGTATTGCCTAAGCCAATGACGCTGGAGGCAATGATTGATGTGATGAAGCAAATAAACATACCCGAATGTTGGCACTGCGAACTCATCACAAGCCAGTGGCTGCCATCCTTTGACCAAGGAGTTACCTATGCGTGTGTCGAGTGTTTTAAGATGTTTACCGTCCCGCGTGAATTGCTAGGCGCTGGCAAGCCTCCTAAGCACCTATCGATAAACTTATTTGGAGCAAAGCCATTTGGGCAAGTTTGCAATCATTCATGAAAAGCCAGCAGGTTTTCTGGGGAAGTCTCAAACACTTACCTATGAGGCGTATGAATTTTCGAATGGCAAAGTGACGTGGATGGATGAGGACGGCGAAGTATTTGTGGGCAAGAGCCACAAAAAGGCTTTGAAGAATTTGAACAAACAGGGGCAGGCGAGTATTAGAGGGAAGAACACATGATCGCTGATGAGAGATTGCTTGCATCCTTGATAAAAGATCTGTCAGATGCTGATCTGGCGGGCCTGCTCAATGATTTAGATCCCGAATCATCGCCAGAGATCGACGACGCAGAAGATGATCCGTACTCGCCTAAAACATCTCGCTTCGAGGGCCGTGTGATGGCTTTGCTTGCTGATCGTTGTGTGCCGATTGAGCGTCAGGTCAGGCATGGGCGTTGGTGCTTTGATGGCGCTATCACAGACACGAAAATCTTGTTGGAGGCCGATGGCAAGTACTGGCATTCAGGCGAAAAAATGCAAGCACGCGATGAGAGAAAAGATCGATGGTGCGAGAAGCATGGATATGTTTTGATCCGTGTGGCCGAAGAGGATTTTAAGCGCGATGCATTGGCGGTGGTTGAGTCGATTGTTCAGCGATGGAAAGAGTCGTTACGCGGCATAGCGCGGCATTCTAACGTGGAGATTTTGCTTTAATGCCACGAATATGTTCTGTTTGTGCGCATGAGATGCGCGATGAGATTGATAACGCGATTGCTTCGGGCAAAGAGTCGTTACGCGGCATAGCGCGGCAATATTCTTTGAGTCCCGACGCGATGGAGCGACATGCAGCAGAACATATTCGAGAGTCTATCAAACAATCGCAGATAGCAGCAAAAGAAGCTCGCGGGCTAAATGTGGTCAGACAGTTAGGGGTTGTCAACAATGTTGCTCTTACTATTCTCCAGGAGGCCAGGGCATCAAAGGATCAGGAGATTGCGCTCAAAGCCATAGACCGCGTTATGAAGCAGTTAGAGTTTCAGGCCAAGCTTCTGGGGGACATCGATAAGCCACAGGTCAACATTATTATCTCGCCTGAATGGCTATCTATTCGCTCTTTAATCGTACAGGTACTCGCTCCTTATCCTGATGCGAGATTGGCCGTAGCAATGGCGCTTTCTCAGATGGAGGCCAGTCGTGCTAGCCTCAACTGATTTAGCTATGGCACTCGACCCGGTGGTCATGGCGAGAGCAGCAGGAATTGAGCCATACGAGTGGCAGGCTCGCTTTCTGAGAAGCCAGTCGCAACGCATTCTTTTGAATTGTTCGCGGCAGGCCGGGAAAAGCACCTCAACTGGAGCACTTGCCGTTCACACAGCGCTCTATGAGCCGGGGTCGCTTATACTTTTGATTTCGCGGGCGTTTCGGCAGTCTCAGGAGTTGTTCAGGAAATGCCTGGATGTATATCGCGCACTGGACAGGCCAGTTCCAGCCGAGGCAGAGAACGCGCTGAGCCTGGAGTTAGAGAACGGTTCGCGTATCGTCTCACTGCCAGGCAAGGAAGAAACCATACGCGGCATGAGCGGCGTGAGACTGCTTATTATCGATGAAGCCAGCCGCGTACCTGATGCGCTTTACAAGTCTGTCAGGCCGATGCTAGCGGTCTCTGGTGGGCGCCTAGTGGTTCTTTCATCCCCATTTGGCACGCGCGGTTTTTTCTGGGAATCATGGAAGAAAAGAGCAAATTGGGATTACTACGAAGTGCCCGCGACTGAGTGCCCGCGCATATCCCCAGAGTTCTTAGAAGAAGAGAAAGAAAGCCAGGGCGAATGGTGGTTTTTGCAGGAGTACATGTGTCAGTTCATGGACGCTCAGACGGCAGCGTTTCGCAGTGAGGACATCGAGCGCATTGTCAGCAAAGAGGTGGATGTATGGCAAATGCCAGCCTTAATCCGATCTGCGTAGGGATTGATGTGGGCCAGATAACGGACCCAAGTGCTCTCAGCGTGGCGGAAGTGTCGCGTTTGGATACGGGAAAGATACGCATTGATCCTGGTGCTATTCCAGGACACCATGACCGCGCTGGCCTGTGGATTCCGGCTCAGGGCTTTCACCCAGTGTTGCGAAGCGAGTATGCCATTCGCTATATTGCCAGATTGCCGCTAGGGACCAGCTATCCAGACGTGGCGGTTTACATCGCCGACGTGTTGTGCAGCCCGATGTTTGTAGGTCGAAAAGTTCGCGTGCTGATTGATGTAACAGGCGTGGGCAGGCCAGTCTATGAGGATTTGCTCAAAGAGGCAAAGTTACGAGAGCAGTCCAGAGCCGTAGTTATCAAGCCGATCAGCTTTGTGCATGGAGAGAGCTACAATCGCCGCAAAGGCACGCTGGGCAAGGCATTCCTGGTCAGTCGGCTTCAATCGTTGCTGCAAGGCAGGCGTGTTCATGCACCGGACACAGCGGAGGTCAAGGCAACCCTGGAAGAATTACGGACTTATGAGATCAAGGTCAGCCAGGACGCGAAAGATACGTATGGAGCGAGCACAGGGAACCACGACGATTTGGCCACGGCGCTGGGCTTGTCGTGTTTAGAAGATCCATACAACGAAGAAATAACCTATAGCAAGCGAGTGTACTGATGGAAATCGAACAAAACAATGTAGCCATGCTGCCACCTGGGGATTTTGACAAGCTTTCGAAGCACGAACGCGAAGAGTTTCAGACCATGCAAGAGCGATTGGTGCAGCGGCTTCTCCAGGAGAGCAATCAATTTCAATCACAGTTTCCTGGCTTGCGCATCGAATGGCGTTTTCAGGCGGATGTGTACAAAAGCATCCAGGAGAAAGCTTCTACTATTCGCTATAGCGGTAGAGTGTTTTAGGAGAAATAAATATGAAAAAAGAGAAGATAGACGTTGCATCGAAACCTAACCGAGCCAATCGCAGAGCACTACATCAGAACATCCTGAAGAAGATAAAGCGGCTTCGTATCGGCAAAGACGCCGCTTGCGCGATTTGCCACTTGCATCATATGGGGCCGTCGCTTGCCCGTTGTCAGTGTAAATGTAAAGTGGGTTAATTGTGACACAAGTAGCACTCGCACCTGCCCAACAACTCGCACAGCCTCAATACGAGATAACGCAGGCGGATCGGGCCAGACAGAAGCGCATTGCCGACGCTTGGCAAGCGTTCGATGGAGAGTTACCGCCGCCTCTCAGGCCGATGGACGGCGAGCCTGACGATAACGTAGTTGGCAATTATATCGAGGATAAAGTAGAGGCAGGCGGCAATTTTCTCTTTGGCAAAGAAATTGAGATCAGTCTCGGGGAAGATGACCCCGAAGAGTCCAAGACCTTCCTCGACGATACCTGGGGAAGCAAAGAGACGCGTATTCCTTTGCTGCTCAGGCTCCACCAGAATGGTTCGAATGCCGGGCAGGCGTTTTTGCGCATCGTTCCGAATCGGGATAGATCATTTCGTCTGGTAACCCTTGATCCTTCTGAGGTCTTTGTGAAAACCGCACCACAAGACCATGAAACTGTCCTCCTTTATTGCATAGAAAATTGCGACGAGAGCCAGCACGATGGGATTCCAACAAAAATCTATTATCGCGAGGAAATAGCTCGCATTGATCCACAGCAGGACGACCCCGATTCTTTAAGCATGTTCACCGATGGAGACACCTTCTGGCAAATTCAGCACTGGTCCAGAGAGGGAGATCAAGGCAATTGGACGCCTGCGGGGGAACCAATCACCTGGGCTTATCCATTCCCTCCTATCTTCAGCAATCAGAATATGCCTTATGCGAACTCGTTCTGGGGGAAGCCCGATACGACAAAAAATCTTATCGCACTCAACAAAGCGCTCAACCTGGCTGACTCGAACATTAATCGTATCCTCAAACTATATGCAGGTCCGTTTCTTTACGCATCCGGGACAGGCGAGGGTGATTTAGATGTCAGTCCAGGCAAGATCACCCGCTTGCCATTGCCTGAGAGTAAGATTGAGGCTGTTCAATTAACGAGCGATCTGGGGAACGCGCTCCTTTTCACGAAGCGGATGGAAAGCCGGATTGACCAGCAGTCTGGGGTGCCCGGCGTGGCCACTGGACGAGAAGAAGCCATGAAAAAGGGGCCAATGAGCGGAATTGCCATAGAGCTAGAATTCATGTCGCTTATCAAACGCACTGACACAAAACGCTGTCTCTACGGCAAACTCATCATTGATGTCTCTAAAGCCCTCCTGGTTCTGGCAGGGTTCTCGTCTGCCATTAAAGTCACTCTGAATTGGCAGAGCGCACTCCCAAATGACGACACAGCAAGCTGGCAGGCGGCAGTACTCGCTAAGCAAGTTGGCGTGAGCAGCACGACGCTTCTGAGAGAGCGCGGATACGACCCTAAGGAGCAAGTGGAATTAAACACCAGTGAGGATGCCCAAAAGATCACGAACTTCTCAAGAGGTCAGGGCTTCCCGCCACCATTGCCAGAGCAGCCGCCGCAAGATCAGCAACCAGCACAACCACAAGGAGGTCAGCAGTGAGCGAAGAGAGCAATGTATGCGAAATATGCGGTGGCTGGCTGCGCATCGCCTACACAATTGAGTTTCGGCAATGCACGCCGTATAGCATTAGCGTAGACCCCCAGGTGGCACCCGCTCCATTCAAGTTGTGCCCTGGCCATCCTGAGCCAGCCACGAAGCATGACGGCCACTTGGATGACATGCAATCTGGCGGTATGGTCGTGCAACATTATCTGCATCAATATCGAGACGGTACGCAAAATCGAGTGCGCATTGTGGAGGATCGTGGGCCATATACACAACCATTTTCGATGAACCCTATACAATCCCTCTCCTTGCGTGACTGGCTCATCCAAGAGGCTCCAGAGCTTGAGCGATTAGCGAAGGAGCAAGAGTAGATGAATGAGCAACTTACACTGGGTGGTCTGATAGCAGGGCTGGAAGCAATAGGGGATAGGGAAAAGCACGTTCAATTTGACTTCGAGTATGCTTTTCCAACGAAACTGGCTAGCTGGCGTGGGATCTATGAGCATCTGGCTCTAGGGTTCTCTTTCCCATATCAAGACAAATGGGAGGAGCCAACGGTCACGGGTCTTCTCCAGAGACTCAATGGCGCTATCGGAGGCAAGTTTGAAGGCTACAAGGGTGGAACGTACCGCATGAGCGAGAGCACGCCAGTATGGGTTGCTAACCCTGGCAATGTAGGCAACACGGTACTCTCAGGCGTATTGGATGGGGAGTTGAGTGTGATATTGGAAACGCGATACAGCAATGAGTGAAGACACTGTAGGCAATAGCCGCTGGCAGCCAGTCATGATCTATCTGCGCAATGGAGGGCGCTTAGAGTGCAAATGTGGCGCACTAGCGGTGGTGGTCGTTGGACGGCTGGTGAACGATGAATACAACGCCTTGACCGACGTAGACCATTGGTGTCAGACCTGCTATCTCGAAGCACAGCGAGAAGAGATGGAGAAGCAATGACATTTTCTCGTCGGGCTGGCCAAAGGAATAGAAAAAATGCCGATGTTTTTCGCGTGATAATTTGTGCCGAGTTGAGCGCAAATTATCGCAATGATTATCGTTCGATTCTTTCTGACCAGCCGATGAGAAAAGACCGCAAAGATTATCACGGGATAATTTGCGCCCGATCCTACAGAAATTATCAGCAAGATTATCACAAAGTTTTTTCTGTCCGAATCGCGAGAAATTATCACAAAGATTATCGCCGGATAATTTCTGTCTCGCCCAGCAGAAAAAAGATGAAAGATTATCGCGTGGTATTTTCTGCCGAAGCGACCACAAATTATCGCGAAGATTATCGGCAAGTTTTTTCTGCTGGGTCAGGCAGAAAGAATCAAGAAGATTATCCGGCGGTATTTTCTCGCGAGTTTGGCGCAAATTATCATGAAGATTATGTGCAAGATTATTTCTCTCTTTTTGCGAGAAATGAGCCGAGGAGTCAGATTTGAGCCGGATTGAGCAGACCGTCGCGCATTTTAGAGACTTGCTTATGAAGCGTGAGGCAGCATCTCAGCAGGTGCTTGATGCAGCGTTTCAGCAGGTCTTGACCGCGATTAATCCGGCGTTAGAGCGGCTCTATGGTCAAATGACGGATGCTCTGGGTGGTGGTGACCAGTTGTCTCTATCCTGGCTATACGAGGCGAATCGGCTTGAGGTTATCAAGCAATCGATCTCAGGCCAGATCGATCAGTATGCAGCTCTGGCTAAAATGACCACTGGTGTGATGCAACACGACGGCGTGAAGATCGGTTTGGACGCGGCCATAGCCATGCTCAACGTCTCCAAGCCGCCAACCGTAGCGTGGTCGTTCGGCGAGCCTGATCAGCGTGCCATTCAAAATATCGTCGGCGTTACGCAAGCTGGCAGCCCGCTCGCTGATCTCTTTGCAGGGTTTGGTCGTGAAGCATCTCAAAAGGTGAGCGCGGCTCTGATAACTGGCGTCATTCTGGGGGATAATCCGCGCAAGGTCGCCAGAGATGTGCAAGAGTCGCTGGGGGTGAGTCGCAATAGGGCGCTGGTGATTTCGCGTCAGGAGATGCTACGTTGCTATAAATCCGCGCAGATCGAAAGCTATCGCGCTAACGACGACGTAGTAGAGTCCTATATGTGGCTAGCAAAGTTAGATGCCAGAACATGCGCTGCCTGCCTTGCCATGCATGGTACGATCCACCCGCTGAGCCAGCCGATGGAAAGCCATGTGTGTTGCAGATGCAGTCAAACGCCCATTACAAAGCCTTGGAGCGAGATCCTGGGACCATTGGGGATCGATACAAGTAACATCCCTGAGACGCGGTTTCAAACGCAGACGGGCGTTGACTGGTTCCATGACCAGAGCGCTGGAACACAGACGAAAATCCTGGGGCCGATGAAATACGATGCATGGAAAAAGGGCAAGTTTGATTTTGCCGACATCGTGAAAAAGACCCATGATCCCGACTGGGGCGGCTCTATCCAGGAGAAGCCCTTGAGAGAGTTAGTGAAAGCGAGGTGACCATTGCCGGATGTGATAGAGACACTCATCAAGCGATTCCATGATAATGGATTTCTATCCGAAGAGGTTCCATTAAAAGATGCGCTTATTAGACTAATGCATGTACGAGGAAAAGCCGGAAACGAAACAGTCGGGTTGGAATGGGCGCTAACACCGCAAGATCTCGAATCAATTTCTCTCGAAATGCTCATTGAGGAAGCAGACAAACGTATTGCTTTCCTCAAAAGCGAGATAGATAGAATATTGCTTGAGGAGTGCAAAAACCGATTGCGAAACGGAGAACTCGATCGAATTGCCAATTTGTTAGGGGTTGGGCCTTCTCATGTTCTGGAAACTCTTACATTGGGATCCGACCCAATCATTGAACAACGTCGGCGAACAACTATTTCCATTCGAGATGGCAGGCGAGGACATGAATTTGACCAAGTGTGCCATATACGCTTACCAAATATACAGGGGTAAATAAATGCCAGAAGAACCAACCTATCCGCTCACTGATATTCGTATCGTGGAGCAGGGTGCAGTTATCAATATCATGCTCTCGCCGCATATCAGCATTAGCCAGATGCTAAGCGCAGATATGATGGATGATCTTTGCAAGCAATGGCGACAATCGCGCAAACAAAACAGCAATCAACTAGAGATCATTCGCCATATTGGTGATTTGAAAGTGAGAACGTGATGGCATCAGCACAGCATCGTACCCGCACTGCTGACGAGATGCGCGGCGCTCTCACGGCTTTACTTCATGGCGAGACAGAGCCAAAAATAGCACCAAACTATGATGATCCTGCCATCATATTAGATGATGCCATCGACGAACTCCTCCAATTGCGCCAGTTGCGAGCGGACGTTCTGACTTTCATCCAGGACCAGCAAACCAAATTGACAAGGAGATAGATACTCTATGAGCAATACAGCAACCTGGGCAGACCCCGATACAACTCGGGATCAGTCTGTCCCAGGACACAACCCGGCTGGTGTCTACATTCTCGATCCCAGCACAACGCTGGCCAAAGAGAATCGAGACAATATCGTCGTGATTACCAGCGCGGCGCAAACGGGAACCACTTCAAGCACAGATCAAACAAACGCATCGGGAAAAGGCGTCAATGTATACATCGCGACTGGGGGTTTCGGGGCTGGCGCAAGTGCCATAACCGCGACTATTGAATGCAAAGACCCTGTGTCTGGGCACTACTACACCATTCTTCAAAGCGCATCGCTTACCGCCAATGCATTTGCAATCCTGCAAGTTTATCCAGGATTGACAGCAGCAACCAATCTTATCGCCAATAATGTATTGCCTCGCACATGGCGCGTTACCCTGACCGCCAGCAATTGGGGCACTGGTGGATCAACAGTTGGCGTTAGCGCGGCCATTATGTGTCATTAACAGTCAATCACTTGACAAAAAGAAATGGAATACTCTACAATGGAACAAGATAATACCTCATCCGACGCAAGCGCGACGCAAAACGCCGGATCGCCCGCGACGGGCACACCCGCTTCGGGAAGCGCGACGCTTCAGAAGCCGTCTCCTACAGTCGAGGAACTGTTGATGGAGAATGCTGAACTCAAACGAACTCAGGGCAATGCCACTGAGGAAGTAGAGCGACATCGCAAAAAGCTTACTGCTTACGAGAAAAAGGAAGCAGAAGCGGAGGCAGCAAAAAAAGCGGCTGATGAAGCGCAGTTAAGCGAAATCGAGCGGGTAAAAAAACAGCACACGGAATCAATGCAACAAATTGAGCGTTACAAAGAGCAACTGACAACGGCACAAGTCAAGATCGCGGCTCAGTCTCTGGGGATCATCGATCCAGATATGGCAGCACTGGCTATTCGAACCTCGTTGGAATACGATAAAGATGGCCTGCCTACCAATGTAGATGATGCGCTCAAAGCATTGATAAAAAATAAACCGTACTTCGTCGCTCCGAAATCTGCTGAGCCTGCACCTGAGCAATCCGTTCAGTCAGCAAGACTTGCTCCTCCTATTATTCCTGCAATGTCACCAGGCCGAACAAATATCCCGGCTCCTGGCTCTAACCCTCCTGGCAAAATACCAAGTTTGCGCGATGTGTTTAATCGCCCATAATAGCCCAGGAGTAGCAAAGCTCCTGGCTCACGATATAACCAGGAGCTTTTTGTATGACTATTACCGCCACCAGCATGACGCTGGCCGACTACGCGCTCCAGTCCAATAGTCCACTCATCCAGGCCGTCACATTCAGCCTGATCCAAAATGGGAATGTGATGCAGGATGTCCCTCTCGTCAATAACAAGTCGTTGATCGTCAACGGCGCGCGCTTTGAGGGGAACTTGCCTACGGTTAATTGGGCGCAGATCAACGCCGCTGGCGTGACCACGAAGGGAACCCCCACGCCCTGGCAGGAGCAAGCGTACATTATCCGCAACTACATTGATGTGGACAAAGTGTTGGTCGAGGACAAGAACAACATCACCGATCCTCGCGCCACACAGGTCAGCGCCTACAACAAAGCTCTGACCTACGATATGAATTTCAAGTTCATCAATAACAACCACATCACTGGCGACGGCAATGCGTTTGTGGGCATCCGCGCCCGTATTGACAGCGGCACCACTTACGGCGTGCGCTCTGAGAACAAAATCGATGGTGGCGCGGTAGACCTCCGTCGCGCCAATGCCACTCAGTCCACTGCCAACACGTTTATCGAACTCATGGACCAACTGCTTTGGAGCGTAGATGCCCCTGAGGGAACGGGTGTCATCCTCTACATGAATGAGGTGATGAAGCGCCGCTTTGCCTTTATTGTGAGGCTCATGGGCACCTCTGGCGGCTTTTCGACCACGCAGGATCAGTTTGGCCGATCCATCGACATGTATAAAGGTGCGGTTTTGCGCGATGTTGGCTATAAAGCAGACCAGTCTACCCGGATCATCGCGAATACAGAAGCGTCTGACGGCACCGATGGAAGCAGCGTGTACACCTCTATCTATGCGGTCAACTATGCAGACGAGCATTTTTCTGGCTGGCAGTTTGATCCGTTGAACGTCCAGGACCTGGGCCTGATCAACGATGGCGTTATCTACCGCACATTAATCGACTGGGTTGTGGGATTTGCCAACGCATCCAACCGCTCTCTTGGTCGTTTGTACGGCATTAAAATGGCCTAAGCGCAAAAAAAGGAATACAACGATGCCAACCGATGCATTGCTTCAATTACAGGCGACTGTAACTAAGACCGATACATTCCAGTCAACTTCTATTGACCTCAAGACAGGTACACCTCGCCGGGGCCTGTTTGCTCGCATCATTTACAGCCTGGCTACAGCGGCCAGCGGGACCGATACGGTGATCTTTTCCATTGAGGCCAGCAACTCAAGCGGTTCTGGTTTCTCCACCATCTCCAGTGGTGCAAAAGACGCGATCACGCTGACCACAACCGCGCAATCTGGCGAGATCTGGATACCATTCGAAACATCACTTCGGTACGTTCGCCTGGTGGCCACGTTCTCCAGCGCGGCGCACACGGATACCTGCACCTATGGCGGTGAGATCTCACTGGCTCGTCCATAGCCACTGAAAGGAGGCGGATTCGATGACAGCACGAACCAGCATGGCAGCGCTCATTAGTCGCGTTCGCCTGCTTATCAATGACTCTGATCCTGGGGATTGCCAGAATTTTACTGACAACGAGATCCAAGATGTGCTCGATGCAGGGCGTCAGGATGTGATGAATGGTCTCCTCACGCCGAAACCAACGTTTAGTGGGTCCACCATCCAATACCTGGATTACTTTGCGATATTGGGTGACTGGGAGACAGATGCGATCTTCAAGCAGTATCTGACGACAACAGTCACGCCTACCACAAGCGAGCCGATTGTTGGGCGCTGGACATTCGCGACGAACACATTGCCGCCGATCTATATCACTGGCAAAACGTATGATGTTTACCGTTCAGCCGCCGATCTCCTAGATCGCATGGCGGCCAAGTGGGCGATGGCTTATAACTTCAGCGTTGATGGGCAAAGCAGGCAACGGGGGCAAGTTACTATTGCTCTCCAAAACCTTGCTCGTACCTATCGAATGCAGCAACGACCCGGAACCATCAATGCCATACGAACGGATTTGAATAGTCAATCACAACCCTCGCTTGGGCTGGGGCCAAACGCGATTGACTATATGGCTTCTGGCAATGGAGGTGGCTAGCATGGCTACATGCATGAAGCCTCTATCTGCTTGCGAAAATGATGAGATCCAATCTGCTGTTGAGGAATTACTCGATAAATCCTGTGAGATTAAGCAGGTGACGCTTACACCTGACGGGTTGGGCAGTGAAACCGAGTCATTGAACACCGTTGCTACCGTCGCGTGTAGCGCAATAAAACCCACTGCTGGCCTGCTTGCTACCTATGCGGATAAGATCGGGAGTCTGATCACATGGCAGGTTAAAATGCCCAGCGCGACGGATGTGAGGCTTAATGACATCCTGGTCATCGATGGCACAACCATGATCGTGCAGGCCATTCTGACGCCCGCATCCTGGTCGTTTTTGCAAGGCGTGATCGCATCGGAGTTGCAATGACTGAGCCGTTCAACAACTGGGCAAAATTGGCCGAGGCTTTACCTAAGGTGACAAGTCAAGTGGTGAGGAAAACGGCCTTTGATGTGCTCGCGGGCTGGCAGTCGCGAGTTCGTGTCGATACTGGTTTTGAGAAAAATAGCGGCTACGTGAAGACAAAGACAGAAAGCACATACGGGGGAGCCGCGCCAACAAGTCCTGGTGCATATCTTTTGCCTGAGATTGAGGCTCCCGCTGACGATCAAACCGCTTATATTGGCGTGGGCGCGAACTATGGACTTGTCGAGGAATTGGGGGGAGCACACCACACGGCCAATCCAGCAATGGCTCAGTCAGTCGAAGCGGCGCGCCCTGGCTTTGACGCTGGTATGGCTGCGGTTGAGCAAGCGATGAAAGAGGCGGCGAGATGAGCGAGAGCACAATGGGGCTGGCCTGGATTTATTCGCAGGCGTCCACCGTAAACGCTCCTGGGGGTGTTCATCGCGGGTCTGCGCCAGTAGGGACTATCGCCCCATGGGTTGTATTGGTTCATCAGGCCGGATCTGACAAGACAACCCACAACGGCGTGAGGATGTTCACTGAGAGTCTGTTTTTGGTGAAGGCAGTTGGGCCAGCCAGCATCACCCAGGATGTAGCTGACATCGGCGATGCGCTTGATGGTGTGCTGTTCACCAACACAGTTACAGCCATCACAGGTGGCTACATCCATTCCTGTATTCGTGAGCAGCCTGTAGCCTATGACGAAACGCCAGCCGCTGGCATTCAATTCTTTCACAGCGGTGGACTTTACCGCATTCAGATAGAAAAAGCGTAAGGAGGCCGGGATGGCAGAGAGAAATTCGGTTAATCAAAAATTACAGATTGGCATCGAGACCACGCATGGTACTGCCGTGGCCGCCAACCGTCGCATAGACGCATTTGATATCGCATTCGGCGTCGAAACCGAAATCAACAATTACAGACCCACTGGGAGAAAGTACAGTGAAGTCCAGGAATTAAATAGAGAGTGGGCCAGCGGGTCACTCAGTG
>Ga0137419_10000311_pt1 | contig 16487 bp, 12 predicted proteins | sample CZODoug3_1_2_16f_FD_108279 | JGI IMG/M metagenome (GOLD analysis project Ga0137419, IMG submission 108279) | Vadose zone soil fungal communities from Angelo Coast Range Reserve, California, USA - CZODoug3_1_2_16fungal (Illumina Assembly) | ecosystem: Environmental > Terrestrial > Soil > Vadose... | reverse complement strand
GCTGCAGAACGCGGGCAGATGGGCCTCGGGCGCCGCCTGGTTTGACTATGATCGCGATGGCTTCCTCGATCTCCTCGTCTGCAATTACGCCGAGTTCTCCTTCGAGGGTGTTGCTCCGAAGTGCGAGTACATGAACGTTCGCACCTACTGCGAGCAGCGTGCCTACCGGGGCATGCCTCTCACCCTTTATCATAACAATCGCAACGGCACCTTCACGGACGTCAGCCGGTCCTCGGGGCTGGATCGCTTCGTTGGCAGAGGGCTCGGCGTAGTTGCGATTGATATCGATGATGATGGATGGACAGATCTCTTCGTGGCGCGCGACGCCTCCCCTAATCTCCTGCTGTTGAACAAGCATGACGGAACTTTTGCTGACGCAGGACTGGATGCGGAGGTTGCGTACGATAACAATGGGAATGCCAAGGCCGGCATGGGAGTGGACGCGGGCGACATCGATGGCGATGGGCGTCCGGACTTTGTGGTGACGAATTTCAATTTCGAGTTTCATTCCCTGTTTCTCAATCGCAAAGGCTTTCCGTTCGAGGACTGGTCACGAGCCTCTCATTTAGCGGGCCTCACGCAAACCGATGTGGGCTGGGGCGCCCATTTTATCGATTTTGACAACGATGGCCTTCTCGATCTGATGATCGTGAACGGCCACGTCATTGAGGTGATCGAATCGTTGCAGTCCCAGGTGAAGTACAAGGAACAACCGCTGCTCCTGCGTAACCTGGGCAACGCGGTCTTCGAGGATGTGAGTGCCAAGGCGGGTTCGGCATTCGCACAAAATTATCTTGCGCGCGGACTGGCGATCGGAGACTGGGACAGCGATGGTGCAGCGGACGCAATCTTCACGTGTATCGGTGAGCGCCCCGTATTGCTGCATAACAACGTTGGCCAGAAAAATTCTTGGCTCGGACTGCGTCTCGTCGGCGTCAAGAGTAATCGGGACGCCATCGGGGCGAAGTTGACGCTTCGCATCGCGAATCGAAAACTGGTGCGCTGGGTGACCGGCGGTTCGAGCTACCTTTCCTCGCACGATCGCCGCGTTCTGTTTGGATTGGGGCGTTTACCCGTGAGTCGTCGCCTGGAGGTGGAGATTGTCTGGCCGGAGGGAGGGACGCAAATCGCAGCCGGTTTGGAGATCAACCGCTATCACCGAATCGCTGAGCAAGTGGCGAAATAGGCCTTCTACAGGCTCATTTTGACAGCGGCGTGACCGACACTTCCTTGAAGTAAACCTCCGATCCGGGATGATTCTGCAGGCCGATGAAACCGGAGTCCGGTCGCGGTCCTCGCTCCGGATCATGAGATCCAGCAGGCTTCGCGGGCACGGGCCGTCCCTCGGTGAAATCCGTCACCTTTACGTTGTTGAGGTACACGACGGTGCGCGGCCCGTCCAGCGTGATGTCCATCGCGTTCCATTCACCAATCGGTTTGATCGGGCGCGCCAAGGCTTTCGTGAATGTGTAAAGCACGCCCGTGCACGAGTAGTCGTCAGGCCAGTCGCCAATTTCGACCTCGTAACCTCGATTGATCGGCATCCACGGTTCGGTCGGCTTCTCCGGTATGCGAATAAAGACGCCCGAGTCCGACTCTTTCGCGGTTAGTTTGAAGACCACACGAATGGTAGCGTGGGCAATTTTTTCTCGGGTATACCAGAGCATGCCCATTCCGCCCTCTGTTTTCATCATGGCGTCCTTCACGACAAAGGATCCTGGGCCGACCTGTTGCCAACCCTCCAGATCTTTTCCGTTAAACAGAGGACGACCGGACTGTTGAGCCGAGAGGGAAGTGGCAAGCGCCAGAACGAACGAATAAACTGCCCTTCTGTGGAGCGAAGACCTGCGAAGTCTGTGGAGTAACCGATTCATCACGTTAGCTGGGGGTCGGCAAACGATTCCATGATCTATCACGGGCAACAGCCAGCGTCAAACTAGCCTCGTTCGAGCCTGCCGAAAAACACCGGCTCAGGTTTTAGTACTTGACACTGGATTTCCGGCGGTGCTAAAAACGCGGCCTATGAAACCGCTATCAGAAAGCGGTTTCAGCGGTGGAGGGGGGCACGTGGGCGGGCAGGGGATCGAACGGCGGGAAATCCTTCGCTACATCGGTATGGCTGCGGTGGCGGGAACGTTTCCCGGCTTCAGGCAATGGGTGTTCGCCTGCCCGCAGGAGCACTCCCAGTCCCTGCCTTCCCACGTCGGTTCGGATTCCTACCAGCCCCTGTTCTTTTCTTCCCAGCACTACCGGATGGTGGAAAAACTCGCGGACATGATCATTCCCGAAGATGACACCCCCGGAGCCAAACAAGCTGGGGTGGCCGAGTTCATTGACTTCATGGTGGCGAATCGAGTCCCGGTGAGTGGGTCCCGAGACATTCGTTCCACCGACGACGCGATCGAAGCGGGGAACGAATTGCAGAACAGATTCATTGCGGGGCTGGATTGGATGAACGCGCGCAGCCACTCGGAATTCGGTCAACAGTTCATGGACTGCACGCGGGAACAGCAGAACAGTCTGCTGGAAGAACTCGCCTACAAAGCGAAATTCAAACCCACGACGGAAGGCGGACGAGCCTTTTTTCAGATGATGCGCGATTATACCGTGGTCGGTTACTACACGACGAAAATCGGATTGCAAAGCATCGGCTATCCCGGGCTTCGCGCTGTGTGGCCGAAGATGCCGGGTTGTTCCCATCCCGACGATCCGGAACATGCCAACCTTCGTGAACCGGCGAGCTCAGCCGTCTCGACTCAATCCAACAAGAACTAGCGAGGACTCGTATTGGCCGCCAAAGTTTACGACGCGATTGTGGTGGGGACCGGCGCGGGCGGCAGCACCGCCATGAAGATCCTGTGCGAAGCCGGTCTCCAGGTGTGCGCCATCAACTCGGGGCCACGCATGGACCCGGACCAGGATTATCGCGCACACCGGCAAGTTTACGACCTGAAGTATCGCGGCTACGGCGATCCATTGCGCCTCCAAGGGAAGGCGCACCAGGAGCCTTACTCGGTCGAAGAATCTGAATACAGCGAGGGCCGGGACCTGTTCGAACACGACGTGGCCTATTCGAACGCCCCGGGCACCGATTGGTACTGGAAGAGGTGCAAAGCCACGGGCGGCAAGGCCAATTTCTGGGGACGCTCCTCGGCACGCTTCGGCGACATCGATTTCAAAGCCGCTGATCTCGATGGCTTTGGCGAAAACTGGCCGGTCGACTACGCCGAGATTTCCCCGTGGTTTTCGAAGGCCGAGCGCTACATGGGAGTGGCGAGCACGATTCAGAATCGGCCCAGCAATCCCGACGGCGAGTTCCTGCCGCAAATCCCGTGGCGCTGTATCGACTACATCATCCAGAAGGGCGCCGAAAAAATTGGTGTACCTTACCTCCCCGATCGCTGCGCCCAACTGACGGTGGCGCACAACGGTCATCCTGCCTGCCACTACTGTGGGAACTGCAGCCGCGGCTGCGATGTCGGATCTTTTTTCTCTCCCACCTGGTTCACGATCCCGGAGGCCGAAGCCACCCGGAACCTCACGCTCCTCACCAATGCTCTCGTGCGCGGCATACTGGTTAACGAGGACGGCATGGCGAACGGGGTCGCGTACGTCGACCGGGGGGCCCGAAAAGAAGTCGAAGTTTACGCCAAGGTAGTCGTGCTGGCGGCATCGTGCGTCGAGACCGCGCACATCATGTTGAATTCGAAGTCGCGCCACTGGCCCACGGGCATCGCCAATTCCAGCGGGCAGCTTGGCAAGAATCTATGCGAGCACCTGTACGGGAACCCAGGTTATGGCTATCTGCCGCGGCTTCTCGGGCAGCCCGCTACGCCCGACAACATTGCTGATTCCACGGTGGCCTGGGCACCGCGCTGGCAGAATTTGAAAAATCCGCGGGAAGAAAAATTCATTCGCGGCTACTCGGTCTACATCGGCGGCGGTTGCGGAGAGTTCCCGGGATACTACGGACAGATCGAAGGCTTCGGCGCGGCTTTCAAGCGCGACCTCAAGCGCTACTACCCGACTTCGATCGGCGCCCTCATCCAGGCGCCCACTCTCCCCAGCTCGAACAACTACGTCGACATCGACCCGGAGAAGAAAGACATCTTCGGAATTCCCCAGCTTCGCTTTCATTTCCAGTGGGGTCAGAACGAGCTCTTGATGTGGGAACACTCAAAACAAGTGATGAGCGACCTGTTTAAGGCGATGGGTGCAGAGATGTGGGGTGCCGACGACCAGCCCAACCGGGCCGGAACAAGTTTGCACGAAACCGGAGTGTGCCGGTTTGGAAACGACCCGAAGAGGTACGTGACCAACAAGTGGGCGCAAACTCACGACGTTTCCAATCTCTACATTTGTGACGCAAGCATTTTCCCGAGCTGCACCGACAAAACCACCACCATGCCGATCGTCGCGTTCACGATGCGCACCTGCGATCACATGCTCGACAACTTTAAAAAAGGCGTTCACAAGCGCGCATAAGTCATGCCAGAGACCTTGGTAGGTGGCGCGAAAAGCCGATGGACCGAAAGAGCACGCAAATTCCAGAGTAATAGGAGTCGCGCATGCTGAGTATAGTGCAGAGAATTACAACTCACGTTCTGGCTGTTTTGGTTTTTGGCACTGCAGCCTATGTCTTCTCGCAGAGCAACAACGCCTCCATCGACGGAGAGATTACAGACCCGAACGGAGCCGTAGTTCAAGGCGCCAACGTGGTCCTGACGTCAAAGGACACCAAGCAATCCTCCAGCTTCGTATCAGATGCGAACGGACTGTACTCTTTCCGAAACGTCGTGCCCGGGTCTTATCAACTGAGTGTGGCGGCGCAAGGCTTCGGTGAATACGTGCAGGATGGAATCCTCGTCCGCGTCGGCTACCCGATTCGGCAGAACATCCAATTGCGGCTTCAGACTAACATCCAACGCATTGAAGTCAGCGCCGATGCCTCCGCGCTGAACTACGAAAACGCCGAGATTCGCAGCAGCATCGACCCCCAGGTCATTCAGCAAGTTCCTCTGCTGGTCGCCGGCTCCATGCGTTCCGCGGCCAGCTTTGCGTCGCTCATGCCTGGAGTAGTTCGTGGCTCTGGTGACGTCACCGGAGCTCATGTGAATGGTGCCCAATCACAAACAGGTGTCGTCGTTCTCGACGGCATCAGTCTTTTCAACTCCTCTGGAATCCAGGGCCTGACCGGGGCCGTACTCGACTTTCCTCAATCCCCGGACCTCATTAGCGAATTCCAGGTGCTTACCTCGAACTACGACGCGCAATACGGCAGCGCCGCCGGGGTGACCATCGAAAACGTGCGGTCAGGGACGAACAATTTTCACGGCACAGCCTACGAATTCAATCGAAATTCCTCCTTCAACGCGATTCGATGGGGCGCTGACCAGCAAACGAAGGACATTGAAAACGATTTCGGGGGCAACATTGGCGGGCCGTTGAAGATGCCTTTTTGGAGGAACAGAAATCACCGCACCTTCTTTTTCGTTAACTTCGAGGCCTTCAGAATCCGGGGCGGCCTCAACCGGCAGACTCTGTCTCTACCCTCCGTTGTCGAGCAGCAGGGGGATTTTCGCGACTGGGTCGATCAAGACGGTAAGCTGATTCCCATTTACGATCCAGCAACGACCCGCCCGAATCCCGGCTACGATTCAAGCCAGCCGATCGGTCCAAACAATCCACCCTTCCTGCGAGACCAGTTCATGGGTTGCGACGGCACCACCCCGAACGTAATTTGTGCCACCGATCCACGTTTGCAGAACTCTCTTGCCAAGCAGTGGTTCCAGTTTCTTCCGACGCTGACGAACACGGCCCCTCTGAACAACTACCTGGCACCTCCGACTCAGGACTTTCTAGGTACAGACGCGTATGCCATTGCCGAGAAGATCGACGAATACATCGGGTCCAAAGACCACATCTCGGAAATGTTTTATTACAAATACCTGCCGCAGACGACCTTCTCAACTCTTCCGGAACAGATCAGCAATACCTTTACCACGTATAAACGCACCTCCGTGTTGAGAGTGAATTGGGACCACACGTTCAGTCCCACACTCCTGAATCACGTTGGGTTTGGATACCAAAACGACAAGTATTATGGCGGTGGGATTGACGGCCCCTTTGCTGACAAGCTGCCCCCGATTCCTGGAGTGGCGAGTCATGCCTATCCTCCCCAGATCAGGTTCAGGACGGACTTCGGGGGGAATGGCTTCGCGGATTTCGGTACCGGCCTGGGGGATCCTAATATTCAACCCTGGCTGGCGCCCGCCTACATCGTAACCGACATGGTGTCGATGACGAGAGGAAAGCACACGATTTCGTTTGGCGGCGATATCCGGTTTTCACAGAACTCTCCGACTTTTCTCTCCAATCAGGCTGGCCAGTTTAATTTCGAATCCACGGAAACGGGTCTCCTGGGCCCGGTCAGCGGAAGTCCGATCGCGAGCTTTCTCTTGGAGCAGGTCGATAACGCCAACGCGACTTTCTATACCTCGACTGTCATTGACTCCCGCAGCAAAAGCTACTCTCTGTTTGTCGCGGACACCTGGCGCATCACGCCGAAACTGACGATTACGCCGGGTGTTCGCTGGGAAGTGGACCCGCCGGCCTTGGATGGGAACGATCGCTTTTCTTACTTTGATCCGAACCTTCCTAATCCCGGCGCGGGCGGCCTGCTCGGAGCAGTCGCTTATGCGGGGCATGGTCAGGGTCACTCGGGCAGGAGATTTCCCGAAGATACCTGGTATGGCGGAATCGCACCACGCATCGGTTTTGCCTATGCTCTAAGCCAGAATACCGTCATCCGTTCCGGCTACGGACTCTTTTACGACAACGCAAACATGCCCGGCTACGATGGCGGAATCCAGCAGGATGGCTACAACGCCTTTGCAGTGTTCGGCAGTTCCATGGGCGGCCTTCAGGCCGCATTTAAACTGAGCGATGGTCTCCCGTCCAATCATCCGGTTCCTCCGAACCTGGATTCAACTTTTGACAACGGCGGATTTGCTCCGATCTACCGCCCGCGCAATGCCAACCGGCTGCCCTATGCTCAACAGTGGAATCTGACCCTGGAACATCAATTCTCAGGGAATAACTACCTTTCAGCATCGTACGTCGGAACGAAAGGTACTCGGCTGTTGTCGCAAATCGCTCCGATTAACGCCCTGAGTCCCAGCTCCCTGTCGCTCGGGGCGCAACTGTACGACGTATTTCAGCCGGGACAGACGGAACTTGACGGCGTGCCTGCGCCATTTGCGGATTTCGCGACGGTCATGACCGGATGTTCTCCCTCGGTTGCGCAGGCATTGTTACCCTTTCCGCAGTACTGCAACAACATCCGAGCCCGCAACGAAAATCAGGGCAGCTCGATGTATCACGGATTCCAGGTCAAAGCAGAGCACCGTTTCTCCAAAGGTCTGTGGGCGTTGCTGTCGTACACCAATTCGAAACTGATCACTAGCTCCGATGCTACGGAGAATATTTACGGCCCTACGACTTTCTCGCCCTTCGAGAAGCAGCGCAATCGATCGCTCGCCATTGAAGATGTTCCGCAGGCTTTGAACATTGCCTACAACTACGAACTCCCATTCGGCCGGGGCAGGCGTTGGCTGAATCAGGGTGGTGCCTTGAACGCAGTGATGGGTGGGTGGACTTTCAACGGCGTGTACCGTATCCAGTCCGGTATCCCCTTTTCCCTTACCTCTTCAAGTTGCAACGTGCCGGGGCAACTCAGTGCAACATGTGTGCCGGCACTGCTACCCGGTGTTTCTCCGTTCACGCAATCGATGGACCATATTGACATAACCAAGCCGATCTTCACTGCGGCTTCGTTTGAGCCCGCCGATAGCTTTAACTTCTATACCGGCAATGGACCCCGAGTGCAGAACTTCCGCCAACCGGGTTACAGCGATTTTGACATCGGTCTGGCAAAGACGGTTCACATCAGCGAACGGTTCACGTTCCAACTCCGTGGCGATGCGTTTAACGTTTTCAATGCGCACCACTTCGACAACGTTGGAACCTCCCTTCAAGGAGGAGGACTCGGTGGCAGCGCATTCGATACCGACGTCGCAAGTCCGAGCTTTGGAACCTGGAACGGAACCGTAACATCGCCCAGGAATATTCAGGTTTCCGGCCGCATCTCGTTCTAGTGGGTGGCGGAAGATTCAATTTTAGAACCGACACCGACCGAAGGCGGGTCCGTACCGCTGGGGACGGCACGCCTAACTAATATGATGCGGGAAAATGCAATTCGCCACAAAACGGGAAGGGTACGAGTGCACTCGTACCCCTAAGTCAGCCTCCCGGACCTATTCGCTCTTACTAAGCGAGTTAGCACTCGCATGGCGGCTTGGATCCAGCCATGTTCCCGCTGCCTCGTCAGCGCCAAAGCGCCGCGCCGCAGCGTTGATGATTTCCACGTCCTTCACCTTCACCAGGGGCGTGTAGCGCGGATGACGCGACTCCTTGTACGGATCATTCCGTGCCGCGTTGTAACAACAGATCATCGACCAGCGCGGATGGTTAGACCGATTCTGGTCGGAGCGATGCAATAGGTTTGCGTGGAAGAAGAGCCCATCCCCGGGTTCCATCTCCACGTAAACCAGTTCCAGCTTCTTAAGAATTTCATCGACTCGGGACCGGTCAGCGCCCGCCTGCTCCCCCGACAGAAAATGCTCAATCCGCCCTAACTCGTGCGATCGGCGAATGACCTGCAGGCAGCCATTCTCGCGAGTGGCCGCGTCCACCGCCACGTACACGCTGGTAAGCAGCGGAAACAAGAGCCCATTGTGATACCAGTAGCCGTAATCCTGATGCCAGGTCCAGGCGCCTCCGACCTTTGCATCCTTCATGATCATCTTCGAATGGTAGTGGTAAACCTCGCCCTCCAGAATCTTCTCCGCCGAGCCGACAATCGATTCACAGCGCGCAATCATCCCGTAGATCGTGTCGGTCGGATGGTTCCACAGGGACAGCCGGACGGTGCCTCCTTCGCCGTCCGCACGCCCGAAGGAGTGCTCGTCTAAGACGCGATCCTCTCGCGCAGCCCGCGAGAGCGATCCAACCTCTTGCGAGTCCAGCAGGCCCTTCACCAGAACAAAACCGTCCCTGCGATAGTTGGGGACGTCCAGATCGTTGAGAGCTTTCGCCATGAAGGCCTCCTTTGTAACCCGAAACAAGCGCGCGTGCGCCCAGCTATTCCAATGGCGCACATTCGCCCGACTACGATTCTACGACGCTTCAACTGGACTCGAGTCCGGTTTGCTCCCGTTCGTCTCCTCCCAGAATCCTTCGATTTCTTCCAGAGACTTGCCCTTGGTTTCCGGAACGAAAAACCAGGTGAAGACGGCCTGCAGCAGTGACACTGCCGCCAGAATCCCAAACGTCACATCTTTCCCAATGCGATTAAACGCATAGGGAAAAACCAAGACGACTAGCGCGTTCGCTACCCATTGCGTCAGGACGGGCACCGTCATCGCGGTGCCACGAATACGGTTCGGAAAAATTTCCGCGACCAGTGTCCAGAACACGGGGCCAATGCAGGAACAGAAAAATACGATGTAGCCAAGAATCAGCAGCAAGACTAACAGGCCTCGGAATTGACCCGTGACGACCACCGTCGTGAGTGACAGGAGCGTTACGGCCATTCCCAGCGAACCGACGATGTAGAGCGGTCTCCGCCCATAACGATCGATGGTCCAAAACGAGACGATTGTGAAGGCAAAATTCGTGAACCCGATCACAAACGTAGAGAACAGAGCCGTATCAATATTCCAGCCTGCTGAACGCAGGATGGAAGGCGCATAGTCGATGATGGTGTTAATCCCGGAAAAGTGAACCAGAATAGCCAAACAGAATCCCACCAACACAGCCCGCCGAATCCCCGGTCGAAACAGATCGCTCCATGTCGTTCCTTTCGCACAAAAGCTGGCCTGGATCTCCCCCATTTCGAGCTCCGCACTCTCTCGGCCCGCGATGCGCTCCAGAATGCTGAAAGCCTCTGCGGTGCGGCCCGCCTTAAAAAGAAAACGGGGAGTTTCCGGCGCTCTGAGTAACAGGCCGAGAAACACTACGGAGGGGATGACGCCAGTCAGGAACATGTATCGCCAGTTGTCGGAACCGGCGTCGCGCAGTAGGTAGTTGATGCAGAAAGAGACCAAGATGCCGGTCACGATCGACAACTGGTAGAGCGTGCTGAGGCGCCCGCGTAGCTTTGCTGGCGATACCTCCGCGACATACATCGGAGACAGCAACGAAGCCGTGCCCACCGCCAACCCGCCCGCAAACCGTGCGATCACAAATGCGGGGAACGTGGGCGCCAATCCCGTCGCCAGTGATGTGGCCGCGAAAAGGACCGCAACCCAAATTAGAATCTTCCGCCTTCCATAGACGTCAGACAAACGTCCAGCCAGCGCGGCTCCCACGGTAGCTCCGAAGAGTAGACAGCTGAAAGCCCAGCCCAAGCTGATATCACTGAGGCCAAAGTGCTGAACCAGAAACGGTCCCGCGCCGGTGATGATGGCGATATCGAAACCGAACAGCAATCCGCCGAGCGCGGCTGTGGCGGCCAGGCGGATGACGTAGCGAAGATTCACTGTCGCATTCACCAATTACCGCCTCCGACTTCAGAGGGTCTCCTAGCACCGGCATCCTAAGCGGCCGTGTCGCCCTCGGAGTCGCGAGACAACCACGGGACTAGTTCTGCTTCTTCTCCGCAGCTTCCAACTTTTGGAGCATCACGCCAATTTCCGGGTTCGCCATGAAGCTCTTCCAGACCAGCCCGGTCCGGTAATTTTCGATCATCACCGTGATCGGCGCCTGGTTGAGCCCCATGTAAATATTTGAGACCCAATTCTGGCTCGGATTGAACGCATCGCGGGGCCCGTAAATATCCCACAACTGGTCTCCCAGGTCACGATAAAAATGGTTGAAGGCCGCCAGGGAAGCCTCTGGCGTATAGGGGAACGACGCCAACGCTCCTGTAAGAGTGAGAGTACCGTCATCGCTCCCGTTATCAGGCGCGTGCGGCAAGTAGCCCATCGGACCGTCACTCGCCGTCAGTCCCCACGCATTGGGGCCGTAGCCTGCGAAGTGCTTTGGATTGGCAATGGAATATCCCCGGTTCACAAGCGCGAGGTTGCGGTTGTTATCGAAGTAAGAAGATGTGTAACGATCGTGCAACCGGTGCGGATCAAAACCCATATAGGAATAATGGGTGAAGAAAAGCGGCCCGCCGGTACCAACGCCTACGTCCAGCTTCGTCCCGAAGTAGGTATGCCCGTTTCCATAATGATCGCCATCGACTGCGGACGACCAGCCTCCACGATAGCGAATCGCGGTCTCCGATTGCCCAGCCCATCCCGAGTAATAAAGATCGGCCGGCACACCATGCGTGGGCGAGGCTATCGCCAACAGGTACGTGATCATGACTTCATTGAATCCGATGAGCGGATGGTGAATCTGCCAGGACCACTGCGACGACCAATGCCAGTAAAGGAAGTCGCTCTGCGGAGTCTCGCGGTACCAGTCCCACTCCACCGTTTCCCAAAGCTGCGTGATCCTGCGATAGAGAGACTGTTCCTTTTCTGTCCTTCCATGGAAATACTGGCGTGCCGCAAGCAGGCCCTGCATCAGGAACGACGTCTCGACCAGGTCGCCCCCGTTGTCAAATGTGCCGAACACCGGCATGGTCTTTCCCGTATTGCCATCCATGTAGTGGGACCACGCACCGTGATATCGCTGCCCGGTCTCCAGGAAACTCACAATCTTCGCGAGGCGATCCACCGCTTCTTCACGAGTAATGAGTTGTCGGCTGGCGCCCGTCACGAGGGCCATAATCCCGAAGCCGCTCGCCCCTGTAGCAACCATCCGTTCATCCCCCGGAATATTCTCGCGCGCCATCCCAGAGTGCGGGTCCGCAGCTTCCCAGTAATACCGGAAGCAGGCTTCCTGGAGCATCGTGAGAAGTTCGTCGTCGCTGAGTTCGCGTGTGGAGGCGCTCACCGGGTTCGACAATTGCGATTGCCGGTAGTGCCGGTCCATGGCGGCGACCTTGTACTGCGCAGTTACGCCGGACGTTCCCAGGAAATCTGAAAACCGCTGCGTTCCCGGTATTTGAATCCCAATAGGGCGGAAGTCTTTGCCATCGAGCGCTCGATAGATTACGTAGCGATCGAGCGCCGCGTCCTGCACCGGATCCCAGCGAACGTCCACATGCCGGTCATAGCCGACAGCGCTAACTTTTTGGGGCGTTGGCAGAGAAGCATGCGCGGTAGCGTCGCTGTCGGCGTCATCTTCAAACCTGATTTCGTCAATGATGAGAGTGTGCGAAGCGCCATCCGCTCGCCCCTGCAGAAAGAGGACGTTTTGGACAAACCGCGGCCGGAATTCGTAGATTGAGCCGGTGTGAAATTCGGAAAGTGGAATGCGTATCTGCACCCACCGTCCAGCCGGCAAATTACCCGCGAATTTCCCCAGCGGCAAAGGGTCACTGAAACTCCCAGGGAATTCCGCGACCTGAAGTCCTTCTCGCGTGGTCGACAACATGATGCCAGGCAAGTCGTCGGCGGCGATGGCCTGCGGGCTGTAGCACCAGAAATAAAGATTGCGCCCGGAGAACTCAGGGAACCGGTAGCGAAAATTGACGACTCGAACTTCAGCCTCCCAGCCCCCGGGCGCCTGCGACGTCCAGTGAAGGCGAAGAGCATTCGGCGCCGTCACAAATTTGTCGCTCTCGACCGGCAGTCTTCCACCTTTCTGCTCAATCGAACTGGGAGCGGATGCCTGAGCGTAACTGTAGAAATAGTCGTCAGAGGTCAGGCTATTGTCAAAGACGATGTGGCGATAGTACTCCGTGTCGCCACCGTATAAAACCGCAGGGAACAGGAGACCTGCGGCGATCGAAAGAACCAATGAGAATTTCACGAGCTAGCCCTCGTCACGTGCCGTGCGGAATAACTTTAACCAAAGGTCGCGAATATTCGCAAAGTTTGCGAAAGCAAAACCTCGGGTGCAATTCTGAAAGGACGGGTGAGGGCGCCCGCCCTCCATTGCTTTGTGCTGGCTGGTATTGTGGCTCTATTTCAGGGACGCCATATCGATCACGAAGCGGTACTTCACGTCGCTTTTCAGCAGACGCTCGTAGGCTTGTTGATCCGGTCGATGCGGATCATCTCAACGTCGGCAGTGATGCCGTGGCCGGCGCAGAAGTCGAGCATCTCCTGCGTTTCGCGAATGCCGCCGATGATTGATCCGGCGAACTGACGACGGCGGAAAAGCAAGCTTCCTACCATGACCGGCACCGGATTCGGTGGCGCAGCGAGCAGGGTGAGCGTCCCGTCGGGCTTGAGCAAGTCGAGATACGCGTTGATGTTGTGGTCGCCGGAAACGGCGTCAAGGATGAAGTCGAAACTACTGGCGTGCTTGAGCATCTCGTCGGGATTTTTGGAAATCACAACTTCGTGAGCGCCGAGCCGAAGCGCGTCCTGCGTTTTATTGGGCGACGTAGTGAAAAGCACGACGTGCGCGCCGAAGGCGTTGGCGAATTTCACCCCCATGTGGCCGAGGCCGCCGAGTCCCACAATGCCAATCTTCTGCTCCTTTTCACGCCCCAGTGACGCAACGGAGAATGGTGATGCCGGCACAGAGTAGAGGCGCGGTGGCAGCGCCGTAGGTGATGCCGCCGAGGTGCTTGTCTTGCGCGTTGTAGGTGAAGGTGGGCATCTGATCGCAGAACTGCTCGTCGCCCGCGCGACAGTTGGCGCACACGCAGCAGGAATCGACCATACATCCGACAGCGGCAAGATCGCCTTCCTTGAATTTCTTGACGGCACTACCGGCTTTGACAATGCGGCCGACGATCTCATGTCCGGGAACGCATGGATAGACGGTTGGCATGAGGTCTTGCCACTCGTTGCGGACCTGGTGGAGATCGGAATGAGTGACGCCGCAATAGAGAATGTCAATCTGAACGTCCTGTGGGCCAGGTTCGCGGCGCCGGATCGGTGCGGGCGCGAGGCCGGAAGTCGCGCTCTGAGCGGCGTACGCTTTCGCGGCAAACGATTTACTGATAGTGGCAGAGAGTTCCTGTCGAGGAGTAAGAGTCGCCTCGGACATGAGGGAGTTCTCCTTTTCAGATCTTGGGTAGTCTAAATAGATGGCGGAAGGCTGCACGAATAGTCCACTGACTGGTCGTCGTTATCTACGCTGTCCTTACTCATAGAGAAGAGCTGGAGTCTGAAGATTCCGGAAAGACGAGTCCTGGCACTCTTTGCGAGCATTTTGATCGTGCCCACCTTAAGACGGCAAGTAACGGAAGCGCCCAGCGCTGACATGATGACCGTATTTGCGATGGATTTTTTAGCTGCCGGATGGAACACTCTCCACTCGGTACGTGGAGTCGCGGGCTAGTCACAGGCTACAGAATTGTGGAGATTCTCTCCAAACCTGTGGAAGAAATGGTAGGCACGTGTGGACTCGAACCCTGGACCTCTACCGTGTCAAACGACACTAAATGTCATCATTTCGGTGGTTCAACTGACACAGCTGCTGACACATCGCCGGGAACAGAAACGAAACTCTGGTCGGTCTCCCTTACAAACGCCATGATCCTCGGCATCACCCAGTCTCGGACTACTATCGAAAATAGCTCACGGGGTTTTGCGAATTTGTAATAAGCTTCCGTATCGCTTTTGGAGGGGTGCCATGAGCAAGCCCTGCATTGTCTTTGCTGGCAGCGCATTCCTCATTCTCGCCTTCACACAAATCGCACGATGTTCGCAAGACGTAGTAGAGGTAGTATCCGCCACAGGAAAGATTCCGAAAAACTTCAAAACTTACTCTCTGTTTCTGGTGTGCAACCCCCGGTGGCTCGCGCCGGAGAAAATTGGAGGCTTGTACGGGCTCTATCAACAATTCGAGGACTTTGGCAGGACAATCGGCAATGATAATGCGGCGGTTTGGTTCTGGAAATCAAGACGGCAAGCGAATGACCACGAACTCGCAGAGAACGTGGACGTGGAACGCAGTGTCCGCTTCTGTCAGGCTTGGAAACTGAAGCCGAGCGAAGGTCCGCACTTGGTGGTCACCACCGTCTATCCAGACGAGTCCGATCTCTCTTCTGGGCTTCCAAAGGGTAGCGCTGTTTACGGGCTTAGCAACATGAGCCCGAACGAGATCTCCGGCCTCCTTGCGAAGCTCACCGACGACCTCGTCGAGAAGGGCCGGGTCGAGAGTCCTCCCGAGGCCGCGGCAGCGCCACTGGCGCTCTGGGTACGGCTCTTGGATGCTACACAACGAACGATCAACAGCTTCGGCTGCGCATGGACCTTCAAAATCGAAGCGGGGCCAGTCAACGCGGACCTTCATGCGTGCAAGGCTGAGTAGGCGGGACATGGCCATCCGAAAGTGGCACTCAGGGAAGCTTATAATCCTGTGGGCATGGGGCAGCATCGCTGTGGCCCTCGCGCTTACCGGTTTCCTTTCGAGTCCTGTGAAGGACGCACCGGCGCAGCACCTGGTTGAGTTTATTTTCGCCCTACTGGCCCTTTTCGCACTTTCCGCCATTACTTGGCATTGGCTTGGCGGAAGAGAGTCCGATGGAAAGTGATTCTGTCGTCGCAATTCGCAGGGTTCCATGCCTATGCTCTGGCGGTTGAATCTCAAGGTGGACAGAAACGCCATGATCCGTGGACAGGATGAGCCCCTGCAGAAACTCGCCATTGCCGTAAGTGGCATCGGCGGCCACGGACTGGGGCTCCCGTCCTTGCCATTGGGCGAAGCGAGCAATCATATCTTGTGCGGCCACCGTCTCCTGGCTCATGCGGGCCGCGGTCGCTTGTACCCCTACAATTACACGGCTGCGGTTGTCGACCAGGTAGTTGTCGTAGTAACCCAGTCGCGCCGGAGTTCCGCCCTTGGTCGCACAAGTCGCGTCCGGATCGGTGGTGGACACCTGCGCTTGCTGATGCACGGGCTCTTCGGTTGGGTTCTGCTCCTCCAGTTCCACCAGATACTGTCATGCGTTGTGTTTTACGTGCGCCATGATCTCGGCTTTTGCCGAATGGGAGTGTGGACAGGGCTACCCGCTTTCGCATGCGGGCCGATTGTTTTTTAGGGACATCATGAAATCGTTACTATGCTTTCATTTCATTTTCCTCACAGTGCTTGCCACGGCACAAATCAGTCATCCACCGAAGCCACAGGACGCTACCACGGGAATGGTCAGGCGTTAAACGATCACGATGGCGTGATACCTGGCGAGTGGCACGGCGACAAGCAGGAACATGAATGGTTCCGAAAACTAGAACCGGTCTCATATATGCCTGAGCATGATCTTGATGCAGCCGAGTTGGACCATGCCGAGGAAGTTTTCAGCGTGATACTCCCAACGAATCACCAGCCGACGAAACCAGTGCAGCCAGGCAAAGAGTCGTTCCACGCACCAACGTCTGCGATAGCGGCGGAACGGGCGACCGTCCTGG
>Ga0137419_10000310_pt1 | contig 16492 bp, 17 predicted proteins | sample CZODoug3_1_2_16f_FD_108279 | JGI IMG/M metagenome (GOLD analysis project Ga0137419, IMG submission 108279) | Vadose zone soil fungal communities from Angelo Coast Range Reserve, California, USA - CZODoug3_1_2_16fungal (Illumina Assembly) | ecosystem: Environmental > Terrestrial > Soil > Vadose... | reverse complement strand
TATTAACGGCGATGCTGCTGGTTCTGATGGTTCCTTCCTCGAGCGGCGCCGACAAGAAGAAACACGGGGCCGTGCGCGGCATGCTTGAAAAGATGGAAGCCGTCCCTTGCGGCGCCAAAGAAAGAGGCTTGACCGGGCTGGGAAGCATTTTCGCCTCAGCGGGAGTTACCGCCGTCAACTCGAATGAGAAGCTATGTCCGCAGTACCTGCTGCGCACCGATGAGGTGGAGTACCACATCCGTCCCGTGGACGGTAAGCATCCGGTAATTCTTCCCATCGGCAAGGAAGGCGAATTCAAGATTAAGAACGATAAAATGTACCTTAAAGTTCCCGACGGAGATCGTAAAACCCGGGCTTATCAGGTCGTTTCCATGAAGCCGGTGGGGACGGAAAGCAGCGGCTTCGAGAACAGCGCGTACCGGCCCGAAGACCGACGCGAGGAACACAAATCCGCGGACAAGCTCGCAGCTCGGCCAATCCAAAAATCCGACAGAAGCGAACCTCCTCAGAGTCACTGAGGACGCATGGCGGCGGCGGGCGGCCCTTTCGCTTCCCGGAAGGGCCGCCTGGGCTCGTCCGGGTCTTCGATGCCATGAACCTTTTGTGGCGCACTGTAGATCCGCGGAACCTTCTGTACGTTCCCTCCGTATCTCCAATCACAGCGGCCTTCAACCGCACCTGCGCCGACAGCGCACCCGGAGGGGAAAACACCATGGACAACCTTACAGGTTTAGTGGCAGTGAGCATGCTTTTGGGAATGCCCACCGCGGCATTCGCGATGTACACGTTTTACCGCGTGCGCAAGCTTCGCAGCGAGGAACGCATGGCGGCGATGGCTCGCGGCATCACCGTACCGATGGCACCGGACCTCACTGAGGCCGCTCGATCGCGCCGATCCGGCATAGTGATCGTCGCCGGTGCAATCGGTTACATGATCACCTTCACGCTCATCGCGCGAGTCGAACCTGACGCCTGGATCGCTGCCTCTTTCGGCGCTATTCCGTTAACCGTCGGGCTCGGATTCCTCCTCGACTCCGCGTTGATTCGTCGCGATTTGCGCGCGTCCTGATGGTTCCCGGGCCCACCGCCCCAATTTTGATCCCCTTTCGGTCAACTTGCGAAGGGGGTCTGTCCCCATAAGCGCTTCTTCTTCTAAGCAGAATTCCTTCCGGATCGCGGACTCGGGACCGATCTGACCTATGGCTGAACCCGAGAGGCTACAGGCAAACCCGATTGCGAGAGGTAGGGTGTTCGGGACCGGACACAAAACCACGCTTTCGGACAGGGCGCTTTGGTCTTCCACCGAAGACACGATCCTAAGCCCCATTGGTTTCAACGTGCACTCCGCACCTTGAATTGGCAGCGAGAGTGTAGGGATGGAACCGTACGGGTGTGGCACGCTTCGAACCGGAAGCAGTGGTCGGGTCGCAGGGCGCGGCTGGATTTTGCTGCTTGCGACACCTCGGGGAGCCGGGGGTGTGCCGGAGTCTCGCCCTTGCTGGTCGAGGTGGAGAGTGCGAACTCTAATCAGGAATATTCGTTACGGCTTGCGCATGTGGCGCAAGAATCCGGGCTTGACGACAGCGGTTATCGCCACGCTCATGCTGGGCATTGGCGCCACCACGGCCATCTACACGGTGGTATACGCGGTATTACTAGCGCCATTGCCTTACCCCTCGCCCGAACAGCTGGTGATGGTTTGGTCGAAGGTCAACGGGCACAATAACGGAATCTCGGCGGGCGATTTTCTCGACTGGAAGGAGCAGAGTAAGTCTTTCCAGCAACTGGCTGCCTGGACCGGAGGCAGTTTCAATTTGGCGACCCAGGACCAGCCTGAGCAGCTCGCTGGCATGCGCGCCACTCCCGGTTGGTTTCGTATGCAGGGGATCTCGTTCCTGTCGGGACGCGACTTCCTTCCGGAGGAAGGAGTATCTGGCAGAGACCACGCCGTTATTTTGACTTACAGATTGTGGAATCGGTTGGGCGCGAATCACAGCATGATCGGGCAAGCGATGCGCATCGATGGCGAACCCTATACCGTGGTGGGCGTGTTGTCGCCGGGTGTGGGGGACCGTTTCGACTTTGAGTTGGCAGTTCCGCTGGCCTTCCGGCCGGAACAGATCAACCACGACTACCACTGGTTGCTGACGATGGGCCGCCTGAAGCCCGGCGTCACGCTGCAACAGGCGCAAGCCGATATGGATGCGGTTACGACCCATATTGCGGCCGCCTATCCCAGTTCCAACACGGGCTGGGGCGCGTCTGTCGAGCCGCTGCAGAATGACTTTCTTCCCCCCCAGCGCATTCGCAACTTGTGGCTTCTGCTGGGTGCGGTAGGCTTTGTGCTGCTCATCACCTGCCTCAATATCGCAAATCTGCTGTTGGCCAAGGGCGCGGCGCGGCAAAGAGAACTTGCGATCCGCAGCTCCGTGGGAGCGACTCGCAGGCAGATTTTCGCTCAGTTTCTCACCGAAAGCCTGGTTCTCGCCCTTCTGGGTGGCGGACTCGGAATAGGACTCGGCGTGGGACTGCTGCGCGCCATTCTCAGCATCGTGCCCGACGGAATATTACCCTCGGAAGCGAATTTCCAGCTGGATATTCACGTCCTGACTGCAGCCCTAGCCGCGACCACGCTCTCCGGCCTCCTGTTTGGTTGCGCACCCGCGTGGTACGCCTCTCGAGTGGACCCGGGAGAATCGCTGAAAGATGGCGGACGCTCAGGCACAGGCACGGGCAGCCACAAACTGCGGCAAGGGCTCATCATCGGTGAGTTCGGGCTTGCGCTGTCGTTATTGGCCGGAGCGGGCCTCGCGATTCACAGCTTCTGGAATCTAACCCGCGTTGATCTTGGTGTGCGCACCGATCATGTGCTTACCTTCCGGCTGGAGCAGCCCCATGGGCGCTTAGAAAATCCTGAGCAGATGAATACCTATAATCAACAGATGTTGAGAGTCCTTCGTTCCGCACCGGGAGTGTCCGCTGCCGCCACCGCGACTGGTATGCCGCTACGCGGAACGAGCGACGGCATGCGCTTCACTCTGGTGGGTGGACCTACTTATAACGATCCTTCGCAACGGCCGGGGACCGGTTTTCAATCGGTCTCGCCTGATTACTTCACGACCTTCGGTATACAGGTGGTCAAAGGGCGGTCTTTGAGTGAGCAGGATACGGCATCGAGTGTACGGGTCGCCATGGTGAATGAGGAGTTTGCCAATCGTTACCTGAAAGGCGTGGACCCTCTGCAGCAGCGGGTGCTCATCGAGCAGGTGATTCCCGGGCTGCCGAAACTGGGTCCCGCGGTCGAGTGGCAGATCGTCGGCATCTTTCACAACGTGAGGTATGGGGATTTTCGCGACGCTTATCCCGAGGTGGACGTGCCCTTCGCTCAGTCGCTATCCCCGAACGTGACCATTGGCGTTCGCACTGCCGAGGATCCGGCAGCCATGATCAAGACCATTGCCGCGGCCGTGCATTCTGTCGACCCACAGATCGCGCTGGCACGTATCCGCACCATGGACCAAGTGAAGGATGAGTCCCTCGGCGAAGACCGATATACGACGGTTTTGTTTGCCAGCTTCGCGGTTGTCGCTTTGCTCCTTGCTGCTGTTGGCATTTACGGGCTGATGGCTTTTGCCGTCTCCCAGCGAACGCAGGAGATCGGGTTGCGCCTCGCGCTGGGCGCAGGCAGGCAGCGCGTGATCTGGCTCATCCTGAAGGAAGCGTCACTGCTCGCCGCGGTCGGGCTCGGGATTGGCTTTGCGGGCACTGCGCTGGTAGGTCGCACCATGCGCACTACTTTGTATGGGGTTGGGACGATGGATTTCTCCGTGATCGCATCGGTTGCCGTTATCCTGTTTTGCACGGCCTTGTTTTCTTCGTACCTGCCAGCGCGCCGGGCCGCGACGATCGATCCTATGCAGGCACTCCGAACTGATTAGGCAGTATTCTCAAGTGTAGGACAGCGTATTACCAATGGTACCGCTTCAAAAACGACATGTTCCTCTGAAAGTGGAACGAGGTCACTCGCTTCTACGAGTAGCCGACTGAAGGACTGGCCGACAACTTGACATTCCTAAAGGTCGAGCCTGTAATGGTGGTCTCCAAGCCATCCACATTCAACGCACAACTCACCCGACCCCCCGCTGCGCGTGAAATCAAACGAAAAGGAGGAAACCATCATGGACAGAATGCTGGTAGTGGTTTTTGATAACGAGAGCAAAGCCTACGAAGGGTCACGGACTCTTCAGCAACTGGATGGAGACGGCAGCATCGCGGTGTATGCTGCGACCGTCATTGCCAAGAACCCCGATGGGACGACAGCGGTGAAGCAGGGCGCTGACTCTGGTCCGTTGGGCACTCTGGCGGGCACCGCAGTCGGCAGTCTCGTTGGCCTATTGGGCGGCCCCGTCGGCGTGGCAGTGGGTGCGGCGGGCGGCTCCCTCATCGGAGCGATTGCAGACCTTGACAACGTGCGCGTTGGAAGCGACTTTCTCGCCGACGTCGCGGAGACCCTTGCACCCGGCAAGGTCGCTGTAGTCGCCGAGGTGGATGAGGAGTGGACCACTCCGGTGGACGCACGCATGGAAGCACTGGGTGGCATCGTTTTGCGTCGCAGCCTTTGGGAAGTGGAAGACACTCAGGATGAACGGGACATCGCATCCATTAAGGCGGACATTGCTCAACTGAAAACCGAACACGCCGAGGCCAAGGCAGACCGCAAAGCGAAGCTGCAAGCCCGGATTGACACACTCAACGCAAAGCTGCAAAAGAAATTGGACAACGCCAAAGCAAAACTCGAAGCTATCCGGCGCGAGGCAGATGCCAAGGTAGAGGCGCTGAAGGCAAAGGCATCCCAATCGAAGCAAGACATCAAGGCTAAGCAAGAACAGCGTATGGCCACGGTGAAAAAACACTATAACGAGTTGCTGGATCGCCAGGAAAGACGCGCAAGTTAGACGATCGGCCACGTTCAAGTCCCGATCTTCCTGCCGCACATGCAGTGAGGAAGATCGGGACGACCCTTTTGAGGAGGTCTCTATGGCGCAGCACAGTTCGTCCGGCATCGTGCGGCCGGCTTCGACATGGTCAATCGTATGGGGCGTTTTGCTGGTCATCTTCGGCATGCTGGCGGTGGGATCGCCATTTCTCGCTGCCGTCGCGGTCAACGCGTTCATTGCTTGGCTCCTAGTATTGGCAGGCGTGGTCCACTTGACCGTTGCTTTTCACACTCGCGAGGCGGGCAGTTTGATCTGGAGAGTGTTGGTCGGGCTAGCATATCTCTCATTTGGCGTGTACCTGATCATCCATCCAGCACTGGGTGTTGCAACGCTGACTTTAGTGCTGGCATCACTCTTTCTTGTTGAGGGCATCTTGAATATCGCTCTGTTTTTCCAGGTGCGCTCAATACAAGGATCCGGTTGGCTTCTGATCGATGGGATCATTACGCTGCTATTAGGGCTGATGATCTACCTGCAATGGCCATCGAGCTCCGCGTGGGCGATAGGCACACTGGTCGGCGTGAGCATGATCATAAGCGGCGTTACGCGTGTGATGCTGTCATTGGCGGTGCGCAAGGTCGCGGACGCGATTTCCTCGAAGTTGGCTGCTTAAGCGTGGCAAACGTTTGACGGCATATTGGGTCGGCGAGGCGAAGGGATTGCACGCTTCGGGATAGCTGCGCCTGCTGAAACCCGGCATTGACCGAAACGGAGGACGACAAAATGGGAGGCATGGTTCCGTTAGGCGATGCGTCGCGACGCCCCGCGCGCGTGCCCGTCGTCACGGCCGGCATCATCGTCGTCAATGTCGTTGTTTTTGTGCTGGAGCTGATGCGTGGCGACGCATTTGTGACTCAGTGGGCAGCGGTCCCAGCGCAGGTCGTTTCCGGCCATCACTGGATCACGATCCTAACGGCGATGTTCATGCATGGCAGTTGGTCGCACATCATCGGCAACATGATTTTCTTATGGGCCTTTGCTCCCGAGATTGAAGATGCGATGGGCCGCGGCCGGTATCTTGTTTTCTACTTGGTCGGTGGGCTGGTCGCCATGCTGGCCCAGGTTGCAGCCAGCCCCCATTCCACAGTCCCGAATCTGGGGGCGAGCGGGGCAATCGCCGCGGTGATGGGCGCGTTTATTGTCACCTATCCTCGTGATCAAATTCGCACGCTTCTGTTTATATTCGTGTTCGCGCGCATCCGATTCATTCCAGCGGCCCTCTTAATCGGTCTTTGGTTTATCAGTCAGCTCCTCCACGCAGGTGCTGTGGCGCAGGTGCAGACTGGCGGGGTGGCATACTTGGCGCATATCGGTGGCTTCATCTTCGGAGCCGCCACTGCGCGCTTGTTCGAGGGTCAGCGTCGAATCGCGTGAGTCGCTGGCGTACTTGGAGGAATCGCAGAAACTTAACGGCACCCATAGTTCCCCCCTAAGTTGGGTTTGAAGCCCACTCTCCAACGCCGATCAAGGCAGGGTTTGACTTCCGTGTTGTCGGATAACGGAAGGTATCATGCTTAAGTTAGCTTATGGGGTTGAGCCCAGGGTGTGGTCCCCATCGAATCTTGGACTCCAGTAAGGTATTGCACATAAACATGCAATATGTTTAATATTGCACTATAACGTGCAACCGTATTCTAGCGATGAAGACCCAGGTCAAAACCTATGCGGTGATCACATGCGACATCGTCGGATCTCGGCATATTGAGGAGTTCCGCCATAAACGGGACCAAAAGCTACACCACATCGCTAAACTGCATATGGCGAGGAAGTGGATTTTGTCCGAGTATGCCATCACAGCCTGGGATGAATTCGAGGGAATTTTGTCACGGCCGACAAACATACCGGCTGTGATTTTGGACCTTCGGAGGCACTTTCATCCCTTCGAGCTTTGGATTGGTATTGGAATTGGGCAGGTCACCGAGCCGCACCGGAAGCCCGTCAATGTATTTGCCGGGGGTGAAGCGTTTGAGCGGGCTCGGGAGGCAATCAATCAGCTTAAGGCCAAACGGAGTAAGACCGGCATTCTGACCTCATTCGTCACCGGCAACGAAACCTTTAGTTTGATCGCAAATACGGTGTACCACCTGCACGATACTCTGCTGCAAAGCGTCTCTACCAAGCAGTGGCAAACCATCAACGTTCATATGGAGACGAACCGGCAGGACCTCACGGCGAGGAAGTTACGGTTGAACGAGTCGACCGTTTCGAGGAATTTGCGGCGCGGCTTCTGGTGGCAAATCCAGGAAACCCGGCAAGCGATGGAACAAGTGATTCAGGCCTATTTCCCTTAATGCACAGAAGAGTGCAAGCGTTGAGTATTGCACAATAACATGCAAACGTTCATGAAATTGTTCCTTGCGGTGTTGTTGGCCCATCTTCTAGGCGATTTCCCGCTTCAATCGTCGAACATGGTGCGAGCTAAGCACCAAGGAATTCGGGCATACATTGAGCACGGGGCTGTTCACCTTCTTGTTCTCGTGTTGTGCGTGGCGGTGTTTATCAGCCTGAAGTTGCTGACCTCACTTTGGTTTTGGGTTGTTGTCTGCCTTTACGTTGCGGTGCATCTCGGGATTGACCGGGCCAAGCAAGGACTGGTGAGCAGAGCAAAACTGGCGGATTCCGCTTCGGTTTTTCTTCTTGATCAAGTGGTGCACGTCTCTACCATTGTGGCCCTCGCATGGTTCCTGGTCCGACCGAGCTGGGAAATTCTTAAATCCCAGTTCAGGTGGTCCGCAGCGACAGCAGAGCGAGTTCTCGAAGCGGGAATTGTCTACGTGGGGGTTATTTTCGCAGGTGGATATCTCATTCGTTATTTGACTCGCGATCTCACGGCGGGAATTAAAAGACCGGGCGAGACTGCAGAACAGGTTGAGAACGCCGGGATGTACATTGGCTGGTTGGAACGGTTTCTGGTGGTGACGGCTATATTGGTTCAGTCTCCATCCATGGTAGGGCTGATTCTTACGGGAAAGTCGATCGCAAGGTTTCCGGAGTTGAAGGAACGATTCGCGGAATATTTCCTCATCGGTACGCTCCTTAGTATAGGGCTGGCGGTTGTCGGAGGGCTGATATTAGCCAAGCTATGGTATGGAACAGTAACGCTGAGGTGATGACCGGCACCTCAACCACGATGAGAGAGCGTCGATATCTAGCCGGGGCTGCAGCGAGTGCAATGAAAATGCAGCAACTGCGGTATATGCACCCAAACACCATCGTTCACCTCGCAAGATTGGGGCGAAGTTTAACACGGTATGACTCACACAATTTCAGCCTAGTTTCAAACGCTCAAGAGGCAATGCCCGGGTCTGTCCTCCACTCCATCGTGGCTTCCTCCGAAGCTCCAACAACAAGGGCTTGACACGTTTTTGACAATTCTTTGACAAATCCTCATCTGGCGAATCTCACACTAAATATGTAGCAGGTCACGGTTTCCCCCAGCCGTTCTGCGTTTTCGTCCCAAGTTCACTATTGCAAATTCGTATCAGAGGAGGATTGTCATGGAATTGTCAGCCCGTACGAAAAGTTGGGCGTGCCTAGGATTTCTCGTCTTTGCTTCGAGCCTCTCTCTATTTGCCCAGGGAGACCACTTCAATACTCGCGGAAACATTCTGATTTCTGATCAATTTAACAATCGGGTCATCGAAGTGAACCCCAACAACCACAAGATCATCTGGCACTTCGGCAACGGTTCAAGCACCGCCGGCCCACATTCGGTCGTGGCAGTCAATGACGCACAGCGCGTCGGCTGGTTGACCCTGATTGCCGGCACCGGCGCTCCCGCTGGCTCCGAACCCACCTGCCCCAACGGGTGTCCAGACAACCGTGTGATGCTGGTCGACCCGGCCGGCAACATCATCTGGCAATACGGTCATGCTGGCGTCACCGGCTCAGGCCCTGACCAGCTCAACACCCCGGTCCAGAACACCTGGCTGCCAAACTTCCATGTCCTGATCACTGACCAGGCCAACGCACGCATTATCGAAGTCACGCTCGACAAGAAAATTGTCTGGCAGTATGGTCAGACCGGAGTCAGCGGAGACGGCTTCAATCAACTCAATAACCCGAACAGCGCCGAGTTGCTGAGCAACGGCCACATTTTGATCGCCGACGAAAACAATAACCGGGTGATCGAAGTCAACCGGCATCACCAGATCCTCTGGAGCTACGGTTGCGCTACCTGCACTCAGCTCAGCGGAGCCGCTTTCGCCAGTCGACTGCGCAACGGCGACACCCTTATCACCGACTCCAACAACAACCGCATCCTCGAAGTGGACAGCACCGGTAACGTTGTTTCCACCTACTACACCAATAACCGCCCGGGCAGCGTTTCGAATCCTCTACCGACGCGGGCCGTGCGTCTGAGAAATGGCAATACGCTGATCAGTGATCAGTTCAACATGCAAGTCATAGAAATTGATTCCAAGCAAAACATCGTGTTCACGCAGGGGAAGATCGGCGTCGCCGGCACCGCCTTCAATATGCTCAATGCTCCCTACGATGCGAAGGTGATAGGCGACTATACCGGCCTCACTCCACCGTTTGCTGGTGAGGGTGATGACGGCGGGGACGACTAACCATTCGCTGACGACCGCCGCTGACCGCCCTCCTCGCGCTGGTTGCGAGAGGGTGGGTTTCTTATTTTCGCTTTTTTCTACCTCGAAAGCGGGCGCGCGCATCATTTTTTGGGCGTTCGGCTGCTCGCCTGGCACCGCATTTTCTTCAGGCGGCCTCATGACCGGCCGGATGATTGCGAAGTATTATCCGGTGCTGACGAATCTCGAATGATGGGAGAATGAAGGCACCATTTTCAGGGGGAGCTTCCGGTAATACAATCTCTGCCTATGGACTATTTGCTCAAGACCGAGCCGTCAGAGTATTCCTTCGCCGACCTCGAACGCGACCAGAGTACCGTTTGGGACGGCGTCTCAAATCCAGTAGCCCTGAAAAATCTCCGTGCCATGAAGCCGGGCGACCGTCTGGTGATTTATGAAACCGGAGATCACAAGAGTGCAGTGGGCACCGCGACGGTTGTCTCGGCTGACATCTCTGACGCCAGGAATCCGCGGGTAAAGATCAAGCAGGCAAGGCGTTGGGGAGCGCAGTTACGCTGGCAGAGATCAAAGCCAACAAGCTGTTTGCGGATTCTCCGCTGGTGCGGCAAGGACGACTGAGCGTAGTCCCGCTGACCGAAAAGCAATACGGCTTTCTGGCCGGAAGTTAATCCTTGGGGCCTGCTTATGCCGCGTTTCCCAACTCCTTGCGGGCTCGGTTCACATCTTCGCCACCCTGCTGCTTGAACACGGATCGTGCAGTTGCGGCTTGTTCCTCGGTATCCACACTCGCAATGACGAGCGAGCGGCCCTGCCGCAGTAAGTCGTGATAGAACTGCACCTCGTCTTTCGGAACTCCCACATCGAGCGCGTGCTCGGTGACATCCCCTGCCTTCGCTCCTGCAGCGGCACCGCCGAGTCCCAGCACAACCGCTGCGCCCAATCCGATCGCAAACACGGTTCCCACGCCGGGCACCAGAAGGCTAGCTACCGCCGCACCGCCCGCCAGTCCGGCGCTCGCGCCCACGGCTCCGCCGACCACCGCGCCCATGGCCTTCCCCATGCCGTCAGGTTCGGCGTCCGTGGTGGGAATGGTCTCAAGCTTTTGCTCAGAGGATGCGCTGCCGCCTCGATCCGGCGCTTCGCCGCTCAGAAAGATGATGGACTGCTGCGTCATGCCGCTGCCCAATAAACCTTCAACCGCCTGCTCGGCCGAAGCCAGCGAGGAAAAGATTCCGACCACACTTTGCATGAGTCCTCCCGCGTCGGGATGTGCCGATGCCGAACCTTCGACCCTTAAGATTGCCTTCGCCGCATAAGAGTTGCCGCGATTTACTTTCTACGTGGCGGGCAATCCTGACGGCAGCTTTAGCGGCACTTGTCCGGGAAGACGAAGACGGTTCTTGCCAGCTCCGATTTCAATGTGGTTTCCCGGTAGTACCGATTCAGGATGCCGTCTGTCCACACCAGAAGATCCGGATTCTGACGGGCAAATTCATCCCAATCCCCGCCCTGAGATCCGGCCATACGTTCGCGAATCAAGAAGAAGTATGCGTGGGTGATGGTCTCGTGGTAGAGCTGTGCCTTCCCGCGGGCGGCGGCGAATCGTTTCAAGGCCGTGGCAAATCTCTCCAAGGCCGGAAGAGCCGGATATTCGCACAGATAGGCAAACGCCAGGCGGACATGGTCAACCTGGTGGAAAGAGTCTTCCGCAATAGCATCATTTTCAAAACGCTGAATGATTTCTTGATGGGTCATGGCAAGACTTGCTCGCGCTCTAATTACCCTTGCCTGTGGCGAGTGCCCAAGCCGCCGCCGTGTAGATGGCGAGGTTGCCGACATTGGGCATCCCGTGCAGCAAGTGAACCATCATGGCCAGCACAAACGCGCCGGCTAAAATCCATGCGCCGCGGGCGGCGGTTCGTGGAATCAGCAGAAGTATGGAGCCGATGATCTCACCCCATCCCAGTACCTGACGCAGCACATCAGGCATGTGAGTCTGGGAGAAATCATGGCGGGAGCCCGGCATCACGAACAGTACAGCTTCTATCAGAATTACCACGCCCAAGCTCCATTGCAGACCGGTGAGGGCGGCTTTCATGCGTTGTTCTGACATGGGGAGAAACCTCTTTATTTCTCGGCTCAGCGCTTGCGGGCAGTCCGTCCCTTGATTTCCTTAAGCCGGTGACTGGCTCCCGAGTCGAGATCAAGACCGTAAAACTTCTTCAAATCCTGAATGCGTTCGAGGGAGGCCGGACTGAACGGGGTCTTTCCGTCGAAGGCGTGCAGCACAATGCCCTCGAGCAGATCACCCAGCGTCATGTCGTGATATTCGGCAAAGGCCTTGAGAACTTTGATCAGGCGCTTTTCCATGCGCACGCCGGTCTGCACCCGCTCCACCAGCAATTGCGACTCGTCATTCATGCGTACCAATGTACCCAGGTACCAGTGGAATGTCAAGCGCTGGAGGCACAGCCTGCTCCGCGGACGGCGATGGCGGGTGGCCTGCTTTATAATCGCGTTTCCGTATTTCCATCTGGATGTTGCGCGCAGTTGGGCGCGATTCCCCGCAAAAGGAGCCTATTGGCACTCGACGAGAAAATCTACGAACTAAGGCGCGAGAAGCTGAAGCAGATGGAAGCGCTGGGCCAGCCCTCGTATCCGACCAAGTACGAATTCACCCACACCGTCCCACAAATTCTGGCGGAGTACTCGGATCAGACGGCCGAGCAAATGGAGAACCCGCGCGTGACCGTACGCGTGGCCGGGCGCATCATGGCCCTTCGCCTGATGGGTAAGGCCGGATTCGCGCACCTACAGCAGGACGGGCAGCGTCTGCAGATTTACGTGAAGAAGGATGCCGTCGGCGACGTGGGATTTGAGGTTTACAAGCTGCTTGATCTCGGTGACCACATCGGGGTCAGCGGATATTTATTTCGCACCCGCACCGGGGAATTGACGGTTCACGTCGAGCAAATCACATTTCTCAGCAAAGACCTTCTTCCCTTGCCCGAGAAGTGGCATGGTCTCACCGATGTCGAATTGCGCTACCGGCAGCGCTACCTGGACCTGGTGATGAATCCCGAGGTCCGAGAGGTGTTCCTGAAGCGCGGCAAGCTGATGCGCTCACTGCGGCGAAGCTTGGATGCTCAGGGATTCGTTGAAGTGGAGACTCCGATGATGCAACCGATCGCCGGCGGGGCCGTGGCGCGGCCGTTTGTGACCCACCACAACACGCTCGACATGGACCTCTATTTGCGGATCGCCCCGGAGCTTTACTTGAAGCGGCTGACGGTAGGAGGTTTTGACCGGGTTTACGAAATCAATCGGAATTTCCGCAACGAAGGTTTGGGCTGGCGCTGGAATCCTGAGTTCACCATGCTGGAGTTTTACCAGGCCTATACGAACTATCGCGGCGTGATGGATCTTACGCAGAATCTGATTGAGCAAGCAGCCAAAGACGTGACTGGCGGAACCAAGACCAAGTGGAGAGATCAGGAAATTGAGTGGGCCGGTTCGAACTGGCGGCGCATGACCATGCGCGAGGCGATCATTCAGTACTGGCCGGAAGCCGCGGGCGCAAAGCCTGTGCTGGCCGATTTTGCCTCACACGATGGAGTCAAGAATATGGTAGAGCGATTCAACTCTGTGCACCAGCACATGGCTTACGATCCGAGCGCGCCGGTCGGCAAGACCGTCGCCGGGTTGTTCGAGGCGGTGGCCGAGGAACATCTCTCCCAGCCGACGATCATCTACGAATTTCCAACCGCCGTGTCACCGCTCTCCAAACAGAAGCCGGACGAGCCGGACTGGACAGAACGGTGGGAAATTTTTGCTGGACAGATGGAGATCGCCAATGGCTTCAGCGAGTTGAATGATCCCGAAGATCAGCGCAGACGCTTCGAGCAGCAGTTGAAAGAACGTCAGCGCGGAGATGAGGAAGCTCACCAGATGGATGAGGACTACATCCGGGCGCTCTCCTATGGGATGCCACCGGCCGGTGGCGTGGGCGTGGGCGTTGACCGGCTCTGCATGCTGCTCACCGACTCGCACACGATCCGCGATGTGATTCTGTTTCCCTTGTTGCGGCCGGAAAAAAGCTTAACCACCGAGGGCAGAGAGGACACCGAGGGAAATGCCTAAGCGGGTCGTTAACAGTGCTCGACTATGCACTAGAAGGGGGGCACCGCTCACTCTATACTTTCCTCTAGTTGGGTTCGGAAATGGCGGCGCTGCCGTAATGTCCCATTAGCCTCCTGGACATTGGGTCGGCAGCGCTTTGCTCTTTGCTCTTTGTTTTTGCCGCGTGGAAGGTCTATCGAACCACTACATTTTTGTCGTGCGTAGTCTTGCCGGGCGAAACCTTGCCGGGCGCCGTTTTTCCCTGCGAGGTTCGGGGCGCCTCATACGACGGCTGATCGGGACCGAAATTCGTACTCAGATAATCGACGAGCGCGTCGCGGTCGCTCGGATCGATCAGCGCTCCCCATTTTGTCATCTTGTCGACTTCCTTGGTCCATGCGCTTTTGCTCAGCCGCTGCTGCAGGATGATGCGCGCTTCATGACATTCGAGGCACGCCGTGGCGGCCTTCGCCTGCCTGGGACCGGCGGGCAAGTCTTCCGTGGCTTTTGCCGAAGGCGGGACCGCCGATTGCCCCCAGAACGGCGGAACACAGGCAACAGCGATCCATGCGATCGTCGAGATCACGACCAGCAGACCGGGGAGTGCTCGTCGACTATGCGACACGGATTTTCACCCGATCCACGGCGTTATAAAGATAGCCACTGGGATTCCACTCCGGCGTGGCGGGCTGGATGCGTCCCTGGCTGTCGGTGGCACGGGACATGACAATGTACTCGCCACTTTTAGGCGTCTTCCAGTCATAGGTCCACAACCGCCATGCATAATGGGCCTGTTGGTGTCCGAGTTTGGCGGCACCCCAGGTTGTTCCGCCGTCGGTGGAGACCTCGACTTTCGCGATGTCCGCTTCGCCCGCCCAGGCCGTTCCGTGAATGGATACTTTGCTTCCGTTGACCTTAGCCCCTTCGCTGGGACCGGAGATCGCTGACTTCACATTCAGCGCGGTCATCACGTGCGTATCTTCAGGCTTCACCGCATCTCCCGGTTTTACGGGTTGGTTGGGGAAGCGATAGCCCGGGCTCATGAAATTGCCGTCAAACTCGTTTTCGAGCACTCTGATCTCGGTGAGCCATTTGCATGATGCGGCGCCAATCCAGCCCGGTACCAGAGCGCGCGCCGGAGATCCGTGATGCTTGGTCAACGCGGCTCCATTCATGTGTGTGGCGATAAGCGTGTCGGAATCGAGCGCTTTTTCCACGGGGATGCTGCGGACAAAGGGTGGAACTTTGCCAGGAACTTCATCGAGCCCGCGGAACATGACGTGCTTGCCCGTAGGCTTTACTCCCCCACGTTGCAATAGGTCGCGCAATCGGGGCCCGGAAAACCTCGCGGTGCTCACGGCACCTTTTCCCCACTGCACGCCGGGAACCTGTGGCCGATAGAGACTACGTCCGTTGCCGGCGCATTCCAGTGTATTCACCACTTCATGAGTCTCGATCTTCGAGAGCTCCGTCAGGCTCAGCGTGAGCGACTTCTCGACTTCTCCGCCAATCGTAAGTTTCCAGTTCTCTGGGTCAAGCTCGCTGGGCTCGTGCATGTGGTTGCGCACGAAGAAGTGAGGAACGGGCGTGATCCAAGTATCGAAATATTCGACAGGAGTCTCCAGATCCAGAAAGCGGTAAGAGCGAACAATCATGCCCTCCTCGCCCGGCACATCGATAGAGCGAGTCTCGCCTTCGGTCGATCCCAAAATCCAGGCGGACGGCAGTGCCCCTGCGGTGAGCATTGCTCCTGACATATGTTTCAGAAAATTGCGTCTGGAAGTCATAATGCGGCATCACTCGAGCGAGCACCTTCGCGCGTGTTCCGAGCACATTCCTAGGAACACCAAATTTATTTTGAATGTTACACCACCGGCCCGGAAAAGGAGAGAAGCCATAACCGGGCCGGCGGCAGCCTGAAGGAATTACCTCCCTCAGAACGTGTAGATGAGGTCGATCTGCTGACGCTTGAGCGTCGGTTCCTTGGCTCCAGGGGTCGAGATGGTTTTCGCCGTCGTCGCCGCATTGTTCTCAAGGTCCGAGTTGAGCGTGCGTCCAAACCACATCGTGTATTGCGCGGTGGTGTTTTTCTGCAGTTTCCACAAAGCGTAGAAGCGGTTCTGCAGAATGTTGGTGGGAGCCCTCTGGTCGCTTTCACCGAAGGAGGCAATAATTGCGTCCTGCTCGATGCGCCACCAGGAGTAGCCGATCTGTACATCGTTTTTGTTCTTGACCTGGCCCAAGCTGAACTCGGCACCATAAGCCTTGTTCTGCTTGCCAAACCCGGTGGCTTTTCCCTTTGTGTCCAAAGGAGCCGAAGCCGCGTTCAGGTTCTGCTCATACTCCAGCATCAGGTTTAGCGGCAGACGCGGCAAACCTGTCTTGAACGTATTGTTCAGGATGAAGTCGGAGTACAAAAAGTGGGACAAGAAGTGCGGCGTGACCGACGTTCCCGCCGCGTTGGTAGTGACGAATGTGGCATTGGTCATGCCGTTGGGCGCCCACACGCAAGGCGGCACCGTCACGTAGCCGACAATCGCCTGGCAGCCCGGACCTTCTCCCGGCACCTGGCCTGACGGCGTGACCGTGATGACCCCTCCCGTGGTTGACGTTGTGCCCGTCGAAGTCGCTTGCACGGCAAAGGCCGAGGCTTGCAAGAGTGCGTCCGCCAAATGCCAGTTCAGCAGCGTGTACGACGGAGTAGCCGTCCAGAAGCCGAAATCCAGCTTGGCAGACGCGTTTCCGCCGGTGGCGTATGAGTCAGGCGCTTTCGTCACTTCGTTGAGCATCAATTGCATGCCCTGAACGGTGAAGTTGCGGATT
>Ga0137419_10000308_pt1 | contig 16509 bp, 7 predicted proteins | sample CZODoug3_1_2_16f_FD_108279 | JGI IMG/M metagenome (GOLD analysis project Ga0137419, IMG submission 108279) | Vadose zone soil fungal communities from Angelo Coast Range Reserve, California, USA - CZODoug3_1_2_16fungal (Illumina Assembly) | ecosystem: Environmental > Terrestrial > Soil > Vadose... | reverse complement strand
GTCCTGAAGTACCGTACTCTCCGCACAATCGACTTCATGATTATTGTCGTTTTCTGCTTTGCTCCGCTGAGTTTTCTGGAGAAGTACCGCAATCTGAAGGGAGATGTGCACCCAGCCCGGGAGGTGCGAGGAAACATGGTGCGACCGGCTGGTACCCCTGCCGACTGAACTGGATCCGTTTCTGCAGAGATTTTGTTCTCTTCCCCTGGAATGATTAAGGCGCTACCCAAGATGCAGTCGTCCGCTGGAGGAGAGCTCAAATGAAAGTGATGGTGTTGTTAGGCATCCTGGCCATGTCCGCTGCCAGTGTTGCTCAAGTGCAGCCCACTTTTTTCGGTATGCACGTGAACAAACTGGTCTCCATGCCGGTGACGGTTCCCATTGCGAGCCTGCGTCTGTGGGATACGAGCACCAACTGGTTTCAACTCTGCCCCACCAGGAACTATGCGCAGTGCGACTGGCGCCGCTTGGATCAATGGCTGGCCGCAGCCAAGCATAACGGGATTTCGGAAGTTCTGTACACGTTCGGAAAGACCCCTGAAAGTATCTCTTCCCAGCCTCATGGCGACTGTGGCAATGCCAAGGAAGGGGTATGTTACGCCCCGCAGGATCTATCCCCGGACGGCGGCGGCAGCGATGCCGCATTCCAGGGGTTTGTACGGGCGATCGTCGAGCATAATCGGCATCTCCATCCCGACACCTACGCGCACATTAAGTTCTGGGGCATCTGGAATGAACCTCACGCCAGGCAATTTTGGCGCGGCACCATTCCACAGTTGGTGCGCATGACGAAGGATGCCCGCGAAATCATCAAGAACGCCGATCCCTCCGCGCTGGTATTAACTCCCGAGCCAGCTTCCAACTCTAAACGCGGCAATTTCAACGTCGGCGCCGACTGGCTGGATGAATACCTGTCAGCTGGCGGAGGGGCCTACGTGGATGTGATTGCATTCCACATTTACGCCAACAACAACCAGGGGCATCCTGTCCCAGAGGATGTGGTCAAAATAACGGAGCACATCAAGTCCAGGCTGGCGCGTCACTCGGAAATCGCCGGAAAGCCACTTTGGATGACCGAGGGAAGTTACGGCAGAAGCGACGACACGAACTGGGAAAATCCGGGTCAGGCCTTCGCCTTCCTCATACGATATGAGGTGTTGCTGGCCTCCGAAGGCATTGAGAGATCCTATTGGTACAGCTGGGACGCTCCCTGGGGCACGCTTTCATCCAACGGCAGCGAGTTGCCACAGGCCGGTGCGTACCGGACGGCGCATGATTGGCTTTTAGGCCGCAGGGTGACGAATTGCTCTTCCAAATCGCACCTCTGGTCCTGTGGCCTTGAGGGCCCAAACTTCAAAGGCCGCATTGTGTGGAGCGACGATTACGAAAAAACAGCTGGTTTCGATGCCACCGGCTTCTCAGCGTTTCGGGAGGCAGGTCGCGAACGTGCGCTTCTCGATCCGAAGGCCGGTCGATTGTTGATCGGCAACAAACCGGTCTTGCTCGAGACCGTGACCGGTGGCGCAGACTAGCTCTCCACCAGCGGCAGTAGGGTTTTGGGGCGATCGTGAGTCCCATACCGTCGTTCACCGACAGAAAAATGATTCACAAACAACGCCGCCCCCAGCGTGAGTAATTAGGAGGAGTAATGTTCGGGAGTTTCATATTTAGACCTTTTGTCATCCCAGCCAGGATCGCGATGGCACTGGTACTCATGAGTTTGGGTGTCGCAACCGCTTTTGCCCAGAACCCAGGCCTTAATAACATTCAACACATCGTATTCATCATCAAAGAGAACAGAAGTTTTGATAACTACTTTGGGACGTTTCCCGGCGCCGATGGGGCGACTACTGGGAAAATATCAACCGGAGACGTCATACCGCTGGGTCACACGCCAGACCGTACTCCCCATGATCTGTGTCACTCCTGGTTCTGCGCCACCCAATCGATCGATGGCGGTAACATGGATCGCTTCGATATGGTCTATCAGGGAAATATTAACGGCACGATGCTGCCGTACACTCAATTAACCGAACAAGACATCCCGAACTATTTTGCTCTCGCCAAACAGTTCGTGCTGGCGGATCGCATGTTTTCATCGCTGGAGGGGGCCAGTTTCCCCAATCATTTGTATACGATTGCAGCGGACTCGGGTGGGGTGGTGCAAAATCCCAATGATCCTCTCAATCCGACTAACTCTGGGATCTTGACTTGGGGATGTGACTCCGACAGTGTGACCACGGTTTTGATGGTCGATGACGATGGCGATGTCAGCACGAAGTTTCCCTGTTTCGACATCCCGACATTGGGCGACAGGTTGGAAGCCGCCGGAATTTCCTGGAAATCATATGCCCCCGGCCCGGGGCAGCCTGGCTATATGTTCTCAACCTATGACGCGATTGACCATATTCGGAACACGTCATTATGGGCCGAGCACGTGGTACCGGATACGCAATTCGCAGCCGATGCCTTGAGCGGAAACTTGCCAGCCGTGAGCTGGGTGGTAACCGGATCCGGGAGCGAGCATCCCAATGCCAGTTCTTGTGTGGGTGAAGATTGGACGGTTACGCAGCTCAACGCCATCATGCAAGGGCCGGACTGGGCCTCGACGGCAATCTTCATCACCTGGGACGATTTCGGAGGCTTCTACGATCACGTCCCGCCGCCCATTATGGATCAATATGGCCTGGGCCCAAGAGTTCCCCTTCTCATCATTTCTCCCTACGCAAAGTCGGGATACGTCTCCCATACACAATACGAATTTTCTTCGGTTCTAAGATTGATCGAAAAGCGCTTTGGCCTTCAGTCGCTTGCGACGCGCGACGCCGAGGCCAACGATATGCTGGACAGTTTTGATTTCAGCCAGCAACCGCAGCCACCCCTCGTGCTTCAGACGCGGAGCTGCCCGGTTGTGGCCACCAATAATTTGTATTTTGGCAGCCAGCCACGGGGGACAACCAGCACGGCGCGAGCTGTGACTTTTGGTAACCTGGGAACTACAGGGACTAAGATTTCGAGCTGTAAAATCACCGGTGATTTTGCCATGGTGAAGGATTGCACCGGGCGAACAGTGCAACCCGGTACTGAAAGCCCAATTTTCCTTACCTTCAAGCCTACCCAGGTCGGTACTCGGACCGGCACTCTAACGATCGCCTCTAGCGTGGGTCCGCAGGTAGTGAACCTGAGCGGCATCGGCAGTTCGGTTCAGATTACTCCGGGCACTTTGCATTTCCCCGGGCAAGTGATGAACACCAACTCAGCCCCGCAGACAGTGACAGTGACCAATAACGGGGCATCTCCCCTTACCGTCTCCGGGGTGCTGATCGAAGGTGATTATTCCCGAACCACAAACTGTCTTTCCGCTCCTGTCCCGCCGAGCGGCTCTTGCACGATTAATGTAACTTACACTCCTACCCAGTCCGGGTTGAGATATGGCGCGTTAAATCTGGCATTCACGGATCCCGCGAGCCCTTTCAACGTGAACCTAACCGGATCGGCAACCGGTGTTGTGATTTCGACCGGCAGTCTAAGTTTCGGCGATCAGTACGCAGATACGAAAAGCGCGCCGCAGCAGGTGGTGCTTACAAACCGAGGCAATACGCGACTAAGTGTGGGCCAACCGAAAGTGATAGGCGCATTTACCCAGAGCAACAACTGCGCGGGTGGGTTGGCTCCGGGAGCCCAGTGCACCTTTGACGTGAGCTTCATCCCGCCCACCGCGGGTAAGATGACGGGAACCCTTCAAATCATTGATAGTGACTTCCAAAGTCCGCAATCGGTGTCACTTTCCGGTACAGGGCTGGTTAGCGCCGTGGCGATTTCTCCCAACGTGGTGCAATTCGGAGAGGTCCTAGTAAAAAGTGCAAGCGTGCCCCAGGTGATAACTTTAACCAATAACGGCGGTTCCGCTCTGGCAATTAGTACCATCACCCCCAACGGCGATTTCGGACAAACAAACAACTGTGGTCATTCCCTTCCATCGCTGTCAAGCTGCAACATCACAACAACGTTCACGCCCACCGCGGCTGGATTGCGGACCGGGACCCTCACCATTTCCGATTCCGATTCCAGCAGTCCTCAGTCCGTCAGTCTCAGCGGGACCGCTACCATGATCTCGGTTTCGCCGCGAACATTGTCCTTTGGTATACACACGGTGGGCAGTCCGACCGCTTCGAAAGTGGTCACTGTGAAAAATACCGGAACGGTCCCAGTGAGCATGGCTCCATTGAGCATCGGCGGGACGGATTCGGGAGACTTTCAGGCAACCAGCAATTGTGGGAATTCTCTAGCGGCAGGTGCGACGTGCACGGCTGCTTTACGGTTCACTCCCACAAATGCCGGCGCGCGGACTGCGACCCTGTTGGTGACCGACTCGGATCCCGGGAGTCCGCAACCGGCGAATCTCATCGGCATGGGGACTCTCCTCAGTTGGTCTCCGCGCTTAATCACTAGTCCAACGACACCCGTGGGCAAGACCAGCGCAGCTGTGGCAGTTACGATTAGCAACATCGGCAGCGCCGCCGTTACCATGAATCCCATTACTTTTTCTGGGGCAAATGCGGCGGATTTTGGGCAGACAAACAATTGTGGAAGTAGTCTTGCTGCCAACGGAAGTTGCACAGTCAGCGTGACATTCACCCCTAGCGTTGTAGCTGCCGAAACTGCGGTCATGGCGATGAATGATTCCGACCCTGGCAGTCCGCAGACCGTGAAGCTGAGTGGAACCGGGACCGCGGCCTCCGCAGCGCAAGTTTCACCAAGCGTAGCGGCCGGCCCTTTGGCGGGGAGCGGTATTCAGGTGTTCCCCACCTCGCTGGACTTCGGAAATCAGTCCGTGAACACTACATCCGCGACCCAGGTGATCCAGGTAACGAACACGCAGGACACGCCGGTCACAATCACGAAAATCACAGGAGCCAACGCTTTCGGACAATGGAATAATTGCTCAGGCACGCTTGCGCCCTCCGCCAGCTGTTCTATTTGGGTTCTGTTTACGCCGATCGTGGGTGGCAAAGCGAGCGCGCCGATCTCCATTACGGATAACGCTACGAACAACCCGCAAGGAGTGCCTTGTCACGGCTTTGGCGTTTTGCCTCCACTAAGCGTGTCGCCCGTGCAACTCGTCTTCAGCACGCAGACGACAGGCAGTGAGAGCGCTGGTAAATCGGTGACCATAACCAATAACAGTGCCTCTGCGATTACCATTACAGGCTTTTCTCTAAGCGGAACTGCTTCCGGAGAGTTTTCCGTTCCCTCAGCATGTACGGGGGCGTTGGCAGCTGGAGCCACGTGTACGTTCCAAACGACGTTCACTCCGGAATCGTCTGGCGTCCGGACGGCTACGCTCAATGTAAATAATTCTGCCGGAGGTCTGCCAACCGTAGGATTGATGGGCACGGCGACTTCCGGTGCAGTTGTCCTTTCAGCGAACACACTGAATTTTCCTGCTCAGCAGATGTTGACGACGAGCGCATCCATGCCAGTAACCATCACGAATTCGGGAGTCGTGAGCATGGACATCATTAGCGTCCTTGCGAGTGGTGATTTCGCGCAAACCAATGATTGCCCAACGTCTCTGGCACCAGATGCGAGTTGCACCTCTTGGGTGACTTTTTCGCCCTCAGCCTCAGGTCAACGAAACGGCCACTTAACTTTCAACGACACCGGAGCAGGTAATCTGCAGATAGTCAGTCTGAGTGGTTTAGCGACCACGCCTTCAAGCACGGTCACGGTATCTCCGCGCGTTGCCTCAGTAACGCGCACGCAGACAAAACAGTTTCGGGCGACCGTGAATGGGGTATCCAGTACGCAGGTGAACTGGCTTGTCGACGGAGTTGTGGGTGGCAACACCAGCGTCGGGTTTATCTCATCTTCGGGGCTCTACACTCCACGTCTTGCCAGCCCGCCGGGTGTACATATCATAACCGCTCAAAGCCAGGCAGACACCTCTCAGCGGGCCAGCGTGCCCATAACCATCACCAACTACGCCGGCACATTCACATTTCACAACGACACTTTTCGGACCGGGCAAAACCTCAATGAAGGCGTGCTGACCACCGGGAACGTGAACCCAGCGCAGTTTGGGAAACTTTTTTCTTATCCGGTAGATGGCTACGTGTATGCGCAGCCACTGTATGTTCCAAACGTGAGTCTTCCCAACCTGGGAACGCACAACGTCGTCTACGTGGCAACCGAACACGATAGCGTCTATGCGTTTGACGCCGATGGACAGTCGACCAGCCCTTTGTGGAAGGCGAGTTTTATCGACCCAGCGAATGGAGTTACCAGTGTTCCGGGAAGCGATGTAAACATAGACGGTTGCGAAAGTATCGGCCCTGAAGTCGGCATTACCTCAACCCCGGTGATCGATGCGGCGCACGGTGTCTTATATGTTTTGGCCAGAACTAAAGAGCCGGTCGGTGGGAGACTGGGCTGGGTGCAACGTTTACATGCTTTGGACATCAAGACGGGTGCCGAGATGGCCAACAGCCCGGTCAAGGTTACCGGTACTCAAGCGGGCATAGGACAGGGCAACACTAAGAATGTAATGCGGTTCGACTCTCGCTTTCAGAATCAGCGCGCTGCGCTGCTTCTGTCCAACGGCATTGTCTACATAGCTTTTGCCTCATTGTGTGACAAGGGGCCGTACCATGGCTGGATTCTTGGATACGATGCGAGTACCCTCGCGCAGATGAACAGCTACATGACTACCCCGAACGGACAACGCGCCGGCGTCTGGCAGTCTGGAGGCGGACTAGCGGCCGATGGGAACGGGAACGTCTACTTCATCACTGGCAATGGTACTTTCGACGCGGACAGCGGTGGGGCGGACTACGGTGACAGCTACGAAAAACTTAACTTCAGCAGCGGTGCTGCCACGGTCATCGACTACTTTACGCCTTACACGCAAGCAACTCTGGGCGGGGTACTCGATCTAGACCTGGGTGCCGGCGGACCGCTTCTTCTACCCAGCGCGGACACGAAGCCCAAACAATTGATCTTAGGTACCGGTAAAGACGGAGTTCTTTATCTGCTGGATCGCACTAACATGGGTAAGTTCAACTCCTCGGACAATAACCAAATCGTTGAATCCATACCCGGCGTTGCCAAGAACGGTCTGTGGGGCAAGCCGGCTTACTGGAACTCGCAAGTCTATCTCTGGGGCTTGGGGGACGTTTTGAAAGCATTCAGACTCGACCGCGATCTGCTTTCACTCGACCCCGTGGCTCAGGCGACACAAACCTCGTCATATCCAAGTCCGACTCCGGCGGTATCATCGAACGCAAACACCAACGGTATAGTGTGGGCCGTTAAAACTGGTTTCTGGAAGAGTGGAGGACCAGCGGTTCTCGAGGCCTATGATGCCGCTAATGTTTCCTGGCTCCTGTATGCCAGCAACACTCGCGCCACACGGGACCAGGCGGGGCCAGCCGTGCGTTTCGCGATCCCTACGGTGGCAAATGGGAAACTGTATTTAGGTACTCAGACGGAGCTTGACGTATACGGCTTGCAACCTTAGACCCTCCAAACACCAATCCTGATCGACTTTCGAGTCATTTAAGATCCTGCTTAAATCAACCCATCACCGTTACTTAGGTGCAATTGACCAGCCTCATTTAGTTACCACATGGACCCCCCCGCGCACTAGCCGACGACGGTCGTCAACTATAATTGCCGTGGCACAGAGTGAGCCAAGATTAACGAACTTGCGACCCCCCGGTCGCCCAGAATCGATTTATGCCCAACGACAGTCTGGCTGTGCAGAAAACTTGCGGAGTGATCTGTGTCGCGCTAGTGGTTTGTGGAGCGCTGTTTTCTGAGGGCTGCGGCAGTTCCTCATCGCTATCACACTCCCAGCAGCCCCCGCCGCCCGCGATAGAGTCGGCATCTTTTTTTGGAATGAGTGTAAATCGCTCCAATGACGCATGGCCCACTGCGGTGGGTGCCCCGTTCGCCAGCTGGCGCACCCTCGGATCTCACGGGCTGTTGTGGGCGGCCATGAATCCTTCGGACGGAGCCTACGACTTCAGCACCTTTGACCAGTTCATGGCAAGTGCTCAGGCAGGGGGCCAGGATGTGATGTTTACAGCCTTCGCCACCCCCTCGTGGGCGTCGGCCGCGGGTAGCAAATGTGTGTCGGCCGGCAATCCCGCAGGTTGTTTAGGGCCACCAAACGCCACCTGTGCATTTGACCAGCAGGATGGGCCCGGTCTCTGCGACCCGCCGACCGACATTCATTGCAACGGATCAGGAACAGACCAGCACTTTATCAACTTCATAAGCGCATTGCTGAAACACGTTGGCCCCGGCAAAATCAAGTATTGGGAAATGTGGAATGAGCCAAACGTTGCCAAAGAGTGGAACGCCGAGGCGGACTGCCTGAACACTCCGCACGCTTCTCAGCTAATCCTGGCGCGCATGGCCAAGGACCTGCGGACCACCGTTTTGGCCATCGACCCGAATGCTCGCTTTACCACTCCGGCGGCAACCGGTGGCCCAACCCTAACGTCTGGCTGGCTCGAGAGCTACCTCAAGAACACCAACGGTGGGACCTCCGCAGACATCATTGCGTTTCACGGCTATGTCCAAACCGGTATCTGCCCGATCGGCTGTCCGGTGCCCGAGGACGTAGCCACCGTCGTCGAAGAAGTGAAGACCGTTGCATCCTCGGCAGGACAGCAGAATAAGCCTGTATTCGATACCGAAGGGAGTTGGGGGGCCGTAGCTGGGGTGAACACAATCCTCGACCCCGATCAGCAGGCGGCTTTCTTAGGTCGTTACTACCTGCTGCAATTGGGAGCAGGAGTGTCGAAGTTCTACTGGTATGGATGGGATTTCCTGAGCAGCGGCTTCTTGTATGATCCCAATACCCAATCCCTCGCCCCCTCCGGGGTCGCGTACCAGCAAATCGTGAAGTGGACATCGGGGAATGCTGTCGCACCGTGTGCGCCGACCCTCTCCAGCGTCGGACAGTGGTCTTGCCTCATTGCCAGTTCAAATGGCACCCAGACAGAGGCCATGTGGGACAGCTCGCAGAAATGCGCTGCTGGGCTTTGCACGACGACGAATGTGAGTGTAGCGTCGCAGTTCATTTCCTATACCGATCTAACCGGCCAGACCCATGCGATTAAAAACGGTACGGTTCCACTCAGCGCAAAGCCCATTCTGCTTGCAACGACAAATTGAGACTCCGACTGTGAATGTTCCTCATGGGATAGAATGCATCCGAGCAGTATTCTGCTCGGACTCGGACAGGGTTAGTCGGTGGCAGGTTCCGTGCAGGCCAGACTCCACCGTTTCCGCGTCTACTCCGCCGTTGGTAAGCATGACTCTGATCGAAGTTCTCAACTCGAGCGGCTGCACTGGAACGCAGAAAACGAGTCTTGACGGGCACCGGCACCGATCTGACGGCCGTGAGTTGCCTCCGAGTCCAAATTCAACCCACGGAGCAGAGTGCAAGAATTAGACCAGATCGATGTGGCTTTGCCGGAGTCGCCCGCGCTGGTCGGAATGCGTACGGCTCCCAGAGAAGCCCCGGCGCCGGGAGAAAAGTTGTGCTGCGAAGTCATAACCGACTTTCGTCGTTTGGCGTCGCTCTCGTTCGAGTGGCAGCGTTTGTGGGAGTCCGATTGCCGGGCGGAGATATTCCAAACTCCGGGATGGGCCAAAGCTTGGTGGCGGTCGTATGGCCAGCAATACACGCTCTGTTCGGTAGTGGTCTATGAAGAAGACGAACTGATAGGCGTTGTTCCGTTGGTGAAGCGAGACAACGTCGTTCAGTTCCTCGGTACGCCACAGGCGGACTACGCCGATATCATTTGCGAAGAGAGCCGGGTAACGGAAGTTCTGGCGGCAGCCGTGAGGACGCTGCTGAACTGGTCCGAGGGGTGGAGTGAGTGTGTTCTTCAACACCTGGCCAAACATTCTCGGATCGTGCGCTACCACCAGAAGCTGCCCCAGCAATTGCGGCGTCGTTTGCATCTGGTTCCAACGGAGTGCTATCAAACGATCGTTCTAAGGGACAATCGCGAGGAAGTATTCAAGGAACTCCTGGGAAAGCATCACACCCGACGGCGGCAAAACAAGTTGCACAAAGCGGGTCGAATCCAATTCCGGCACGTGGAAACCAAGGTGGAGGCGCAAGAGTATCTCAGCGATTTTTTCCGTCATCACATTCGCCGGAGAGCGGTGATTGGAAAGAAGAGTTCGTGTGCAAGTTCCGAGTTTTGCAACTTCTTGCGAGCTCTAGTCGATGAAATCGAACCGAGCGATAGGCTTCGATTCGGGATCCTCGAACTCGACTCCTCTGCTTTGGCATGGGCTCTGGGATTTCGGGTGAATGGCAAGTTCTTGCTCTACCAGCACACATTTGACGTAGACGCATGGGACTACTCTCCGGGAGAAGTCCTGTTGTTGAATCTTCTCGAGTACGCCAGAGAGAACATTACACGAGAATTTGACTTCGGCAAAGGCCAGGAAGCGTACAAGAACCGCTTTGCCAACCATACCCGTGAAACATTTTCTCTGTTTATCGAGCGACCAGGTTGTGGGGGGGAGATGCATGGATTGCTGCGTGAAACCCAGGGGTCTGTTCATCGGGCAGTAGGTACGCTGAAGCGGGCTGTGAAAGCATACCGCCCGGCGTTGCGCCTTTTTCGATCGTTTCACACGCGGACCAGGGAGGCTCTGAGCAGCGCTCGGCAGCCCAGGAAGAATAGGGCGCTGCTAAAATACTTTGGGGATCTTGCCTCTCAGCTCTTTAACAAAACTTTCACGGGCAACCGTAAGTTTGACGTATTTGTCTCGAACAGAGACATGGAACCAGATACTGAACATCTTGTCAGCGCTGCCGGCAATGAAAATGAAGAAGTAAGCATTAAGATGGGACGCCTTGGCGATCTGGTGGATGTGGCTTTGGAGTGTCCGAATATGCTCGCCTTGAGTCAGATCCAGCAGTGCCGGCAGCGCTTGAAGCGGGGCGACCGAGTCTACATCGTACGTCACAATTCCCACCCCACTCTGCTTTCTTGGATCGTAACGAATATACCCACAAACGGTCTGGACACGGCCCTAAAAGAAGCGGCCGCCTGTGATAGGCCCGCAATATTGATGAATGAGTGCACTTCCGAGTCGCGGTTGGACAGTCCGACACCGTATCGACAACTACTGTCCCTTCTGAGAGTTGAGGCGGCCAGCAAAAAATCGGTGCTCATAGTCCACTGTCGCTGGGATCAATCAATGCTTCGGAGTGAGCTCGGACGTCAGGGTTTTCTGCCAACAAGTCAGAGCGTCAAGGGCGTAGGGCGCTCTAGGTAGATCAAACCGTTTTTTGGGTTGCGGCGAGCGACAAATCTAAGACCCCGCAGAGCCCGATCTCGATCGCGGCGGGCGGCCAACCGATCTGCATCTCTGACGGCTAGTGGCCCGCTCCTTTCTATTCTAAAAGAACACGAAACTTAAATTGGGAGGTTTTTCCATGAAGTCGAAACTGCCTCGCTCTCGGTGTATTCAAAGGCCTGTAATGGCTGGCGTGCTTCTCACCCTGGCGACGGCGTTGCTTATCACCCCCGCTCGATTCACGCATTCCATCTTCATGCCTTGGGGACCAGCAAACCAAAGCGCAGAGTTAAGGAGCTCGGAATCGACACCTCGCTTCGTAACCCGAACTGAAGATCCAAAGCCCCCCTCTGCTCCGTCCAGGCAGCAAGGTCAGAAGCCCCAATCCGGGAACCTGCACCCGCAGACGACCTACGCGCAACTGCCCTTAAGTTTCGAAGCCAATCAGGGTCAGACGGACCGCGGGGTGAAATTTCTGTCACGAGGCCGGGCGTACACGCTTTTTCTTATGTCCGATGAGGCAGTGTTGTCGCTGAAGAATTCGGAGGTCCGCAGTCCCAAGGTGGATCGCTTCTTGGGTACAAACCATCGGACATTAAAGATCGACAATAAACAACCGCGAATGGCGAAATACGGAGAGCCAAACGATACCTTCTTGACGATGCGAGTCATAGGAGCGAGCGCTACGGCGGAGATGAGAGGGCTCGATGCTTTTCCCGGAACGAGCAATTATTTTATCGGGAGAGATCCAAACAAATGGCGGACCGGCATTCCGAACTATGCGAGGGTCCAGTGCAAAGGCATCTACCCCGGAGTGGACTTGGTATATTACGGCAATCATGGACAGCTCGAGTACGATTTTGTGGTTGCACCCGGTGCCGACCCCAACCGAATCAGGCTTATGATCACGGGCGAGAGAGATTACAAGCGGCCCTACAACGTCGCCAACGTGTCAGTAGCCGGTAAATCCCTGGAGAAGTCAAGCCGCGAATGGTTGCCGCGGATCGATTCGCGAGGCGATCTCGTCATCCGCAAAGAAGACGGCGAGGTTCGTTTCCACAAACCCCTCATTTATCAGCCAGCCCCGGATCACGAACAAGTGTTGTCGGTAAAAGAGCAGGAATCGGATTCGTCAGCCCGAACCCCGATTCAAGGCCGTTACGTGTTGAAGGCCGACAATGAGATTGGGTTCGAGGTTGCAGCCTATGATCGCAGCCGGCCCTTGGTGATCGACCCGGTTTTGAGCTATTCCACGTACCTCGGCGGCAGCGGCGATGAGGGTGGACTCGGGATAGCTATTGATTCGGCGGGCGATTCCTACGTAACGGGAAATACGACCTCGTCGAACTTTCCGACACAAAACCCCACTCAGCAGACCTATGCAGGCGGTCTAGATGATGTCTTTGTGACCAAATTCGATCCCACCGGTACCACTCTTATCTACTCGACTTACCTGGGCGGGAGCGCTGATGACGTCGGCGAGGCAATCGCAGTAGACTCAGCCGGCAACGCCTATGTGACCGGATACACCACTTCGACGGACTTTCCTACTATGAATGCTTTTCAGCCGTTGAATGGCGGAGCCTCCGACGCGTTTGTGACAAAAATCAACAGCACGGGAGGCCTCGTCTACTCTACCTATCTCGGAGGCAAAAGTAATGACATCGGATATGGCATCGCTGTGGATTCATTGGGCCATGCCTACGTTGCGGGTCAGGCGGGCTCGGGAAACTTCCCGAAGAAGAATGCCTTCCAATCGCGCCTTGGTGGGGCCACCGACGCGTTTGTGACCAAATTCAACTCCGCCGGCAATGCTCTCATGTATTCCACCTATGTGGGGGGTGTAGGTGCGGACCGCGCTTACGCGATCGCCGTGGACTCTTCGGGTAGCGCGTACTTGGCGGGTTCGACGAATTCAACCAACTTCCCCACGAAGAATCCCCTCCAAGCCGCCTTGGCGGGCTACAGCGATGTCTTTGTTACGAAACTCAACGCCACCGGCAATGCTCTGGCTTACTCCACCTACCTGGGCGGCAGTAGCAGCGAGTCTCCGAGCGGGATCGCGGTGGACTCCGCAGGGAATGCATACGTGGCAGGGGGAACGCAGTCGAGCGACTTCCCGACGATGAATGCTTTCCAGGCGACTAAAGCTGGCAACCACAATGCCTTCGTGACTAAATTGAATCCCACTGGCACAGCCTTGATTTTCTCCACTTATTTGGGTGGAAGCAGCCACGATACTGGAGGTGGCATAGGAACGGACTCCGCGGGGAATGTTTACGTGACCGGATACACGTTATCGCTCAATTTTCCCACCAAGAATCCTATGCAAGCGCATTCGGCCGGCAACTGGGATGCTTTCGTGACCAAGTTTGATACCACTGGTGCTTTAGTCTATTCCACCTACCTTGGTGGCAGGCACATAGACTGGGCATACGGCCTGGCCGTGGACTCTTCTGGGAATGTGTACGTGACGGGCGGCACACAAGCGATCAACTTCCCAACCAAGAATGCCTTCCAACCCGCAAATGGTGGCGGCTACGACGCCTTTGTGGTGAAGATCGCCCCGTAATGATGACTATCGCGCACGGCCGAAAGCGGCTATCCGCGGTAGTAATTTGAGTTGTGGAGAGTCCAGGGCCGCGGGTGAGTTCGCGTCGAAGCTTCGGCCGAGCCGGTTTTCCAATGCGCGACTATGATGCCAAACGGCCACGCCTATCGGTCGATAGCGAAACATTGGTCACCGCTCGCTGCTGGCGCAGTTCGGCGCGCATGACTATGCTCTCGCTCGATAATGGCCTGCGCGCCTGCGTTGAATACCGATGGCGCGGGCGGCGAGTCGAGGTCGCGACCAAATCAAATTCCACCGCACAGACTTCCCCCTTCGTTTGGGCGGGGCGCAATACCTTCATCTTGTGGCTTTCTCGCGCACGGGACGTTCCTGATTGCTTGCCCTTGTCTGGTAGACGGGTAGACGGCGCAGGGACGAAATGAATCGCATCGAGGAACTTAAAGAATCGACGACGCCCCGAGGTGACATTCAGGGATACACACCCGGCCTGCGGGGAACTGTCTGTTTTAACAGTCCCCGCAGGCCGCGTGTCAATTTATTGCAAGAGAATGGGTTTGTATCCAACCGTGATCTGGTGATTGGCTGGAAGAGGGTAAGAATTACCAGCAAGGTCTCGATAGCTGGTGTAAGAGCTTGGAGCCGTGAACTGTTGGTTGGTTAAGCTCCACACAGCATCCGCGGGACTACCATTCGGCAGAGTGAAGCCACAATCCCAAGTTCCACTGGAATCTTGCGCACACGGGCTGGTTAAGATCGATCCAATCATCCAATTGGCGATTTCACGGTAAGCTATTCCGGCACTATTGATGCCAGTTGCCGGATCCCAAAGGGTTCCCCAACCTGAGTTGTCCCAGCGATACCAATAGAATCGCCTTACACCCAGGGAGCGCAAGATCAGATAAGAACGGGCGACAAACGCCGCCTGCTGGTCCGGATCAGGAAGGTCGGTGTTTCGGCCCCATCCTCCCTCAGTCGCCCACAACCGTTTGTTCTGCTGGCCATAGGTGGCCATCATCTGGCGGATGCACGAAACCTCATATACGAAGTTTTCGGGAGCATCGGCGCCGCCACTGTATGCGATGTAGGCGTGGAAACTCACGATATCAATGTACTGTCCCATGCCAGCTGCAAAATACGGGCTCATCGTGTTAGCTGCGAAACAGCCTCCGGATGGGCCCGTGCGGTAGTCCGAGCCGGGAGGAGACAGGATCTCGGCTCTTGAATCTTGAGCTTGCGTGATTGCCTGGAGGTCTTTCGCCATCCTCACCAGCTGCGCTGGCGTCCCGCTGAAAGTCGGTTTGAACATGGGCTCATTCCAAACCTCCCAATATCTGATGCGGCCGGCAACATGTTGTGAGAGTGCGGTGACGAAGTCTTTCCAGTGCTGGTTGGTTCCCGTGCCATCGGCGTTTAAATCGTTTGGTGGTTCACACGACCCTGGACCAACATGGCAATTGGAGTTGTTTGGATTGGCCGCCGCCCATCGAGGGGTCGTCTGAAAAGAGTAAATCACGTCGCTGCTGATCACACCGTTGATCTGGAACTTAGCCAACCATAGGTCGAGAGGAGCAAAATCATAAACACCCGGCGCCGGGTTGAGCTGCGCCCAAGTGGTGTGGGTATCGAGTAGCCGTATGCCCGCGAACGGAATTGCAGGCCAAGCTTCCCGATTCGCTACACCCGAACTCGTATGCATACCAAAATAACGAGGGCCTATGAGCTGTGGGTTCGGTGCGGTCTGTGCGTACTGCAGTGAAGTAGCGAATAAGACGAAGAGGGCTAATTGCCCAACACAAACAATCCTTTTCATGGTCAAACTCCCAGGGGAACGATTTTCCTTCCAGCTACTAAGTCCGACGATCTGCATTGGGACGAAGTCCGCTCACTCGGAAGTGGGCAGTCACGGCGTTCTAGTTGTCGATTAGAGCGCACCGGCGTAATGTGCGCGAGTTACCGAAGACTTACAGCTAGTAGCGCGGCGGGACAGACCTATGAGCTGCCCTTCTGACCATGGATTCGAAGTGGGAACGTGATACGCTAGCCTGGAGGCACGCCCACCCCCATCGAGAGGTAATCCCGAGGAGGGTTTAAGTTCGTCTACCGCACCCCGCGCTGGTTCACAGATCAGTTGTCGGCGGTGAAGTCAATTTGGTGTCCGATTGCGGGGTACCTGGGAAGAACCGCCGTACGCACCCGAGAGTTGGCACCATTGGGCTCCCCACATCGAGAGAAGGTAAATGTTGAGCCCGCGGTTCTCCCGCCGAGTCGTGCTCTCAGGATATTTGACATCCGTCACCCAAGCGTTGTGTCGGATCGGCGACGGCACGTTCCAGCAAGAGCGTCAAATCCGCTAAGGCTTGACGGATCATGGTTGCGCTAAAAAGGTCAGGGTTATATTGGGCGCGGCCAATGATTCCGTCCCTACGATCGCTCATCTCGAGGTACAGATCCCATCTCGCTCCGCCGCTCTCGACGTCCATATAAGTCATGCTCCAGCCCGACGGAAGCTGCGGCATATCCGGTGCAACCGAGAGCGCGACCGTGAATAGAGGGCTACGAGCAGGATCCTGCTTGACTTGAATCCTGTCGGCAACCAGGTC
>Ga0137419_10000305_pt1 | contig 16541 bp, 12 predicted proteins | sample CZODoug3_1_2_16f_FD_108279 | JGI IMG/M metagenome (GOLD analysis project Ga0137419, IMG submission 108279) | Vadose zone soil fungal communities from Angelo Coast Range Reserve, California, USA - CZODoug3_1_2_16fungal (Illumina Assembly) | ecosystem: Environmental > Terrestrial > Soil > Vadose... | reverse complement strand
TGGGTTCGAGGCCGACGACGGGAACGCCGGCGGCTAGTCTTGGCTCGAGGACGTCGAGCGTGTTGAGGAGCAGGCGCTTGGCGCGGCCGAGCATGCCGAAGTCGTAAAGCGGGCGGCCGCAGCAGAGGTGCGCTTGTGAGACGAGGACTTCGAAACCGGCAGCTTCGAGAACTTCTGCGGCGGCTTGGGCGGTTTGCGGATGGAAGTAGTTGTTCCAGGTATCAGCCCAGAGGATGACTTGCGGAGCGCCTTGGTTTCGAGGAGGTTGTCGGCGAAACCAGGCGCGAAATGTTTCCGGGGCGAAGGCCGGAATGCGGCGCTGTTTCGGCACGCCAGCGAGAAATTTCGTCAGGTCTCCGAGCACCGGAAGCTGGGTGACCAGGTTGGCGAGTCCGGGCGTGTAGGACGCGATGCGCGCACAGATATCGACGTTGCCGAAGGCGTAGTCGCGGAGCGGGCGCGCGCGGCCTTGATAGTAGTGCGAGAGGAATTCGGCTTTGTAGGTGGCGACATCGACTCCGACTGGGCAATCGCTCTTGCAGCCTTTGCACGAGAGACACAGATCGAGCGAATGTTTCACCGATTCTTCGCGCCAGTCGCGCTCGAGCACATCGCCGCTCATCAGCTCCCACAGCAGGTGCGCACGGCCACGGGTGGAGTGTTCTTCGTCGTGCGTGACGCGGTGGCTGGGACACATCACGCCGCCCTCCTCGCGGCGGCACTTGCCGACACCCACGCAGCGCAATGTGGCGTGCGCCAGGCTGCCGCGGTCGTCAGGGAATTGAAAGTGGGTTGGGGGCTGCCAGACTTTCAGTTCGGGATGGACTTTCAGGTTTTCGTCCATGCCGTAAGGCTCGATAACCTTGCCGGGGTTCATGCGCCATTCCGGATCCCAGAGGGCTTTGAATTCGCGGAAGGCTTGGATGAGTTCGGGGCCGAACATTTTCGGCAGCAGCTCGCCACGGGCCTGACCGTCTCCGTGCTCGCCGGAGAGGGAGCCGCCGAAGCTTACGCAGAGGTCGGCGGCCTCTTCCATAAACTGGCGGAAGGTGCGTACGCCCTGTTTGGTTTCGAAATCAAAATTGATGCGCATGTGGACGCAGGCGTGGCCGAAGTGTCCATACAGGGCGCTACGATAACCGAACTTGGCTTGCAACTGGCGGATGGCGCGAAGATAGACACCTAGCTTTTCCGGCGGGACAGCCGCGTCCTCCCAGCCTTCCCAAGTGATCGGCTCTCCCGACACGTGCGAGGTGGCGCCCAGAGCGCTTTCGCGAACTTCCCAGACGCGCTTGGCTTGCTGCTTCTCGGTGAAGAGACGGACTTGCGGCGCGGGCTGGCTCCGGCCAAGGCCTTCGACCATCCGTCGCGCCTTGTCGTCAGCCTCTTTTTGATCGTCGCCGCCGAACTCAACCAGCAACCATCCCCCGCCCTCGGGCAGCAGCGCAATGCCTTCCCCGTTGATCTTCTTACGCCGCGTGTAGTCGATGAGAACGTCGTCAAAGCCTTCTAGTCCAATGGGCCCGTAAGACATAACCTCCGGGACATGGTCACCGCACTGATAAATATCGTGATACGATACAACCGCTAGCGTCCGAAACTGCGGGCTATCGATGAGACGGCAGGTAGCTTCGAGAATGGTGACGCAGGTGCCCTCCGATCCAACCAGCGCGCGGGCAACGTTAAAGCCGTTCTCCGGCAGCAGATAATTCAAGTTGTAGCCGGAGACGCGGCGCGGAATGCTCGGGTACTTGGTACGAATGAAGTGCGCGTACCGGTCGCGGAGCGATTTCAGCCCAGCGTAGATCGCTCCACGGCGGCCGCCTTCGCCAATGATTTGCTGAAGTTCGTCGTCAGTCGTCGCTCCAACGCGCAAGCGCATGCCGTCATAGGTCAACACATCCAGCTCTTCAATGTTGTCGTCCGTCTTGCCACCCATCACGGAGTGCACGCCGCAGGAGTTGTTCCCAATCATGCCACCGATGGTGCAACGATCATGCGTGGCCGGATCGGGCGCGAACGTCATATGCCGCTTCTCGGCGGCGTTGCGCAGCGAATCCAAGATGACGCCGGGCTGCACGCGGGCGCGGCGGGCGCCGAAATCGATGTCGAGAATCTTGTTCAGGTATTTCGAGAAGTCGACAATGACGGCCGCATTGCACGTTTGCCCAGCCAGTCCGGTTCCACCGCCACGGCAGAGCAACGGCGCGGCATGTTCCCGGCAGAGGGCAATCGTGGTGACCACGTCTGCCACGTCGCGTGGAATAACGACGCCAATAGGCACCTGGCGGTAGTTCGAGGCATCCATCGAGTAAAGTGCCCGGCTTCCGAAATCGAAGCGGACTTCCCCGCGCAGGTGGCGGCGCAGGGCGGCCTGAAGCGAGTCGGCGTCGACAGTTAGGGATTTCGCCACGCGGGCTAGCTCAGAAAGAGAGTCGGACACCAGGAAAGTTTACTCTAGAAAGGTGCGGCGGATGAGCGAAGGACTTCCTTCGTTGCTCTGCGCTGGACAGCCTCGTCGACCGTTTCCAAGCGACGGCTGGAACTGGATCGGCGCTGGAAACAACCAGCCGTTCGACCACCGCTGTTGCGGAATATTCACCAACGTCTTCCACGACTGCGGAGGCGAACTCTCACGCGTATGCCCGAGCGGTTACAACCAGTTGCGAGTGCCGAAATCCGCCAGAGAAAGCGTCAGCAGTAATCCCAGGAAGAAGATTGCGGAGATGATGACGGCCTTGGTCAGTTTTTCGCTGGTGTACTTGACGTGCATGAAGATGAGGACGACGAGGGTAGCCTTGAAGGTGGCGATGCAGAGGGCGACGATGGTATTGAGCGGGCCGAGGTCGATCTTGGAGACCGCATAGGTGACCCAGGTGAAGAACAGGAGCGTCCCACCGATCAGCATGTACAACTTAACGGGAACAACGTGATGTTCATTCTCCGACATAGGACATTCCTATCGCTACCCTTTCGTTCGGCTGATCAAATACAAAAGCGGAAACAGGTAGATCCACACCACGTCTACAAAGTGCCAATACAAGCCTATGTTTTCGACGGGCGTGTAGTAGCCGGTGTCAAACTTGCCGCGCATCGAAGCGATGATGAGATACGCCATGAGGCCGAGGCCAATGATCATGTGCAGCGCGTGCATTCCGGTCATGGCAAAGTAGATGGAGAAAAACATCTCGGCATGGCGCTGGTTCACGACGTACTCGGGATGCCCCAACAGCTTGCCGTCGAAACTGAAGTTCATCCCCGGAACGTGGTGCTCTTCGTACTTGTCGTAATATTCTTTCGCCTTGACACCCAAAAACGTCGCGCCAAAGAGCATGGTAAAGAGCAGGAAAATTACGAGCAGCTTCTGCTTGCCGAGCTGGGCGCAGCGCACGGCCATGGCCATGGTGAAACTGCTGACCAGAAGGACAGCCGTGTTCGCCGCACCCCAGCCCACGGCAATGGACTGACTGGCCGCGGCGAAATCTTTGAAGTACATCAGCCGATAGATCAGGTAAGCGCAGAACATGCCGCCGAAGAACATGACTTCCGTGACCAAGAAGAGCCACATGCCGAGCGAGGCGGTGTTGGCCTGCTGCTGCATGTCGACGAAGTGGTGACGCAGCTCACGATGCGCCTGGTCTTGTACTCCGGCATGAGCTCCGGCCGAAACCACGGCACTGGCGTGACTATCGCTCAACGGGAATCTCCTTCAGCTCGTCGTAGTTGTAGGCCTCAAAATCCACCACTGGGTCTTCATGGAAGTTGAACGTGGGCGGAGGCGAGGTGGTCTTCCATTCGAGGCCGGCGGCGTTCCAGGGATTGTCGGAAGCAACTTCGCCGTATTTCAACGACCAGATCAGATAGACCAGCGGGAATAGATAACCTACGCCGAGAATCGTCGCGCCGGCGGTCGAGAGCACGTTCAACATCTGGAATTCCGGCGGATACTGATAATAACGGCGCGGCATGCCCACATAGCCGAGAATGAATTGCGGGAAGAACGTGAGGTTGAAGCCGATGAAGCCAATCAGGGCGGCCAGCTTGCCCATGCCCTCGGGGTACATGCGGCCCGTGATTTTGGGCCACCAAAAATGGAGGCCTCCCAGATAGCCCATAACCACGCCCCCGACCATCACGTAGTGGAAATGGGCCACTACGAAATAGGTGTCGGTTACGTGGATGTCGATGCCCAGCGTGGCGAGGAAAAGACCGGTCAGCCCGCCGATGGTGAACAGGCCAATGAACCCGAAGGCGTACAGCATTGGGGTTTCATAGGTAACGGACCCCCTGTACATGGTGGCCGTCCAGTTAAAGACCTTGATGGCCGACGGCACGCCGATGAAGAACGTCAGGAACGAGAAGATCAGGGCGGCGTAGACCGACATGCCAGCGACGAACATGTGGTGCGCCCACACGAGGAAGCCGAGAACAGCAATGGCCACGCTCGACAGGGCCACAAACTGGAAGCCAAAAATGCGCTTGCGCGAGAAGCAGGAGACGAGTTCGCTGATGACGCCCATCGACGGCAAAATCATGATGTACACAGCCGGATGGGAATAGAACCAGAATAAGTGCTGAAAGAGCAGCGGGTCGCCGCCGAGTTTCGGATCGAAGATACCGAGATGAAAGACGCGTTCGAGCACCAGCAGCACGAGTGTGATGGCGATTACCGGCGTGCCCAAGACCATGATCAAGCTGGTGGCGTAGTTCGCCCAGATAAACAGCGGCAGGCGCGACCAGGTCATGCCCGGCGCGCGCATGCGGTGGATGGTGACGATGAAATTCAGCCCGGTAAAAATGGACGAAAATCCGTTGATGAATACCGCCAGCCCCGTTTCGACAACTTTCGGGCTAGCGAATGTCGTGCTGTAGGGCGTGTAGAAAGTCCATCCCGTATCCACGCCGCCCGTCAGAAGCACATGGATGACCATGATGCCAGCGATGATGTAGAGATACCAGCTCAGCAGGTTAATGCGCGGGAAGGCCAAGTCTTTCGCGCCGATCATGATGGGGACGAGGAAGTTCCCCAGAATCGCCGGCACGACAGGAATCAGGAAGAAGAAGACCATCACGATGCCGTGGCCGCTGAAGAGGCGGTTGTAGGTATCGGCCTGCACCAGATCGCCCGCCGGAGTCAGCAGTTCCAGGCGGATCAGCAGCGCGTAAACGCCGCCGATAAAAAAGAAGAACGTAACCGACACCATGTACAGCAGAGCGATGCGCTTGTGGTCGGTCGTGAGCAGCCACGACTTCACGCCATGCTCCGCGTTCAGGAAATTCGTCCGTTGTTCCGGCATTACTGCGGTTGCCATAGCTGTTACACCCGTCCCGTTCTTACCGCTTTACTTGCCCGACTTTGCCGGCGTGGCCGATTGCGCTACGGCGCTACCCGGTGCTCCCGCAGCCGGAGTCAACGACTTCACATACGCCACCAGCGCCGCCAACTGCTCTTCGCTGATGATGCCCTGGAACGTCGGCATCACGGGCTTGTACCCGGCGGCAACCTTCGCGCCCGGGTCCAGAATCGACTCACGCAGATAGTTTTCATCCACCAGCACGCTGCGGCCGTCTTCGAGCGTGACCGTCTTGCCGTAAATTCCAGCCAGCACCGGACCCCGGCCCTGAGAATCCGCACGGTGGCAGGTCACGCAGCCCAGCTCGGCAAAGGCCCTTTCGCCCGTCTGCGCCAGCGGCGTGCTCGAACTGCCGCCGTTCAGCCAGGTCTGATACTCGGCCGGAGGCTGCACAATCACGCTGCCAATCATGCCCGAGTGCTGCGTGCCGCAATACTCCGCGCAAAATAGATGATACGTCCCCGCTTGCGTGGCGCGGAACCATAAGATGCTGTACCGTCCCGGCAGCACGTCCTGCTTGATGCGGAAGGCGGGAACATAGAAGCTATGGATCGTGTCCATCGAGGTCATGATCAGCTTCACGTCCTGCCCCAGCGGCACGTGCAAAGTATTGATTTCGCGCTGGCCTTCCGGATGCTCCAGCTTCCACATCCATTGTTTCGCCACCACGTAAACTTCGGTCGCGCCTTGCGGAGGCGTGCGCTCGTGGAAGTAAATCAGCGCCCCGCCCAGGAAGAAGGCGAAGAAGAAAAACATGGGCAGCACCGACCAGGTGATCTCCAGCAGGTGCGAGCCTTCAATGGGCACGGGCTGTACGCCCGGTTTGCGGCGGTACTTGGCCGACAGGAACGCCACCGCGCCGAAGATGAGAGCGCACATCACCAACGACACGAGGCTTAGAAAAATATAGAGGCCGTCCACACTCGCCGCCCAGTTGGACGCCGATTCAGGCCAAAATGGAGTATTGCCCATGTCTATCCAATCCGTGCCGCATGCGTCTGCAAGGACGGATCGCGGCGAAACAATATGAAAATCAACCCGCCCAGAATCAGCACGGTGGCCACGCCGGCCAGGCGCAGGACGTTCATAATCACGGCCCCGTATTTCCCGGTGGCCGGGTTGTAGTGGTAGCAGTAGAGCAGTATCTGGTCGACGACGGTGCCAATCTTGTTTTCTGAAGCCTCAATCAGGCCGAAGCGCAGGTCTTTGGGAGCGAACTCAACGCCGTAGAAATACTTTGAAATCTTGCCCTGCGGCGTCAGCACCATGATGGCGGCGGCGTGCGCCCACTGGTTGAGCGTGGAATCGTATTGGTAATCGAAGCCAACCGACTTGGTCAGCGCTTCAATGTTGTGCTGGTCGCCGGTCAGGAAGTGCCAGCCCTGTTCAGCTCCCGGACGGTGGTAGCGCAGCAGCAGGGAATTCTTTTTGGCCGCGGCTTGCTCAGGAGTTTCTTTGGGATCGAAACTGACGGTGACGATGTCGAAGTCGGTCGAAGGATTGAACTCGAGCGCCCGCAACGAGCCGATGATGCCGCTCTGCACTTCCCCGCACAGCATCGTGCAACCGTAGTAGGCGAGGTTCAGGATCACCGGCCGCTTGCCGAAATAGTCGCCCAGTCGCACGGACTTGCCGGTTTCGTCGCGAAACTGAAGATCGAGCGGAACCTGCCCATCCAGATGCTGATCGACCCCGACGTTCTTCAGCATGGGCAGGCGATCGCTGGAGGGCGGGATGTTCCACTTCACGATGTCGCCCTTCATTTGCGCCAGCGCCGAGTGTGCCGGTGCAGCCAAGATCACCGACAGCAGCAAAGCGCCCAACCCGAATTGGAAATTCACTCGCACTTCTATTGGCCCGCTTTCTTGGTCTTGCCTTGAGCCGCTGCAGGCGGCGCAACCGGCCCAGGTGCGGCCGCCGCATCCGGGGGCGCAGCACTGCGCACCGGCAATCCGCGCTCGGCAATCAATTCCATCGCCCGCGCCACCGGAATCCGCGCCTCCCCGGAATCCTGATCCACCCAGCCATAACTCTGCAGCCGGCCTTCTTCGCTGTACAGCTGATCGTGCATTTCCTGCACGTCGTCGCCCTGCAGACGCGGCTTGGGGAAGGCCTGCACTTCCATCGGCTCATCGCCCGGATTCTTGCCCGGAGTCATATGGCGTGGATCCGTCTTCATGGGAACCATCGGATTGGCCGCCGCGTGTTCCATTTGCGTCTTTTCCAGGTACCGGTACATACCCACCACAATGACAAAACTCACCACGCACATCACGGCCAAGCCAATCAGCGATCCTGCGACGGTAGCCGTGCTAAAGTCCTCGCGCTCGTAGTCGCCGTGGCCGTTAGCCCCGCTATTGTGCAGATCGCCGGAATGAAGATCGTTACTCATGCGCAGGCTCCAGCACCGCCGTAGTCAACGGTGCATACAGCGGCAACAACGGTTGTCCTTGCAGATGGCGGCAGAATAGCGCCAGCCAAAACCCGCCCATCGCCACCGGCACCACCAGGTTCAGCCAATGGAAATAGAATCCGGCTTTGTTCTCGAAGTTGGGCATGATCAGCCAGTACAGGTCGTAGAAACGCGCGCACAGCAGAAAAGCTGCAATCCACACGATCCGGCCCTTTTCTTTCTTGATCTGCGCCGAAAGCAGGATGACGAAGGGAACGAAGAAATTGAGAATTGTCAGAAACAAACCGAAATACTGCCAGCCGCCGTGCAGCCGCATCTTGTACCAGATGATTTCCTCCGGCAGGTTCCCGGCCCACATGATCACCCACTGCGAAAACGAGAAGTACGCCCAGACCATGGTGAAGGTCAGCATCCACTTGCCGTAGTCGTGCAGGTGGTCGATGTTCAGAATGCTCTTCATGGGCTCGTAGCGCGACAGAACGACCGCGATCACCGTCGCGAAGCACACCGCCGAAAGCAACTGCCCAATCAGGAAGATCAACCCGTAGATGGTCGAAGTCCATCCGTACGACAGCGACATCACCCAGTCCACCGCGGCAAACGTCAGCGTAAAGCCAAACAAGAGCGCGCCCGGACCAGCCAAAGTGCTGCTGCGTTTGTGACTGCGATTGTCCGGCTCATCCTGTTCCGCCGACCAGCGCGTAAAGAAGTAGGTCAACATGCCCCAGATCGCAAAATAAATCAGGGCGCGAACCATGTACTGGGGCCGGTCAAGGTATACGGCATGAATCCAGCGCAGATCCTCGCTCTTCGCCAGATCGGCAGCATTGAACCACGGATAAAGATGGGGGATGCCAAAATAGAACGGAACGAACAGAACCGCCATCAACCGGAAATTCTTCGTGGCCGCTTCAAGAATCCGGCGGATGACCAAACCCCAGCGCCCGTTGGTCAGATGAATAATGATCAGCAACCCCAGCGAACCAAGCGAGAGACCAAGGCACAACATGAACGCCAGAAGATAAGCGCGATAGAACTGGTCCGGGGACGTCACCAAGCCAATCAGCGCCAGCACTCCCGCACCCACGCCCACCACCATGGACCGGCTCCGAATCTTATCGATGGCGGCAGGAACGGCAAAATCGGCCGCGTTGAGGCGGGTCAAGGTGCTCATTCCGCGCCCCCTTCTGTTTTCGTTGCCGTCGCAGGTTTCACCGGCGTCGCCCCGGAAGGCGCATCACCCTCGAAGATCGGCGGCGCACTGGGCACGGTCTGCCCCGAGGGCAGGTCAGCGGCGCTGGCGTTCTGGCTCAGTTGAAGGGCGCGAATGTAAGCAATAATCGCCCAGCGGTCCTGTGCCGGAATCTGCGCGGAATAACCCTGCATGATGCCCAACCCGTTGGTTATCACGTCGAAGAAGTATCCCGCCGGAGCCTTCTGCAGCCGCTCAATGTGGTACGAAGGCGGCATGCGGCTGAATCCGCGCGACGGAATCATGCCCTTGCCATCGCCCACGCGCGAGTGGCACGGTGCGCAAAAAATGTTGTAGCGCTGCTGTCCGCGCTCCAAAACCTGCAGCGTAACCGGAAATGGAAACGCGTCGCCCGGATTGCTGCCGATCTTCCCGGTGTAGAAATATGCGTCCTCATGCAACTGGCCCCGTGCCACGGTGCCATCCACGGGCTCGCGCGCGGAGCGAAGATCGGGAAAGAAATCATTGCGCGCCTGCGCCTTGAAGCGCGGCTGGTCCTGCATATCCAGACGGCAGGCTGCGGTCACGGCCAGCACAGCGAGAAGGCCGAAAGCAGAAATCTTCGGGAAGCGCATGCCGCGATTCGTCCATGGATTCATCGGGTTATTCATCGGGCACATCCGCAATGGAGATGGGCTTCAGCCCCTCCAGAAAGCGCCGCGTCTCGGATGCATTGAACTTCGGGTCGGCGGCAAACACGCACAGAAAAAAGCGATCCTGCGAGGCCCGCTCAAACTGGGGGACGCTAAACACTGGATGGTGCGGCCGCGGCAGATCGTTCAGCACCAGCATCCCGATCACCGCCGAGAGCCCGGCAAATAACACCGTTAGCTCAAACGTGATAATCACAAACGACGGCCAGGAATTCAGCGGCCGCCCCCCGACGTTGACGGGATACGTAATGGCCGAAACCCAGTACTGCAATCCGTACCCCGTGCACGCCCCAACAATGCCGCCCATCAGCACCACCAGCGGCACGCGGTTCTTGGTGAACCCAATCGCCTCGCCCAAGCCGTGCACGGGGAACGGGCTATAGGCCTCAATATCGTTGTAGCCGGAACGGTGTGTCGTCTTCGCGGCTGCTACCAAATCCGAAGCCGATTCAAACTCCGCCAGCAAGCCGTTGAGGGTGCTCATCAGTGCTTGCCCTCCAGCGCGACGCCGCCATGTTTGGCGTCAACGGGATGAACATGCGACTCCGGCAGCAGCATACGAATTTCAAAAATCGAAATCATGGGCAGCACGCGCACGAACAGGAAGATCATGGTGACGAACAAGCCCAAAGTGCCGACGTATGTCGCCCAATCCCAGCGCGTCGGGTAGAACATCCCCCACGACGAGGGCACAAAGTCGCGGTGCAGGCTGAGAATAATAATGACGAAGCGTTCCAGCCACATGCCCCCCAAAACCACCAGCGAAATCAGGAAAAGCAGGACAGGACTGCGGCGCACGGACTTGATCCACAATACCTGCGGCACGATGATATTGCACATCCACAACATCCAGTAGGGCCCGGCATAGGGTCCGAAAAACCGGTTGTGCACCGTGAACCAGTCAATCGACTTCGGCCCGGCATACCAGGCCATGTAGATTTCGAGAATGTAGCCGTAGGCGACGATCAACCCGGTGGCAAGCATCACCTTAGCGGCAATGTCGAGATGCTTCTCCGTAATCATGTCCCGCAGGTTGTAAACGGCGCGCACCGGGATTACCAGGATCAGCACCATGGCGAACCCGGAATAAATCGCGCCAGCCACGAAGTAAGGCGGGAAGACTGTGGTGTGCCACCCGGGCATGATGGAAATCGCAAAATCGAAACTTACGACCGTGTGAACGGACAGCACGAGAGGCGTGGAAAGGCCCGCCAGCAGCAGGTAGGCGCTTTCATAGCGCTCCCAGTGCCGCGCTTCGCCGCGCCAGCCCATGGCCAGCGCGCCATAAATCAAGCGAATATATTTGTTGCTGGCGCGGTCGCGCAGCGTCGCCAAGTCCGGAATCAGCCCCGTATACCAGAAGACCAGAGAGATGGTGCCGTAGGTCGAGACCGCGAACACATCCCAGAGCAGCGGGCTGCGGAACTGGGGCCAGTAGCTCATCGTGTTCGGGATGGGGAACATCCAGTAGGCCAGCCACGGACGCCCGGTGTGAATCAGCGGAAACAACCCGGCGCACATGACAGCAAATAGCGTCATGGCCTCGGCAAAACGATTGATGGAATTCCGCCACGACTGCCGCAGCAGGTGCAGAATTGCCGAAATCAGCGTCCCGGCATGGCCAATACCAATCCACCAGACGAAGTTCACAATGGCAAAGCCCCAGCCGACCGGAATGTTGATGCCCCAGATGCCGGTCCCCTTCATGAACAGGTAGCCCACGGCCGTGGTCAGCAGGAGCACCAAGCCGGAGCAGAACACCACCCCCGCCACCCAGCCAATGGAGAGGGGCCGCTCGAGCACGATGTCGCTGATCTTGGCCGTGACGCTGGCCATGTCGTGACCCGGCTCGAGGACGGGAATTTCGCGGTCTTCTAAGGCTATTGCCTGATTGGTACCCATGTCTTAACTGTGCTCCACGGCGTGCCGCGCGTCTTCCAGTTCCGGGTTAGGATTGCGCACCTCAGCCAGATACGTGGTCCGGGGCCGCGTGTTCAGCTCGGCCAGCATGCTGTAGTTGCGGGCCTGCGCTTTCAACTTCGAGACCTTGCTCTCGGGATCGTTGATATTGCCAAACACAATCGCATTCGACGGGCACGCCTGCTGGCACGCCGTCTGAATTTCGCCGTCACGCACCGCCCGCTCCTCGCGCTCGGAATCAATGCGGGCGACGGTGATGCGCTGCACGCAGTAAGTGCACTTTTCCATCACGCCGCGGCTGCGAATGCTGACGTCGGGGTTGCGCATCATCTTGAACTGCGGCGTTTCCCAGTCCTGGAAAAGCAGGAAGTTGAAGCGGCGCACTTTATAAGGACAGTTGTTCGAGCAATAGCGCGTTCCGATGCACCGGTTGTAGACCATGTCGTTCAGACCTTCGGAGCTGTGCACGGTCGCTCCCACCGGGCAAACCAGTTCGCAGGGCGCATTCTCGCACTGCATGCAGGGAACGGGCTGGAAACTGGCGCTCGGATTATCGCGGTCACCCTGGTAGTAGGCGTCGACGCGAATCCAGTGCATATGGCGGCCCACCACCACCTGCGGCTTGCCCACGACGGGGATGTTGTTCTCGGAATGGCACGCGATCATGCAGGCGTTGCACCCAACGCAGGCACCGAGGTCGACGGTCATTCCCCATGCGTAGCCGAGCTTGTTGTAGTTGGGATCCGAGTAGTCGACGTTGGGGTAGAGCGTGAAATTGCGCTCGGGAACTTCTTCCATTTCCGGCGCGAACTTCGGATTGGTCTTGTACTCCGCCAGCGTGCCTTCGCGAATGACTGGCCGGGTGATGGTCGCGGTCTCAATCGTTTGGTAACCCTGCGTCGAAGCCAGCTTATAGGTCTCGGCCAGCGGCGTAATCTTTCCCGTCGCCCGCCAGGGAGCAGCGCTCGAACGCACGCTGTACGCATCGAAGCCTGCCCCTGTACCCACGCGGCCCGCGCGGCGGCGGCCATAGCCGAGGAACACCGTAATCGCGTGGTCGGGATGCCCCGCCTGAATCCACACCGGAACCTGCATCGTCCGTCCGCCCACATCGAGCGTCACCATGTCTTCGCTCTTCAGTTTCTCGCGCGCGGCGAAGGCCGGGCCGATCCAGGCCGGATTGTCCCAGGTCATCTTGCTCATCGGCTTGGGCAGTTCCTGCATCCAGCCGTTGTTGGCAAAGGCACCGTCGTAGATGGCGGGATCGCCGCGGAAGCTGACTTCGATCGTGGCAGCATCGGCGCCAGCGGCTTTTACCGGCGGCAAGCCGGCCTTCAGGGTGACCGCTTTCGCCGGATACGCCGTTCCAGCCACGAAACCATCGTGCACAGCTTTGCGCCACCAGGTCTCGAAATCCGCGGATTTTGCCTGTCCCTGCCAGTAGGTGCGCAGAATCTCGTGACCCGTCAACATACTCTGGCCCAGCAAGGCCGCAACCAGTTCATGCGCGCTCTTGCCCTCATAGAGAGGCGCAATCAGCGGTTGCACAAGGCAAACCGATCCGTCATACGCCCGCCCATCGCTCCACGCTTCCAGCGAGTGCGCGGCATTCACGTGCCATTGGCAAAGCTCCGCCGTCTCGTCCTGATGCAGCCCGTGATGAAGCCGCAAGCCCGCCCCTGAATTCAGCAGCGCATCGGCAAAATTCAAATCGACAGGCGCATCGTAAACCGGGTTGGCGCCCACGATCACCAGCACTTCGACTTTCTTGTCGCGCAAGTCTTGCGTCAAATCCCGCAGCGATGCGGTCTGATCGACGGGGCTGGCCAAAACCGTGTCGGTATAAACCACCGTCTTGCCCACGTTCCCCAGATGCGCGTTGATGGCGTGCGCCAAGGCATGAACTTCCGGCGACTGCTGCTCGCCGGCAATGACCACGCAGGAACCAGCGTGAGCCTTGAGATCGTCGGCCACAGCTCGCAGGAAATGTAAATCGCTGGCGCTGCCGCCGAGACCCAGACTGGCCGCCAAACTGCGCGCGAAGCCTTCCACTTCCGACGCCCGCAGCGACAGCCGATGCTCCGCCTTCACACCCGTCGGCGACGGAACGCTCTCCACCACATACAGCCGGTTCATGGCCGCGTCGGGATTGCGCCGCAAGGCGTAGTCGTGCGTGTAGCGGGCGGAACCAGGGAAAGACGGAGACAGGAAGTCGGCATCGAGCGACAGAATCACATCAGCAGCTTCGAGCCGATACTGCGTCTCCACCGCCTGCCCGAACGCCAGCATCGACCCCGCCAAAATGTTGTCGCGATGGAGCGGCGAATACTGATGCCACTTGGCTTTCGGATACATCTTCAAGAGCGCCTGGATCTGACTGGCCAACGTGGGCGAAGAAATCGGCCCGGTCAGCAGCCGAAAGCCTTCCCCATCCATCGCCCTCTGCCCGGCCATGCGGGTGCGAATCTGGTCGACAAAGTTTCTCCACGACCGCGTCTCTCCCAGGTACACGGGAGTCTGGGAGCGGTCGGGGTCATACATATCCAGCAGGCTGGCCTGCGCAAAAATGTCAGCTGCGCCGAGGCTGGCGGGATGATCCGGATTGCCTTCCATCTTCGTCGGCCGCCCCATGTGACTCTCGACCAGGACCGGGCTGGCATAGCCACCCAGCGTGGTCGCCGAGGCGTAAAACTGCGGCCTTCCCGGGATGAGGTCTTCCGGCTGCCGAACAAAGGGAACAATCTGCTCCAGTGGCTGCCGCGTGCAAGCCGTCATTCCGGCCAGCGCCAGCGATGCGCCCATGGTCTGCAAGAACCCGCGCCGCGACACCGAATCCAGCCACTCCGAAGCGCCCTTGGGGAATTCGCGATGCATCATCTCGCGAAATTCCTCGCTCCCCGCCAGCTCTTCCAGACTCCGCCAGTACTCGGGCCCGCGGGTCGCGGCAATCTCCTCGCGCACCGTGGCAAGGTCGAGCGCCTTCGAGTCGAGCGTCTTTTTCTTGCCCGGGCAAATGTCTTCGCGTTTTGTGTTCTCAGCGGCCATTATTTTCGCTTGCTCAAAACCTTACCGGTGACACGTCGAACAGCTGGTAATATCCGTCACATTCCGCAAATGATACTTCGCCACCAACACCGTGCCCAGCGCTTCCTGGTCGGTGTAGCTCGTGCCGTCCACCGCGACCGGCTTGTCGCCGCTCGGCTGCCGGTATTCCATATTGAAAACTTCATCGCGCGGCCGCAGGAACTTTTCCGGCGCGCGGTGACAGTCCAGGCACCACTCCATCTGCAAGGTATTCGCCGCGTACATCAGAGGCATCTTGTCCACCGGCCCGTGGCAGGTGTTGCAGCCCACACCCTTGTTAATGTGAATGCTGTGATTGAAATAGACGTAATCGGGAAGGTCGTTCAGCTTGCTCCACACCAGCGAATGCCCGCTGCGGTAGCTCTCGCGGACCGGCTCGAGCAGGGCCGCGTTGGTCCAGATCTGGGAGTGGCAGTTCATGCAGGTCTTGGTTGGAGGAATGCTGGCGTAATTCGAGGTTTCAACCGAAGTATGGCAATACCGGCAATCAATTCCGAGGCCAGCAACGTGGTGCTGGTGGCTGAAAGGTACCGGCTGCGGCTTGGTCACGCCCTGGTAGGTGATGTAGGGAGATCGTTCAAACGCAAATAAACCGGCAAAAGCCGCGCCGCCCAAAAGCACAACGGCAACAATGCTCGCCTTCGAATACAGATTAATACTGCGATGGAAAATCTGCGCCATTCGAACGAAAGTCCTAATTCAGCATCCCAACCCCACCCGGGTTGCCTTTAGGTTATGAAGCGGGGCGAAAGAAAACCCAATTGCACCATTTCAGGTGCCGAAACAGATAAGAATGCGCCGTGCATAAAAGTGTCAGTGAAACTGGTGATTATAAACAAGGGCGTGCGCTTTTGTCTTGTGGTTTCTCGGATTTCTCGCGCCGCATTCTCACAAGACGAAAAAAATCCCCGTTTGGACAGGAATTTCCAGGACTCTTCCGCAAATTCTGCCGCAGACTGCCGCGTGTTCTGCTCCGCATTTACCGCAAATTCATGGCGAGAATCCGCGGTTCCGTCATCTCTTCCATCGCGTAGCGCAGTCCTTCACGGCCTAACCCGGAATCCTTCACGCCGCCGTACGGCATGTGGTCGATGCGGAACGATGGAACCTCGCCCGCCATCACCCCGCCCACCTCCAGCTCATCGAAAGCCTGGAAAATCCGCTTGGCATCGCGCGTAAACACGCCCGCCTGCAAGCCATAATCCGAGTGGTTCACCCGATCCAGCGCCTCTTCAAAGCGGTCATAGGGCTCCACCGTCACCACCGGAGCAAAAATTTCTCTGCAGTTCACTTTCATGTCCGGCTGCGTGTTGCTCAGCACGGTCGGTTCCAAAATTGAGCCCTTACGCGTCCCGCCGCATAAAAGACGAGCACCTTTGGCTACAGCTTCCTGCACCCAATCAGCCGCTCGCATCGCATCGGACTCCCGAATCAGCGGCCCCACGTCCGTCGTCTCTTCCATGGGATCGCCCGACCGCAGCTTCTGCACGCCCGCCACCAGCAACTCCGTAAACTTCCCGTAGACACTTCGTTCGACAAAAATCCGCTGCACCGAAATGCAAGTCTGCCCGGCGTAGGTGTACCCGCCCACGACACATCGCTCCGCCGCATAGGCAAGGTCGGTATCGCCATGCACAATCACGCCTGCGTTGCCGCCGAGTTCGAGGGTCACGCGTTTCTTTCCCGAACGGCTCTTAATCGCCCATCCCACCGGAGCGCTCCCGGTAAAGCTGATCATCTTGATGCGATCGTCTTCGACGAGAACTCCCGTGTCTTCGTTCGACAGCATGAGCACGTTCAGCCCGCCATCCGGCCACCCTGCCCGCTGCACAATTTCTCCCAGCATCAGCGAGCTGGTCGGAGCC
>Ga0137419_10000304_pt1 | contig 16561 bp, 13 predicted proteins | sample CZODoug3_1_2_16f_FD_108279 | JGI IMG/M metagenome (GOLD analysis project Ga0137419, IMG submission 108279) | Vadose zone soil fungal communities from Angelo Coast Range Reserve, California, USA - CZODoug3_1_2_16fungal (Illumina Assembly) | ecosystem: Environmental > Terrestrial > Soil > Vadose... | reverse complement strand
TCGCGAGGAGCTCGCCCACGCCCTGCGCCTGACGACGCTGGGTGAGCTGGCCGCCTCGCTTTCGCACGAGATGAACCAGCCCCTGACCGCGATCCTGACGAGCGCGCAGGCAGCCCGGCGGGTGCTCGACACGCCCGAGCCGGAACGGAGCGAGCTCGTCCGCACCGCCATTGACTACATCATCGAGGATAGCAAGCGGGCGGCGCAGGTCATCCGGCGACTGCGGGCGCTCTTCCGCAAAGAGCATGCCGAGCGCAAGCCCATCGACATCAACGCCCTCATCATGGACGTCGTCGGCCTCGTCCGCGGCGATGGCGTGCGCCGGCGGGTATCGATGCGGTTCGAGCTTGCCGAGGGCCTGCCGGTCGTCTCCGGCGACGTCGTCCAGCTGCAGCAGGTCGTCCTGAACCTGATCATGAACGCGATGGAGGCCACCGCTCTCGCCGAGGAGCCACGGGAGGTGGTGGTCGCCACCCTGCAGACCGAGCCGGGTTTGCTGCGCTTCAGCGTGCGCGACACGGGTGTCGGCGCCGACGCCGCGCAGCTCGAGAAGATCTTCGAGCCGTTCGTCACCACCAAGAGGGACGGCCTCGGGATGGGCCTGTCGATCAGCCGCTCGATCGTGCAAGCGCACGGCGGGCGAATCTGGGCCACCCGTAACGCCGAGCGTGGGCTCACCGTTCAGGTGGAGGTGCCCTGCGAGGAGCACGCGTGAGCCGCGACGGGCTCGTGTTCGTGGTGGACGACGACATCTCCGTCCGGCGCTCGCTCGGAGTGCTCATCCGCTCCATCGGGCTCGAGTCGGAGGCGTTCCCGTCGGCGCAGGCCTTCCTCGACCATCCCCTGCCCGACCGACCGTGCTGCCTCGTCCTCGACCTCCGCCTGCCGGGGCCGAGCGGTCTCGATCTGCAGCTGGCGCTGCTGAAACGCTCACGAACGATCCCGATCATCTTCATCAGTGGCCACGGCGACGTGCCCATCACCGCCCGCGCCATGAAGGGCGGCGCGATCGATTTCCTGTCGAAGCCGTTCAACGATCAGGACCTCCTGGACGCCGTGCAGCGCGCGCTCGCGAAGGACCGCCTGGCGCGTGTGGAGGCGGCCGAGCGCGCGGTCATCGAGCGTCATGTCGCGACCCTGACGCCGCGCGAGCGTCAGGTGATGCTGCTCGTGGTGCGCGGCCTGCTGAACAAGCAGATCGCGGGCGAGCTGGGGGCGGCCGAGAAGACGATCAAGATCCACCGCGGTAGGATGATGCAGAAGATGGAGGCCGGCTCGGTCGCCGAGCTGGTGCGGATGACCGAGAAGGTCGGCCTCAGTCAATAACCTCGACGCGCGTGTTCACGCGCTCGGTGATCGTGAAGCCCAGCGGCTCGAGCGCCTGCCGCGCTCGCGGCGACAGCGTCCCCGTCACCCACATATCGAACCGGCCGTTGAACCCCGGCGCCTGGTAGCCGGTCTTGAGCTGCTGGCTGACCTCCTCGACCCGCTGCGTCCAGATCAAACGGTCCACCGGCAGGGCGATGACGGCCGGTCCGGCGCTGGACTGGGCCACCGTGAAGCGCTTGAAGGCGCGGATCTCGGTGAGCCGCGCGACGTTCTCGTGATAGCCGCGGAGGACCTGGACCATCGCGGTGTAGAGCTCGGCGTCGGCCTCGTCCTCCGCGCGGAGCGCCAGCGTGAGGAACGCGTCGCGTCCGGCCACGCCCGTCAGACCCTCGAGATTCTGCGTCATGATCGTGTCGTGCCGCGGGGTGTAGGCACGATGATCGAGGTAGCGCTTCCGGAGATCCTCCGGGATGCCCATCGTCTTCAGCTTCTCGTCGTTGATGATGCGCAGGCGCGCCGGAGGCTCTTGCTGAAGCACGTTCTTGATGGAGTTGGTGAGGCGGACGTTCGCGACGATGCTGCCCCCGGCCCCCGCGGGCAGCATCGCGACCGAAAAGGCCCAGTCGCCGGCCGCCGCCGCCCACGCCACGCTGTTGAGCTCTTTCTGGAGGATCGTGTTGCTCGAATAGGGATCGACATTGAGCTGCGCGGCGATGTCCCGCTTGAAGGACGACATCTTGAGCGCCTGCGCGACCTTGCTGTCCTCGCTCGGATCCTTCGTGTTCGTTACCGTCGTCCCGACGTCCTCCATCAGCTGGTAGGCGCCCTTGGGCACGCCGGTGACGGTGTCCACGGGATGCGTGATGAGGCTCTTGGCGAGTCCGAACGGCGCTTTGACGGCGCCCCCGAGGCCCTTGGCGAACGCCTCGCTGTTCTTCAGCTTCTTCAGCTCGCCGATCGCCCGGATCTCGTTGAGGAGCTTGCGGAGCGCCGCGTCGCCCTCGACGTCGAACGCGCCGTAGTCCGACGTGACCGTCCAGCGCTGCGAGTAGCCGTCAAGCACCACCAAGTCGGCGATCCGGTAGTTCGGACCCTTGAGGATCGTCGACGCGAGGATCTCCTTCGCCTGTCGATCCTGTGGAACCTCGTAATCGGCGGCGACGGCGACGGCAGCGCACAACAACAACACGAGGGCGAGCGTCGTGGTTTTCATGGCGCGGATCGTCGCGCCGCGCTCGTCGGGGCCGCCATCGGACCAAGGTCCCATGGCCCGCCCGGCGTGAGGCTGAGAGGATTCCCCGCCGTGAGACCGCAATCGCCGGAAAAGGAGCCCCTGTGATCCAATGGCTGACGCTGCTCCTGCTGCTCACGCCGCTCCTGAGCGCACCCGTCTTTGCCGCCGACCTCGACGGCACGCTGAAGAAGATCAAGCGCACCAAGACCATCACGCTCGGGTACCACGAGTCCGCCCGCCCGTTTTCCTTCGCGAGCGCGGAGGGCAAGCCCGCGGGCTATTCGATCGACCTCTGCTCACTCGTCGCCGCCGGCGTCGGCAAGCAGCTCGGCCTGCCGGATCTCCAGCTGAAGTGGGTGAAGGTCTCGGTAGAAAGCCGGATCCAGGCGGTCGCCAGGGGCACGATCGACCTCGAGTGCGGCACCACCACGACGGCGCTCTCGCGCTACGAGCTGGTGGATTTCAGCCTCATGACGTTCATCGACGGCGCCACCCTGCTCGTCACGGACGCCTCCGGCATCCAGGGCGTCTCGACTCTGGAAGGCAAACGCGTCGCCCTCATTCCGGGCACGACGACCCAGACGCAGCTGACCGAGGCGCTTCGCAAGCGCAACGTCACGGCCACCATCGTGACGGTCAAGGACCACGCGGCGGGCGTGGCGGCGTTGGACGACGGCACGGCGGACGCGTATGCCTCCGATCGCGTCATTCTCACGGGCATTGGCCGCACGGCGAAGTATCCGGAGAAACTGTCGCTGCTCGGCGAGTTCTTCTCCTACGAGCCGTACGGCCTCATGCTGCGCCGGGACGACGCCGGCTTCCGGCTGTCGGTAAATCGGACGCTCGCGCAGCTCTATCGCTCACGCGAGATCGTGCCGATCTTCGAGAAGTGGTTCGGAGACATGTCGACGGCCGGCCCGATCATCGCGGCGATGTACTTGATCAACGGGCTCCCCGAATGATCGGGCTCATGGCCGGCCTGCCGCTCTCGATTCCAACCCCCGCCGGGGCGGCGCCCCCGCCCGATCCCCTCGAGGTGCTGTGCCGCGCCCTCGAGCTTCGCGACGACCAAGTCGTGGCGATCCGAAAGCTCTTCGATCAGTTCGCGCGCCGACAAGCGACGTTCGCCGTTGACGACGTGCTGGCCGCGAATCTCGCGACCTTGCGGCAGATCGTCATGGCACCCACGTTCGACCGCCGCCAGGCGCATCGCATCGCCCAACAGGTCGGGGCGATCGTCGCCCGGAGGATGGAGAACCGCCTCGAGCTGCGCAATCAGCTCTTCCTCGCGCTGACACCGGCGCAGCGAAAGAAGTACGTCGCGTTGATCCGACACGGCGGCGCTGACGCCACTGAGCGATGACCCGCGCACGACGCGTGAGCCGGGGTTGATCGCTCGCGTGGGTCCAAGGAGTCTTCGATGACGCGATTCGTGGCTGTCACGCTCGTGACCGCCATCGTGTTCGGCGCAGGTCCGGCCGCGGCGGCGGACTCGCCGCTTGGGATGTGGAACACCGTCGACGAAAAGAGCGGCAAACCGAAGACCTGCACCAAGTGTCAGGGCGCCGACAAGGACAAGCCGATCCTGGGACTCGTCATCCTGAAGGACCTCAGCCCCGGTGGAGATCGCTACAAGGGCGGAACCATCACCGATCCCGAAGACGGCAAGGTCTACAAGTCAGAGCTCTGGCTCGAGGGCGACACGCTGAAGGTGCGCGGGTATCTCGGTCTCTTCTACCGGACGCAGACGTGGCTGAAGGGCAACTGACACTCGCACAGTCGCCCGCCGGCGGCGCCGGGTTGCTACGTGGGGTGGCGCGCCTCGCGGGCGGCGTCGTCGTCGGGCTCATCGTCGCGGGCATGACGGCGTGGAGCGCCGGTGCCCTCTACTACGGGACTCGGGGCGGCTCGCGCACGGGGGCGATCCTCGCGATCACCTTCGTCTTGGCCCCTATCCTCGCGTTCATTCTGCTTCCACGCCGCCGGCGCACGCTGGTGGGCTTCCTCGTCGCCTTCAGCGCGGTGGTCGTCTGGTGGCTGTCGCTGCCCGCCTCGAACGATCGCGACTGGCTGCCCGAGGTGTCGGTCACACCGTGGGCGAGCCGCGCTGGAGACCTCGTCACCATCCACGGCGTCCGCAACTTCAACTATCGCACCGAGACGGACTTCACGCCGCGCTGGGAGGATCGCACCTACGATCTCCGCGCGCTCGACTCCGGCGATCTCATCGCGGTGTACTGGGCGGGCAAAGCCATCGCGCACATCATGCTCAGCTTCGGGTTCGGGGGCCGCGACTACCTCGCCGTGTCCATCGAGACGCGCAAGGCGCGCGGCCAGAGCTATTCCACCGTCGCGGGCTTCTTCAAGCAATACGAGCTCGTCTACGTCGCCGCCGACGAACGCGACGTGATCGGCGTGCGGACGACCTATCGGCAGCCGCAGGAAGACGTGTACGTCTACCGCCTCCAGGTGCCGCGCGAGAACATCGGCCGAGTCTTCCTGGACTACGTGCGCGCGATGAACGACATGCACGAGCACCCGCGCTTCTACAACACGCTGACGACCAACTGCACGACGACGATCCTGATGCACTCGCACGTGAACCCCGACTCCCCTCCCCTGTCGTGGAAGGTCCTCCTGCCCGGATACCTGCCGCAGCATGCGTACGACCTCGGAAAGCTGGATCGGGCGCTCCCCTTCGCCGAGCTGGAGCGCCGCGTATGGGTCAACGCGCGCGCGCATGCCGCCGGGCGGGATCTCGCCTTTTCGCCGCGCATCCGCGAGGTCCGATGAAATCTCATTGAGCATCGACGTGCTCGCGGAGAATTCGGCGTACCTCCTGGATCGTCGCGGGATTGCTCTGCAGCGAGTGTGACGACTGGACGATCTTTTCGGACTCGACCCCCTCGAGATGCGCGCTGCGGTAGGCCACGACGCCATCGTGCAAGCCGAGTGGACTCCCTCTCCCCTCCACCGCGACGATCGAGTGCGCCGCAACGCCCGGGGCCAGTGGACTCGCCGACAGCGTGCGAACAAACGGGTGCCCGGGCTTCATGTTGTCGACGGCCGTCGGCAGGTGCCGCGAAGCAAGATGCGCCGCGAGATCCGGATTGCGCTGGAGGATGTCGCGGAAATCTTTCATCAGCGTCGCCGGCAAGGTGATCAGCCGCCGCACGGCGCTCAGCACGAGCGAGGTGACGCGAAAACTGCCCTGATGAGGCGTGGCGAGAAACACCACGCGTTTGACCGACGGCACCGGCTTGAAAAACATCGCGTGTTGCAGCAGCTCACGCGTCTCCGGTGTCATCTTCAGATCCTCGAGCGGAACGGACGAGGCGTTCGCCCAGAAGCGATTACCGCTGTCCGTGACCATGAGACGCGTCAGCATGCCGCCCTGGCTGTGGCCCATGACCACCATCCGTCTCAGCGCGGGGTCCTGGCCGTCGGGGTCGAGGTCAGTGATGACCGTCTGCAGCGCAGTTCGCAGACGGTCGGCGGACAACAGGACCGGGTTGCTGGTGTTGTACATGAAGAGCCACACCTGGATCTTCGTGCGCAGCACCGGGTCGTTCTGCACCTCGTTGACGATCTCGGCCCATCGTGCCGGACTCGAGGCCGTGCCGTGGACGAGGATCACGGGAACGCGACCGCGCCGATACGGGTGCATCATGATGAGACCGTCTCCGAAGATGCTCCGCCCCGCTCGCAGGAACCCGGCCAGCTCGCTGTCCCACACCGGCGCCCCCTCGAGCCCTAACGCCAGCGCTGCGGTCGGGTCGAGCTCGAGCTCTAAGACGACGCCCTCCGCCTCCACGGTCGTCGCCTCGTCGACCGCGTGGAGCTCGATCTCGCCGCGGAGGTGACCGTCGGTGAGGCTTTGCGCGATGTTGTCAAAGCGGACGAACGCCGTCACCGGCACTTTGACGGTGGGCGGAATGCGCTTGCTCGCTCTGTCCGCCTCCGCCCCGTCGACGGGTGTGACCTCGGCGGCGAGCGGCACCCCGATGCCGGGCTGGCGATACCGGTTGCGCAGGCCGCGCACCTGGTAATCGATGAGCGGAATGAAGCGCGTCAGGCGGTACCCGCCCCACACGAACTGCTCCGGCCGACCCTGCAGCTGGATGCGGCCAAAAGGCAGGTCGAGCGTGCGGTCCGTGAGGAGCACGTCTTCGCGCGGCCGGTCCACGTCATTCGCGGGCGGGGACGATTCCATGAGTCCGAACGTCAGCGCGACGTTGTAAAGGTCGACCGCCCACCGAACACGCGGATCGGCCGCTGGCGCCACCTGCGTCCGCCGTTCTGGGTTGGCAAGGTACGCGTACGCGTACACGGCGGAGGCGAGCAAGTATCCGCGCTTGTGGGTCTCGCGACCGTGGATGAAGCTCAGCTCGGCCAGGGCGAACAGCCGGTCGCTGTCGCGGCTCGTCCGCGTTTGATGGAGCTCGGCGAGCACGGCCTCGGGATCCTTCTCGAACGCTTCATCCAGCCCTCGGCGCCGCAGCAGCTGCTCCGTGAACGCGCTGGGCGTGTCCGCCGACAGCACGCTCTTCGACAGCGCTCGATAGAGAACCTTGGGGTCCTCGCGCGTCACGCCCACCGGCGTCGCGCAGGCGCCCGCCACGGCGAGCAAGGCGACGAGGAGCGCGAAGCGCGGCATGGACGGCGACGCTATCGACAAGCGAAGACGGTCTCTATAGGACCTATGTCCAATACTCCGGTTCGCCGACCGGGATACGATCCCCTCGGACACATGCACTTCTGGCGTTTCACATGGCTCCTCGCGGCCCTGATCACGTTGGCGGCCTCGCTCGCACTCGCCGCTGCGCCCCCAGACGCGCCCGCAACCCGCCCGGCGCAGTCGGGCGCGGCGTTGGCGCCGCCGACCGAGGATGCGGCTGCCGCCACCATTCCCGTGCCCGAGGTGGCGCGCCGAGCCGACGAGGTCGCGAAGCTGATCCGCGAGCTGGACGCATTCCTGGTGCCTGGCCCCATGGTCGAGGCGATCAAGAAGCAACTTCCGGAGAGCACCGCCCGTGTCACAGTCCTGACCGACGACACCGTCGCCCAGCTCGACGAGGAGCCGTCGGCCGCGACGCTCGACGGACTGACGGAGCAGTGGCGGACGACGCGGGCCGTCCTGTCGGGACATGTGAACGTGCTCGGGCAGCGCGCCACTGCGATCGAAGACGCGCTGCAGCAGCTCACGCGCCTGCGTGAGGTCTGGACTCGGGCGCGAGCGGACGCACGAGCCTCGCGCGCACCCGCGCAGGTCATCGGCCGCATCGATAGCGTGCTCGCCGCCGGCGCGACCGCGGCCAGCCAGATGCAAGCGCAGCGGGCGGCGACGCTCGTACTCCAGGACGCGGTGGCGCGTGAGGTGGCGGGGTGCGAGATCATGATCGACCGTATCGCCTCGTTTCGCCGCGGGACGGCCGGCCACCTGTTCGAGCGCAGCGGCGTGCCGATCTGGAGGACGGAATCCCTGGCCGCCGCGCTGACCAACTTGCCTGGCCGCGTCGGCGATGCCACCGCCGCCGACGCCATGCAACTTCGTTACTTCACTCAGGCCCGGGGCTCGAGAGCGGCGGTGCTCGGTGTGTTGTTCGTCGCCTTGGCGCTCGTCACCTATGCGGCGCGACGGCGAACGCGCGAGTGGACGGCGGCCGGTGAGACGCCGGCCGCGGCCGCCGCAGTCTTCGAACGTCCGATGTCCGCGGCGTTGATGCTGACCATCGCGGCGTCCGCGCTGCTGTTCCTGCCGGCGGCACCGCGCGCCGTCGTCGGCGTGGTTCAGCTCCTCGCGCTTGCCCCGGCCCTGCGGCTGATGCGCGTGTCCGTGCCCGCGCGATACGTTCCGGCGCTTCACGTGCTCGGCGCATTGTTCTTCGTCGACGTGCTCCGCAATCTGGGCTCCGTCGTCCCGCTGCTGGAGCAGCTGATTTTCCTGCTCGAGATGCTGGCGGGCGTCAGCGTGCTCGCCTGGTGGTTGAGCACCCACCCGCCTGCAGGGAACAGGGCGCTCGCCCTCCGCGCCTTGCTCCTCGTCTTCACCGTGGCGCTGGCCACCGCGGCGGCGGGATACACGAGCGTCGGCCTCATCCTCGGTGCCGGCGTCGTCGGCAGCGGCTATCTCGCCCTGATGTCCTATGCCAGCGTGTGGGTCGCCGACGGCCTGGTCGCCGTAGGACTGCGACTGTCGCCGTTGGCCAAGCTCGTCATGGCGCGACGGCACCGGGCCCTCGTCGAGCGCCGGCTCCTCGCTCTATTCCACCTGATCGCGATCGGCGGCTGGGTGATGCTCACCCTGCGGTACTTCGGTCTCGGTGCCCCCGCGATCGACCTGGCGCGTGCGGCGGTGAGCGCGGAATTCCGGCGGGGGACCCTCAGCATCTCGGTCGGCGACGTTCTCGTGTTCGCCCTCACGCTGGGAGGGACATTCGTCGTCGCCAAGCTCCTGCGCTTCGTCCTCGAAGAGGAGGTGTATCCCCGCCTCGCTGCCGGCCGGGGCTTCCCCTATGCCGTGTCGGGGCTGCTGCACTACGTCCTCGTGTTCACCGGCTTTCTGCTGGCGCTGGCTACCCTCGGCGTCGATCTCACGAAGATCACCATTCTCGCCGGCGCGTTTGGCGTCGGCATCGGCTTCGGCCTCCAGAACGTCGTCAACAACATCGTCTCGGGACTGATCCTGCTCTTCGAGCGGCGGATCGACGTGGGCGACGCCGTCCAGATCGGCGACGTCGCAGGCCGCGTGGAGCACATGGGCGTACGCGCCTGCACCGTGCGAACGTGGGAAGGCGCCGAAGTGATCGTGCCGAACGCGAGTCTCACGTCGGAGAAGGTCACGAATTGGACGCTGTCCGATCGCCGGCGCCGGGTCGATGTCTCGGTCGGGGTGGCCTACGGCACAGCGCCGCAGAAGGTTGCCGAGATCCTGCTCGGCGTGGCCCGCGCGCACAAGCAGGTGCTCCTCGAGCCGGCGCCGACCGTGCTGTTGCGCGCCTTCGGTGAGAGCGCGCTCCAGTTCGAGATCCGCGTCTGGACCGATCAGTGCGAAACATGGCTGCGGACGCAGAGTGAGCTCACCATGGCCGTGCACGATGCGCTGCGCGACGCACGGATCGCGATGCCATTTCCGCAGCGGGAGGTGTGGCTGCGGTCGTCATGAGCGCGCCACCGCCGCAGAGTTACGTGGTCACCTCGAACACGTGATAGCCCCACGGCGGCACGTCGAGGTAGAGGCCCTGCCGCCAAAGGTCCGCCCCGTGGCGCTCGTGTCGCACGACCGGGCTCATGAGGTCCCGAACGACGATGGCGCGACCGTCGATGTCGGACCACGGCAGCCGGACGTAGCACTGAAGCGATCCCAGGTGGGATTCCCGTGCTAGGCCGCCTCGCGCTCCAGGAGCCGCCAGTCTCCCTCGCGCGCGCACTCGTCGGCCCGACGACTGCCCCTCGCGCACGAAGCGCAGTCCCGGTGCGAGCAGTGTCAGCACGGCGGCGGCGGCGTGCACCTGCGGGGGAAACGTCGCCGCGGCGCGCGGCTCGTCGTGGTTCTCGAGGAAGCGCGCCGACCGCCGCTGATAGTCGGCGTCGGCGAGCAGATGACCGCGCACGGTGGTCACGGGCTTCCTCGAGACGGCACGGCGATGGCCAGCGCCTCGGTGTGGCGAATGACCAGCTCGTCGCCGACCTTCACCTCCCGCAGGCGCTCCACGCGCGGATCCACCTTGAGGGTCCGCGCGTGGCCGGCCGGACCGCGCAGGGTGACCAGGCGCTGGTCGTAGTTGATGTTCTCCACCGCCGCCGTCACCTCCGTCGTCTCCACCGCGATCCCCGCGGGCCTCTTGCCCTTCGGAGCCAGCTCCACCGCAGACGTCTCGGCCACCGACGGGGGCGTCCCGGCCTTGCGCACGAAGACGGCGATGGCATCGATGTACTCCGCCGCCAGCTTGTCGCCGACCCGGACCTGGTCGAAGTTCTTGACCGCCTTGTCGACCTTGAGGGTGGTGCTGCGGCCACTGGCACTCTTCAGCGTCACTGTCCGGTTGCTCTGATCGATCCCCTCCACCGTCGCGGTCAGCTTCACGACGTCCGCCAGCACCATGCCCGGCTTCGCCGCATCGGCGGATATCAGCGGCGCCTGCGCCGCCGCCTGAACGGCCATCGTCAGGACGATCGCGAGGCTCGCCACATGGATCGTCATGCTCCGCTTCATGTTCGAAACTCCATCGCTAGTGCGGCCCATCGCTATTGCGGCTTCGTGAGCAAGATCGCGCGCCGATTCCGTGCCCAACACGCCTCGCTCTCGTCACTGCACAGTGGCCGCTCCTCGCCGTAGGAGACGATCGTGACACGGCCTGCCGCCACGCCGTGCGCCACGAGAAAACTCATGGCCGCCCGGGCGCGACGTTCTCCGAGCGCGAGGTTGTACTCGTTCGTGCCTCGCTGGTCGCAGTGCCCCTCGATGAGCACGAGGTGACCCCGGTGTTCGTTGAGCCAACTGGCGCTCGCTTGCAGGATTTCGGCGTCGCCCGTGCGGATATCGGACTTGTCGAAGTCGAAGTGGACGGGTTTCAAGGCGTCGTTCGGCATGAACTCGGCCGGCGGCGCCGGACGGGCCGTCTCAACCGCGGGCGGCGGGGCGGCGACGGCGGGCGGTGCGGGTACGGGCGGCGTGACCGCTGGAGGTGCGGGCGGCGGAGCCGCTGGAGCTGGTGCGGTTGGAGAGGGCGCCGCGGCGACGTCCACCGAAGGACGCTTCGCGCAACCGCTGACGACGATGAAAGCCGCGGCAACCAGGACGAGAACGATCGGTCGTCGACGTCGAATCATGGCATCGCCTCGATCCCGTTTAGTTCCCGGGCAATTCTCGCGCCCGCGGTGATGAAAGCCGCCGCGCGGGGAGAAGCGTAGCGCCTTTCCAGCATCGGCATATCGGACCTTGGTCCGACACATCGGACCTTGGTCCGATAGGATCGTCGATCGATTGCTGCTACCCGTTGCAACGTTCGACGCCAGCTCTATGGAGGCGAGGGTATGCACCATCGTGGCCGCCAGCTGAGACGCACCATGCTTGCCGTCGTTCTCGGGGGGCTCGTCCTCGGCTGGTCGGTACCGGCGGGGGCTCAGACCAGGGCGTCGTCACCCTCGGTGTCGACCGAGACCTCAGTCTCGCAGCTGTCGCCACTCGCCGAGCCGCGGCCGGAGCCCCAGGACCAACTCCTGACGCCGAGTGAGCCGACGCCCCGCGGCGGCGTTCCGTTGCTGAGGCGCTTCGTCCCCGGGCTCGCCGATTTCATGAAGGAGCTTCCGCCATTCCTGCGAGACACGTCGGTCAATCTCCATCTGCGCTCGTTCTACTTCAATCGCCTGAACTCCGATGAGAGCCAGAACGAGGCGTGGGCCTTCGGGGGCTGGCTCGAGTACCGGTCGGGATGGCTCCTGGACACGTTCAGAATCGGCGGGGTCGGCTACACCTCCCAGCCGCTTTACGCGCCGGAGGACAGCCCCGGCACCAATCTCCTGCATCCGCCCCAGGATCCGATCCTCACGCTCGGACAGCTCTACGCGCAATTCCGCTACAAGGAGTACGCGCTCGTCACCGGCTACCGCCAGCTGGTCGACGAGGGCTACGTCAACCTGCACGACACCCGGATGGTCCCGTTCACATACGAGGGCGTCACGATCAAGGGCGAGCTCGGCCGTTTCGGCTACAACGTGGGCTACCTCACGGCGCTCAAGCAACGGCAGGAGGAGACCTTCCACGACATCGCGGGGGTGGCCGGTGCTCGTGGCTCCGACGCCGGCCTCATCCTCACGCGGCTTTCGGCGGAGCCCATCGAGGGCCTCGATCTCTACGGGGCGAACTACTACATCAAGGACGTGTACAACACCGCCTACGCCAACGTCGAGTTCAAGCATGAGATCGTCAAGGATCTCTCCCTCCAGATCGGCGTCCAGTTCACCGATCAGCGAAGCGTCGGAGACCACCTCGTCGGTGACTTCAGCACCCTGAGCTTCGGGACTCGGGGCGGCTTCCTCTGGCGGGGCCTCACCGCGGGTGCGGCCATATACACGACCGACAGTGGTGCGGCGCTGAAGACGCCGTTCGGCTCCTGGCCGGGCTACCTCTCCTTTCAGGAGAAAGACTTCGATCGCGCAGGCGAGAACGCGTGGGGCGTCGGAGCCAAGTACGACTTCGGCGCCGGCAGCCTGCTGCCCTTCAACATTCCCGGGCTCACGGTGCTCCTGCGCTACGCCACGGGCACCGACGCGCGGAACACGGGGGCGACCCATGGGGCGCTCCCCCGGGTGACCGAGGGCGACCTCGACATCACCTGGAACATCCCCTGGGTCAAAGGACTCCAGCTCCGGTTCCGCAATGCATACGTCGACGACGGCGGCAGAGACGTTCCGGTGAAGGCGTTCCGAATCATCCTCAACTACGACATCCCAGTGCTCTGAGGCAGGAGAAATCACCATGAAGGCCGTGGTTCCGAATCCCGAGCGCATCGATCGGCTGTTCTCCACCGCCGAGGCGCGGCTGGAGCGCTGGTACAAGCTCGTCTCCGCGGCGCAGGCCTGGGGCGTCAAGCCCGACAAGGCCGGCCGCGCCGCCGTCGAGACCGCGCTCGCGGAGCTGCGTCCGGCCGAGAGCTTCTTTGGATATCCGGGGCTCCGCCTGCTGCGCACGGTCGAGGACGAGATCGCTCAGGGCGACGGTGCAGACGTCGCGCGGCTCGTGCGGCGCATCTACAACGCGTTGATGTCGAACAGCTACCGCGCGGACGCCGCGGATTGGGAGACGAGCGACGATGCGGCGGACGGCCCCGGCATGCTTCGCCTGCCCACGCGGCTCGACTCCGGCGAGACGCGGCGACCGTACTTCGAGCTGCTCATCGTCTCGCCGGCCCCCCCCGCGCGCTGGCCCGCGATCACGCAGGATCTCCGCCGCCTGCGGCGGCCCGAGGATCAGTTCATCTATGAGAGCGTCGTGGTCGGCAGCTTCGAGGACGCGCTCCTGGCCTCCCTGTTCAACGGCGGCATCGAGGCGGTCGTCATCTACGACGGCTTCCCGTTCGCCTCCCACCACGAGGCGCCGATCCTCCATGAGCTGCTCGTGACACAGCTCGGGGTCCAGGGCGACGGCGTGGCGGTCGAGGAACAGGGGACGCCGCTGGCCCGGGCGCTCAAGCGGGTCCGCCCCGAATTGGACGTGTACCTGCTCAGCCGGCGCGACGTGGCCGCGGTCGCCGGCGACCCGGCGGTGGCGCGCCACATCCGCCGTGTCTTCTATGGGATCGAGGAGCCCCTCGAGGTCCATCTCAGTGTCATCGAGGGCGTGGCGGAGCGGTTCGAGACACCCTACTTCGACAACCTCAAGCGCTACGCCCAGCGCCCGATCGGAACCTTCCACGCCCTGCCCGTCGCCCGCGGCAAGTCGATCTTCAAGTCGAACTGGATCCGCGACATGGGTGAGTTTTACGGTCCGACGCTGTTCCTCGCCGAGTCCTCGGCGACGACCGGCGGCCTCGACTCGCTCCTCGAGCCTACCGGCACCATCAAGCGCGCCCAGGACATGGCGGCCCGCGCCTTCGGCTGCGACCGCGTGTTCTTCGTCACCAACGGCACGTCGACGTCGAACAAGATGGTCGAGCAGGCGGTGCTGGCGCCGGGCGACATCGCCATCGTCGACCGCAACTGCCACAAGTCGCATCACTACGGCATGGTGATGGCCGGCGCCCAGCCCTACTACGTCGAGGCCTACCCGATGACCGCTTACTCCATGTACGGCGGCGTGCCGCTCCGCTCGCTGAAGCAAGCGCTGCTCGGTCTCAAGGCCGCGGGCCGTCTCGACCATGTCCGCCTCGTCACCCTCACGAACTGCACCTTCGACGGTCACGTCTACAACACGCGCCGCGTGATGGAGGAGCTCCTCGCGATCAAGCCGGACCTGATCTTCCTGTGGGACGAGGCGTGGTTCGGCTTCGCACGCTTCTCGCCCTTCCTCCGGCCGCGGACCGCGATGGGCGCGGCCGCCGACATCGAGGCGTGGCTCGAGACGACGGCGGCGGCCGAGGCTTTCGCCGCGCAGGCGAAGACCCTGGGGAGCGACCTCGATCCCGGCGATGCGCGCGTCCTCGACGCTCGCCTGGTGCCCGACCCCGCCAAGGTCCGGCTACGCGTCTACCAGACCAACTCGACGCACAAGTCGATGTCGAGCCTGCGCCAGGGATCGATGGTGCTGGTCCGCGACGTCGATTTCAACCACGTCGAGGCGCAGTTCAAGGAGGCGGTGTTCACCCACGCCTCGACCTCGCCCAATCTCCAGATCATCGCCACCCTGGACGTCGCACGCCGGCAGATGGAGCTCGAGGGCTACGAGCTCGTCACCCGCTCGATCCAGCTCGCGCTGGACATCCGCCGCGCGGTCAACGGCCACCCCGTGATCTCGAAGTACTTCCGCATGCTCGACGCCAGCGAGATGATTCCGGCCGAGTATCGCCCCTCGGGCTTCACGGACTTCGTCCGGGCCGGCCTGACCTGGGGCGACGCCGTGAAGGCCATGCGGGAGGACGAGTTCTTCCTCGACCCCACGCGGCTGACGCTGGTCTGCGGCACCGCGGGGTTCGACGGCACGCAGTTCAAGGGCCTGCTGGCGTCGAAGTACGAGATCCAGCTCAACAAGACGTCACGCAACAGCGTGCTGTTCCAAACCAACATCAACAACACCCTGAGTGACGTGGCGCATCTCATCAAGGTGCTGGCCGAGATCGCGTGCGAGATCGACGAGCAGCTCATCCACGGCACCGAGGGCGAGCGCGCCGCGTTCAAGGCGCGCGTGAAAGCGCTCATGGCGGACGTGCCGGACCTTCCCAACTTCACGCGCTTCCACGACAGCTTTCGCGACAATCCCGCCGGCAACACCATCGAGGGCGACATCCGCGCCGGGTTCTACGCGGCCTACAACGAGGAGGGCTGTGAGTACATACCGCTCGGAAGCGAGGAAATCGACAAGCGGCTCATGAGCGGACCCGAGCTGGTCTCGGCGAGCTTCGTGATCCCCTATCCTCCGGGATTCCCGATCATGGTGCCGGGCCAGGTGCTCGACACCGGCACCATCGGGTTCATGCGCAAGCTCGACGTCAAGGAGATCCACGGCTTCAACGCGAGCCGCGGCCTCAAGCTCCTCAAGCCCTCGGCGCTCGGCCGGGACAAAACCATACCGGCGCCCGGCGCGCGATCCGGGGCGGGTGGTGCGAAGGGGGGACGCCATGCTTGACTGGTTTGCCGCGACGCTGCGCGCCTATCCCGAGATCGCCCTGTTCCTGTCGCTCGGCATCGGCTACTACGTCGGCAAGTTCAACTTCCGCGGCATCGGGCTGGGGGCGGTCACCTCCACCCTGCTGGCCGCCGTCCTGATCGGCCAGCTTGGCATCACGATCTCGCCCAACGTCAAGTCGGTCTTCTTCCTCATGTTCCTGTTCGCGGTCGGCTACGGCGTCGGGCCGCAGTTCGTCCGCGGCATCGCCAAGGACGGGGTGCCGCAGGCGGTCTTTGCCGCGGTCGTCTGCGCCTTCTGCCTGGGCGCCGCCGTCCTCGCCACCAAGATCGCCGGCTATGACCTCGGCTACGCGGCCGGGCTGTACGCGGGGTCGCAGACCATCTCCGCGTCGATGGGCCTCGCGACCGACGCGATCAACCGGTTGGGCCTGCCCGCCGAGCAGGCCAAGGGCCTGCTCGACGCGATGCCGGTCGCCTACGCCGTGAGCTACATCTTCGGCACCGTCGGCTCGGCGATCCTGCTCGCGCTGGTCGGGCCGGCGCTGCTCCGCATCGACCTCGTCGCCGCCTGCAAGAAATACGAAGAGCGGCAGGGCGGCGGCAAGGAGCTGGGGGGCGCCGGCGCGGCCTGGCACCGCTGGGTGCTGCGCGCCTACGTCGTGCAGCCGAACTCCCGGGTCGACGGCCTGCGGGCCGCCGAGGCCGAGGCGCTCG
>Ga0137419_10000301_pt1 | contig 16576 bp, 17 predicted proteins | sample CZODoug3_1_2_16f_FD_108279 | JGI IMG/M metagenome (GOLD analysis project Ga0137419, IMG submission 108279) | Vadose zone soil fungal communities from Angelo Coast Range Reserve, California, USA - CZODoug3_1_2_16fungal (Illumina Assembly) | ecosystem: Environmental > Terrestrial > Soil > Vadose... | reverse complement strand
GCATGCAGAAGATCGCAAGTCGCTGTAACTGAAAGAAAATGGGTTGGTTGGCAAACGGGCGCGGACAACTCAAAATCCGCCGACCTTCGGGTCTTGGGGGTTCGACTCCCCCTCCCGGCACCACTCGTAGAGTCTTGCGATGCCTCTTGTTTAGCCGTCTTCCTAGTTCTGTGATTTGAATCGGAAAGCAGTGTCTCAGCGATCTCTGACGTGATGTAACGTGATGCGACGTGATGTTGACGGAAGTTGATTGGGGCTCTCCCAGAGCCGACTCTATCCAAATCGCGGCGGAATCGAATGCCGCCTGCAAGTCGCTGGCTTCGTTCAAATCCCCCTCGCAAGAGCACCCGACGACGGAGACACGGCGAGACTCGGCTATTCGTCGCCAGCGTGTGCCGCAGCTTGGCCTTCGCCGGAGACTTTACCCCGGTGTGCAACAAAGGCCAGCAAACATCGCGGAGCCGCTCGTGACCCCGCTCGCGTGGAGCGCATCAAACATCGGCAGCGGTACGTTGGGCCGAATGCCAAGTGCGCGAGGATGAGGAATAGCCGTTTATGTTTCAAAGAACAGGAAGCGATCCGCGCCCCTCTAACCTAAGAGGTCGACACCCAATTTCTTTGCGGTTTTGCGCAAGTCGTCGTCAAGAGTCGCCAACGGTAAGCTTCGACGGATGGCCAATTCGAGATAGATCGCGTCGTAGCTGGTCAGTCGATGTCTTCGGCACAATACAAGAAGGTGCGTAAAGGCGCGATCAGGAGCTTCGTTGTCTCTCTCGATTCCGAGCTTGCTCAGGTCTGCGATAAAAGCGTCAGACTGCGTAGGAGTGATACGCCCCTTGCGCTCCGCCATCGCCAGGACGTTCGTGATTTCGATGAACCACCAAGCAGGCACAAGCGCTGTCTCGGTGGCCAGCCGATTCAGCAACGCCGCGGTCTTCGATGTGGCTTCGTCATGGAACAGCCAGGCCATGGCGATGGAGCAATCAACAACAAACGCCGCACTCATCGGCGGCCCTCCCTAATGAGCTCCTTGACCTTCAATCCGCCTAAGGACAAACCAGTGGCCAGCTTCTGGATCCGATCAATGGCGGCGACGCGCTCCTCTGGTCTTACTTCCTTTTTCACGGGCACGAGCTTGGCCACAGGTGCCCCATGTTTCGTGATCGTGATTTCCTCACCCGCCTCAACCTTTTCCAGCAGTTCCGATAAATGCGTTTTTGCCTCGTACGCGCCGACCGTGCTGCTGCCCTGCAGTGTGGCCATAAAAAATCCCCTTATTAGACTGGTGTAAGACTAGTCTAACAAACACCTACGTCAGAGGTCAACTCTAAGTTCCGGTAGGGATTCCCCAGACCTGTCCTTTGTAGCAACATGATCTGACATTGCTACCCGTTCCAGTATGCCGGCGCGGATCATGTTCCTAACCGCAGTACGGCGGAGATCGTGAAACAGCAGATCAGGAACACCGGCCTTCGTTGTCGCTGTTTCCCACGACCCGTGGAAGTCTCCGACTGGCCTGCCATCCTTGCGAGTCAAGTCAAAGTCATCAGGTCCCTTGCCCCTGATACATTCCTGCAACAACTGCCGCAAGAGTGGAGTCATGGTTACTTCCCGGCCGTCATCGCTTTTAGTTTCTCCGGGGTTCAGCCGGATGGTCCGATCAGCAATTGAGACCTGGCCCACTCTCAAGCCAAGCAACTCGCCGTGACGCCAGCCGTAGGTGTAAGCCAGCTCGAATGCGGTGCGCATCCACAGGGCGTACTTCGCGCACCCTCGCGCCCGCTTGTCGTACTGCGCAGGCGCCAGAAAGCCCTTGAGGTGTTGTTCTCCTTCAGCATTTTGAAACAGGGGACAAGCGGCCATGAGGCTATTGGGGATGGTGAAATGGTAATAACAATCCTAGATCGCAACCAGCAGCACTCCACAGCCAACTAGCGAAGCGCCCACCCAGCGCTGCCACCCGATATATTCTTTCAGAATGTACTTTGCCAGCACCGTTTCCAGCACATAGCTGAATGCCGTGGCTGGCACCGCGACGCTCAGGTTGGCAACGGACAACAGCGTCATCAGCGCGAAAAATGAAACTGCCATAAGAGGCAGGCCAACAGCAACATAAGGATTACGTGCGAGGGAAGCGATTAACGGAAAAATGGAGCTTGGTCGGAAGTCGCATACCTCGCCATTGCGCTTCATGCCCATCGTGTTAAGCAAGTCCGCAACCGTGCCTGGAATCACGATGAGCGCGATGAGCAGCCACTTCATGGCGCCGCCTCCTAGGGTAGATTACGGGATCTAGACAGCACAGGTGCAGTGCGTGGCACGGTGCGCGCCACTAGGCTCACGCCCAGGACAACCAGGCCAATTCCAGTCCAACGCTCGGTGGAGACCGGTTCATGCAGCAGGAACTTGCCCATCAGAGCGGTCAGCACGTACGAGATCGAGGTCACTGGCAGAACATAACTAAGGTCCACCCGGCTCAGCAACGAGAGCTGCGAGATCAGCCACACCATTAACAGTGCCACCCCCGCCGCTACCAGCGGATTTAGAAATGCATGTATGAATGGCCAGGGGGCAAAAGAGACTAGCGGACCGACTTCGTGCAGCCCCCGGCTCAAGGAAAAGTGTCCCAGCACGTTGCTTACGACCAACAGGACAATTAGGGTCCGAGTTGTCAGACGCAAAGGCCGGGAACGGTTGTTCAAGACACCGAGCAGGGTGGCTGTTGACGAGCGCGATTCGAGTCGCGCCGTAAGCTCCCGAGTCAGTCCTAGCTCATCGCAATCAGCGCGATCATGGCCCATGAGCAACCACTTCCTTTCGAGCTATCGGCGATCAGCTTATGCGAAGTTTTCACGGACTCTACAATTCGATCGCGCCGCATCGGCTCGAATGCTTGTCCACACCCGTACGGTTAGAGTGCGATTCCTCGGTTCGCTGTTGTGCCGAATATTGGCCCCGTGGCGATTTTGAAAGGGATTGCCCGACCGGCCAACAATTATTTCGTGCCATGTTTTCGCTGCTGACATTTTTGTTCGCGTGCCGCAACTGCAACCGTGGCGAAGGACAGCCCTTCGTCGCAGAGAACCCAGAGACCAGGCCAAGCCTCCGGTCTTACAAGACGAACGACTACAGAAGGCCAGCTCGGAGTTGCTCCTCAAGCCCACAACCAGGAGCGTGATGTAAAGCCAGACGCGCGGATTCATTGGTCAAAAACCCTTCGCTCAGCCCGTCTGCAATCTGCTGATTCTTGGCGTCTGATCCTGTCGAAAAAGTGCTCCCCAGAATCACTTGTTTTCGCAACCCAAATAATTCATTGACTCGACCTGGAAAGAGGGCCACAATCCTCGCGCTCCCCACAGGAGGCGAACATGAAAGCGTCACGAGTGATACATCGCTTACCGAGGACAGGGCCGGCTTCACAACAATCTCGGTAGTGGATGCCACGGGTAAGGTTCTCTGGTCGGACACCCGACGCCGGGGAAGCCTTTTTGCAGGCTTTCGATCGGCCGCTCGCGAAGTCATTAAGGAACTGAAAGGCGCATGGAAGAGCAGGATAAACAATAAATCAAAGGGCGAAGCTGTCGCCAACTGGTGCACCACCGAAGAATTCGTGAAAGGAGGCCCTTGGTCGGCAGCGTTGCAGTCGGGTTTTCGTCGATTGGCCCCTGCACGTTCAAGGGAGGCAGATATGAGTCGGCTCAGACTGAAAACTGCGTTGGTTATGGGTGCGGCGATTAGTCTGGTTTGCGGTCTTACCGCACAGGCTTCCCAAGTACAGCAGGCGGTGTCGCCCGCTGTTAAGCACGACGTCTCGCTTCCGCTGCGGGAGATGGCAGCGATGGCCCTTGTCGCAGGGGAAGAGAAAGGGCTTGGGGAACTTGACGAAGAATCTTATGCCAGACGCTTGGCGGTGAAGAAGGTTGGTGAGCCAGTAGAAGATTTGATCGTTCAGCGCTCACAGCCCAAGAAACTGGTCACAACCCCTGGCCTCAGCTTTGATGGAGTTCCCGGGGTGAGCTACAAGGTTCCGGACACCAATGGTGCGGTTGGGGCAACCCAATATGTGCAGTGGGTGAACACGCGTTACGCGGTGTACAACAAGACCACCGGCAAGAAAGTGCTGGGCCCGGTCGCCGGCAACGCTTTCTGGCAAGGTTTTGGCGGGCCCTGCCAAAGTACAAATGACGGCGATATCATTGCCTTGTACGACAAGGCGGCAGCCCGCTGGGTAATGATGCATCGTGCGGACAACGCTCCCTATCTGGAGTGTGTTGCCGTTTCCATTACATCCGACGCCACCGGCGGCTATTATCGTTACGCCTTCGCCAATCCATTCAACAACTTTTTCACCGACTACGTGAAGCTAGGTGTCTGGCCTGACGGATATTACTTTTCCACAGATTTACAGAATGCGTCGAATCATTTCAATTTCATGGGAACCATGGTCTGCGCTTTCGATCGCAACAACATGCTTTTGGGTAACGCGGCCACGGAACAGTGTTTCCAGGCAGCGAACACGGCTATCCATAGCTTTCTCCCGTCAGATGTCGACGGACTAACAAGTCCTCCGCGGGGTTCGCCTAATTACTTCGTGAACCTCGATCCCGCAAACAACGCTTTGGATTTATGGCAATTCCATGTGGACTGGACGGTGTCCGGCAACTCGACGTTCACGGGGCCAACCATCATTCCGGTCACTCATTTCAACGAGGCCTGTCTAGGCGGCGTCTGCGTCCCACAACTGAATAGCACGCAGTTGCTCGACTCGCTCGGAGATCGGGTGATGTACCGGCTCTCCTACCGGAACTTTGGCAGCTACGAGTCGCTCCTGGTCACGCATTCAGTGAATACGAAATCCAGTGTGGGCGTGCGTTGGTACGAAATTCGCAATCCAGAAGGAACCCCGCCCACTCTGTATCAGCAGGGAACATACACCCCGGACAGCAACTTCCGCTGGATGCCAAGCATTGCCCAGGACAAGGTTGGAAATATCGCGGTCGGCTACAGCGTGTCCGGCAATTCAATGTATCCCGCAATCCGCTACACCGGGCGGCTTCCATCGGATCCGCTAGGAACTATGCAGTCGGAAAACAGCATTCTGGAAGGAACCGGCGCGGAATTGCCCGGAAACGGGCGCTGGGGCGACTACAGTGCGATGACTGTCGATCCCCTCGACGACTGTACATTCTGGTATGCAAACGAGTACTACAGCGTCAGCTCCCTGAGGAATTGGCGTACCCGCATTGCGTCTTTCAAGTTTCCCTCTTGTCAATAGCACAGTTTTTGTAGAGGGGATAGCCTCCCATGCCGTTGCTTCGCAGATTATGCCACCAAGTGGCAAAGAGTCCCGTTCGCACTCCGCTGGTTTGGATTCGCCCTAAGAGTCTGAGATCAAGCGACGTGTTTCCGGCGCGACCTATCGCGAGGCGCATCGGGCGATGGAGATTATTGCCGACCACGGGTGCATGCTGAGCTTTGAGATTGTCGACGTGGAGCCGGTGATCGACGAGCACAACCAGACAGCGGACCTGGCGGTCGAACTGTCGCTCTCGGCGTTTGGGAAGAAGATTCTATAACCTAAGGCCCGAGCCGCGGAGGCGCTGGCTCCGCGGCTTTTTCCGCTACTGCGTAACCGTCTTGACGGCATCGCCCACTTTGAAGCCCGATCCTGAAACCGACGTCGCCATAGAAGAAGCGTCATCCACATCGGTCACTTTCACGGTGCCCACCTGCGTGCTCAAGCGACGGATCACCTGTCCGCTCGAGGGATCCTTTATTTCTTTGGTGATTCGCTCAACATTGAGCTGATCGCCTACCTTCACTCCGGCCTTGCCGCCAACGTTCAAGATGATCTGACCGCCTTCGACGGCTGCAACCAGGCCCTCGACCATTATGGTGCGCGCTTGCAGCTTTTCCTTGCCGGCGATCACGCCCGTGGTCATTTGATCGACCGCGGCTTTTGTGGCCTCCCCAATTATTGTGTTCTGGAAGTCACTGCTGCTCATGTCGGCGTGGCCCGCGCCGAAGCCGTGCCAGTTGCCGCCTCCGCCGAGCAGCGAGGTGCTATTTCGCTGCGACTCGCCTTTACCCTCGGCTACGGCGAGGATTTCGCCGGTGTCAATGTCGATGATACGGGCGGTGATCCCCACGACAGCTTTGGATTTCTTGCGTCCTACGCCGCCGATGCCAAAGCCGCCCCAGTTTCCACCCGCGCCGCCGATATTCTGGTTCTTGGTGTCGTTGCCGAATTCTGTAATGCTGCCCACAATGATGGCGTCAACCCCGAGCATCTTGCCGATCTTCGCCGCGCTGGTGGGATTCGCGCGATCGCTGTTGGAGAAGTTCTGCTCGGCCAAAATCTTATCAAGAGCCTTGCGTTCGACTACCGAGTAACTGCCGTCCTTGACAAGATTGGTCACCAAAAGATCAGAGATGCCCTTGCCGATGTCGACATCCTGGCCGAAGATGGACGCAACATAGCTGTGCACCGTGGCGTAGTCGAAGTCCATGATTGCGACACGTTTCTTGCGCGCCTGCGCTTCGGCATTCAGCCCAAAAGCGCACACCAACACGCCCAAAGTGATCAGCGAAAGAAGTTTTCTCATGTGAAGTACCTCGAGCGAGGAAAGTTTAGCAATCCCTGATACAAGGGCCCCAGTTCCGCCCGAGGCTACCTGCTGGTAGGGCTCTTGTCAACTACGATTAGGAGTACTGCGATTAGGAGTTTGATGTGCAAAAATGGCGCGGCACTTGCTGAGTGAGGAAAATGAATATGCCCCGGTCCCGGACGACAGGCATGAAATACCAGAATGGCCTGCCACTTTGGCCTGGGGATGATTGACACTCCAATCTCAGCTCCGAAGCCGTTTGCCACAAAATGCTTGGGTTGCAGTGCAAAAAGAGGAGTACGCTCTTTACACTGACATAATCGATCGAGCATCATTGCTGCCTGCCGGACGGAGGCAGATTTCCAACCATGCTTCAGCCCATATTCTTCTCACAAACACGCGTAAGAACGTGCAGGAATGCTTGGGCCTTCGCACGTCTGTCTTTTGCGTTGTGTCTGGGATTCGGTCTGTTGGTCCTACCTGGAGCAGCACAGCAGCGCAGCCCGAGTCCCGATGACAAATATCCAGAGAACCCGCGGAAGCAAGAAAACGCGCCATCGAGATCCGCAAGTCTCGGACGGCTGCCGATCGAGTGGATCATTGGTCCATATATTCCGGTGCAGGAGCGGCTGGAGCCGTTAACCAATTCGCAGCGAGGGCAGATTTATATCCGGCAGACGTTCCTCACCGCTGGATCTTACGTGGCTAGGGCCTTTTCAGCCGGAATTGACCAGGCGCGTGGTGAACCCCACGACTGGGGCGGCGGCTTTCCTGGCTACGGCAGACGCTACGCGGCGCGGTACGGACAGTTTGTCGTTCAGAACAGCGTGCTCGCTGGAGGGAACGCTCTGCTCGGATATGAGCCTCGGTACGACTTTTGCCGTTGCAAGGGCTTCTGGCCTCGTACCCGCCATGCCGTATCAAGAAATTTTGTAGCTTATAACCGAACTGAGCATGAACTCCGGCCACAAGTTCCGATGTATGCCGGGGCCTTCGCCGCCGGCTTGCTCTACAACGAGTGGCTCCCGGCGCAACACAACATATGGAAAGGCGGTGCATACAGCATGTTGTCCCAGGCAGGAATCGGCAGTGGCTACAATTTCGTGAGCGAATTCGCGTTGGATATCCTGCACGTGTTCCGCCTCAAAAAAGACGTGAAGCGGGCGCCATGAGCCCAACCGATTGAATATAGGGAAGATGCAATCCGGCGAAAGTAAGGTAGAATCCCGAGCACACGCTTGGTGGTGCACCCCAAGATTTTGATCACTGAGTAGCAAGCGAAACCGATGCAGTCGTGAGCGGCTGGAAATGGACCCGGATTTCGGGCGCGCCCACCTTATCACGGCGGCCTATATAGAATAGAAAAGGGAATGTTCGCGGAAGCACTTGCTGATATCGAAAATCGGCGTCGTCCCGTCGGTCCACCTTTCTACTGGGCATTGCTCGCTTGCGTGTATGGCCGTTTGCAACGGGAGCGGCAATCGCAACACGCCCTGCAAGAATTGGAGCGTTCCAGCCGGCAACAGCGGATCGATCCTGGCGTCTTGGTATGGGCCTATGCGAGCACTGGAAACAAGAACCAAGCCTTCGCGTGGTCGGAAAAAGCGTACGATCAGCATTCCAGTGCGCTGACGGCTCTGAAAGTCGATCCGGTCTACGACCTCCTCCGCAACGACCCGCGATTCCAGGATCAGCTCCAGCGCGTGGGCCTGGCGCAGTAACGCCAGCTTTTTCAAAACCTGGCTAATGCAGTCAGACAGAACATGAAAGGAGTTCGACGACGGTTGTGTCTTTTTGTTGCGGTATCAAAGCCCAGAGATTGCGAAGCCCCGGCTTACCGTTCTAGGCCTGACCGCCAATCCCGGCGGTTGATGAAGAGTCACAGTGAGGTAAGGGCTACAACCTGGTTGGGCGGTCCTGAAGTTTCGTTCGCCTGATTACGCCTCTTGGGATAACGCAGCATGGCGTGGCCGCCGGCTAGGCACCCTTCTTTTTTATCCAGCATGGAAACAGCGGGTCCAGGAAAAAGTAGTTGCCCTTGTACCGGTCCAGGATATCTCTTGAATCAAGCGACTGAAGAGCTTTTTGAACAGAGGACGCTGGTCCAAGACGAAACTCTTCGCGGACGCCTTGGGAATAGATTTCCGACGCCCCGCGGTAAGCGATGGCTTGTAGCGCTGCGCGTTGTCGCGCGGAAAGTTGTTCCCAGAGTAGCTCATAGTAAGTGGACTGGCTTGTAACCAGACTTTCAATGACGGACTTCACGTCTGATACATCGAGTTGGCGTTTATCCTTCAGTTCCGCGTAGTCCCACAGCTCATGCGCGATACGCTGCACGTCATAGGGAATTAAATCAGCAGAAGCGAGCAGGGTTTCCAAGCCCGGCCCGTCAAGCGACCGGCCTCTCTTGCGAAATTGATGAGTAATGGAGTCCTTCCAGTCTTTTGTTGGAATCTTGTCTAGGAACATCTGAGGGCCGGCTTTATGAAAGGGGCGTTTGGCAGAAAGCATTTCCTTCATCAACGACGGTTGAGAGCCTGCGAAAACATAGCCCACCTCTCTCTGCTCCTGAACCTGGTTCCTGATCGCATTTTCGACCGAGCCTCCATTGAATTGGGAGATCTGCTGAAATTCGTCAAGGCAGATGGCCATGCGAAATCCTGCGTTTTTGGTCAACTCTCCCGGCAGAGCAAAGACGTCCGGTGCGATCGGGGTGGGATCAAAACCCGCCCCTTTACCTAGCGACACACTGATCTCCCCCGTGGCCATGTTGATGCTGACGTCGGGCTTTACCTGGCGAGCAAACCGCGTAACCCAGTCCTTGACCCGCTCCCAAGGACCGGCGGCGCGCAACACCTTCTCAGCAAACTTTTCCAGGAATTGGGCGTAGCTGGAATAGCTGCTCACCGTCAAGCTGACGGTATGAATGTGTCTCTTCTTCAGTTTGAGGAGGGCCAAAGCAACGAGCGAACTCTTTCCGAAGCGTCTCGGTGATAACAGGAAAACTTTTTGGCCATCCGCCAGGTCTCGGACGAGTTGGCGGAGTTCATCCGTGCGGTTGACGAAATTTGCGTCGTCGATAATTTCGCCGAAAACGAAGGGATTTTCCTGGGAGGCCATATTACGCTAATTAGCGTAACGCCAAATGGCGTAATTGGCAAGGTGCTAAAAGAGGTGACTGAGAAAAGGTTTTATCTACGCCGATTGGCGTAACGCCAAATGGCGCAACGAATGCGCCCCGGTCACCCCGCGCAGACCCGAACCCGGTTTCGCACTGAGGCAATCCGATTTCGGCGTCGAGTGCACATGAGCTCAATCGGCTATGGCGACGTTTCCGCCTCCAGCGTTTGGTCTCGCCGAAAGGCATCTCGGCGGAGATCCCCGATGATGATGACCCCTGGCGAGCGTCGAATGGGAAGGATGTACCCCCTGATGCGAAGAAAGCTTGTCCTGTATGCCCGCATGAGCATCGGAGAGACCGACCTGATGGGACGTGACTTGACGTCAGAGCGTTTTCAGCCGATGGGCAGCGTTTATCGCTCCCTCTCTGTGAACGCCACAGATGAAGCCGAGCGTATTTTCGCTCTGCTCTCCAACGGGGCGAGATTTTCATAGCGATGCAAGAAACCTTTTTCGCATTCCGATTCGCCATGCTACGCGATAAGTTTGGAACTTCCTGGATGATCATCAACCAACGCACTCCTCCACAGAGCGCTTAGCAAACTTATTCGCTATGCTATTCACGAGCGATAAGGGGACCTTTCCAATTCGATAAACAAAAGGAGCTAAAAATTCCTATGCCGACAATCACGCCGCACTTGTGGTTTGACAAAGAAGCTAAAGAAGCAGCTGAGTTGTACACATCCATTTTCAAGCATGCGGAGATCAAGAATACGGCGACGCTTCACAACACCCCTTCCGGCACGGTGGATCTGGTGACCATTGAGCTTCTGCGGCAGGAATTCAGGCTCATCAACGCAGGCCCGCTCTTCAAGTTCACTCCGGCCGTATCGTTTCTCGTTGGGTGCGAGACGAAGGGTGAAGTCGATGCCTTGTGGAATGAACTTTCAAAAGGGGGTTCGGCGCTCATGGAGCTCGGCGAATACCCGTTCAGTGAGAGATATGGATGGACACAGGGCCGATACGGGCTTTCCTGGCAGGTGATGTTCATGGGCGACCGTGAAATCGAACAGAAGATCACTCCGACGCTCATGTTTGTTGGCCCGCAGTGTGGAAAAGCAGAAGAGGCGATCAATTTCTACGCGTCAGTATTCCACAATGCAAAGGTTGGCCATATTCTTCGCTACGGCAAGAACGAAGCGCCAGACAAAGCCGAAACCATAAAGCATGCCAGCATTGCGCTTGAAGGCCGGAGCTTTGCAGTTATGGACAGCGCTCGCGCACACCAGTTCACTTTCAACGAAGCGATTTCGTTCATGGTGCACTGCAATACCCAAGAAGAAATAGATTACTTCTGGTCGAAGCTCTCGGCAGATCGGAAGGCAGAACAGTGCGGGTGGCTGAAAGACAAGTTCGGCCTTTCTTGGCAGATTGTTCCCACCGTTATGGACGAGATGCTGAGGGATAAAGACGACACGAGATTGGCACGAGTGACCGAATCGTTTCTCAAAATGAAAAAGTTTGATATTGCCAAATTGCAGGAGGCATACGGCCAAGGTAGGTCAGCCGCCTAGGCGCGAACGTGGCCCGCAGATGTTGATCGCCCAACTGAATCGTGGAGCGCGTGGAGTTGAAGGAACGATTTGCGGAATGCTTCCTTATAGGGCACTCTCCTGCGCATTGGACTGGCTGTTCTCGGAGGGCTGGTAGTGGTACCGCGAGGGTACGGAATAATGTCTTTGCAGTGATCAAGGGATTTTTTCGCCAGTGAGAAACGCGGAGTTCTCGGTTTTCAGTCTTAGGTCTTAGGTCTTAAGTCTTGGGTTTCGGGTCTCCGGTTCAGGCCGCTACGCCGAGCTCCTTCGCCACTGCGGCCAATCGTTCATAGGATCGCAGGCGGTCGGCATGGTCGTAAGTGTCCGTCACCACGATGAGCTCATCGGCGGCTGTTTCAGAGACCAGCTTTTCCAGGCCCGCCCTGACCGTCGCGTTCGATCCCACTAGGGCGGCGCTCAGTTTGGTCTCCACTGCGGCCCGTTCAACATCATCCCATAATTCCTCCATCGAATCGACCGGCGGCAACAATTCCACCGGCTGGTTGCGGATCAGTCGCAGGAATCGTTGCTGGGGAGTTGTAAACAAGCGGCGCGCGGCGGCATCGGTCTCCGCCGCAATCACCTGCACCGCCACCATCATGTAGGGCCTGCGCAACCCGTCGCTGGGGCGGAAACGCTCGCGGTACAGGCGCGCGGCCGCGCCCAGATACTCCGGGGCGAAGTGCGCCGCAAAAGCGAACGGCAGGCCCAGCGTCCCAGCCAGTTGTGCGCTGAAGCCGCTCGAACCCAGAAGGGTGATCGGGACATTGCTTTCCTGTCCCGGAATCGCTTTCACCGCTTGCCCAGGCTTTGGGGGCCCGAGGTAAGTGCGCAACTCTTCCAGCAATGCGGGAAATTCATCTCCGGTCTGATGCAAGTCCCTGCGCAGCGCCCTCATGGTTTGGAAGTCGCCCCCGGGAGCTCGCCCGAGGCCCAAATCGATTCGTCCGGGATATAGCGCTTCGAGTGTTCCGAACTGCTCCGCCACCACCAGGGGAGCGTGGTTGGGCAACATGACGCCGCCGCTGCCTACGCGAATCGTCTTCGTGGCGGCCGCAACATGGCCGATCAACACAGGCGTCGCCGAGCACGCCAGCCCTTCGATCGAATGATGTTCTGCCAGCCAGAAGCGGGTGTAGCCCAAACGCTCTACGTGCTGGGCTAAGTCCACCGATCGAGCAATGGCGCTGCCTGCGGGCTCGCCGGCGTGCATCCCCACCAGATCCAGAACGGAAACTGTCAATCCCTTGGTCATGTCGTATTAGATAACGCAAGTGGGGTGAGCGATGCGGAAGCACGCGGAATCACGGCAGGCGACACTCGCGGCGATCGAAGTGACTCTGGCTTTGCTTCCTGGGGAGCTTGGCCAATGAAATTCGCCTGTCTCCTCCAGCCGTCCTTTTGGAAATCGGCCTTGCCGCCGCGCGTTGTCGGCGTGACCTCAACCCCAGCTCTTCCAGCATGTATTTCAGCGTTCCCGCCCGCCAAAACCGTCTTGGCGCTCAATAGCGGAAGCGATAGCGAAACTCGGCATAGATCTCGCGTGGCGCATTCCAGTGGAAACCGCCGAAAGTCTGGCTATTGTCGAGATCCACTCGACGATTGGCCACATTCAGGGCGTGTAGCGATGCGGAGAGTCGGTCGCCGAAATCCTTGCCGAGAGAAAGATCGAAAGTTGTGTGTTGCGGCAAATGGTCCCCGGGATACGGCCGCCCCGGAAAGGCATTGCTGAACCCGGAGCCGTAGTAAACGTTTGTCGAGGCATAGGCTCGCCAAGGAAGAACCACATCGCCACCGAGGTTGAGGGTATTGCGCTGGTCGTGATCCAGGAGGAATAACGGACTGGGCGGCGCAAAGTTCGTCAAACCGCCGGTAATGGGTAGCGCGCCTTCCGCGACTTGATTCGAATCCGCCAGATGAAGCTGTGCACGATGAGCGATGCGGGGCGAGCGCAGCGTAACTTCCCAACCGCGGATTACGGCGCGGTCAATGGTGATGGGAAAGCAAGCTCCGGACCCGATGCAGCTATGATCGAAGAAATTATGAGCATGCGTTTTGAAGTTGTCGAGGTCGAGCGTCCATCCCCGATAAGGAATGGTTGCACCAAACTGGTGCTCTTCATCGCGCTCACCGTGAAGCGCAACGAAGCCGCATTGATTGGTGCTGCAGAACTGAAGTAAGGGGCCGGAGACGGTAATCAAGGGCGGCGCCTGGTGGTAGTGTCCGTAAAAGGCGCGAAACGTCCACTGGAGACGCGGAATGTTTACCGCGGCGCCAAAACGCGGACTGATCGTGTTCTCGGTAACTCCGCCAGAAAAGTAGGTTGGGCGAATGCCAGCCGAAAGAGTCAGCCACGAGAGAGGCTTGAATTTGTCATCCCAAAAGTAAGCCACCAGGCTACCGGAGGGATGCTCGGCATCGCTAAAACGCAGATTCCCACTCCCGTCGTTGAAGATTGCGCCGAAGAGCCCTTGGTCATGCTGATAGAAGCTGTACAACCCCATCTGGAGATTGTTTCTCCTGAAATTGGCGTTGAAACTTGCCTGGCCTCCGGCGTAGGTCGAAGCGCGATGGTCGGTGGAAGCAATCGGCACATCGTTTGGCGAGCTGTCGTAGTTGGCGCTGTTGTAATGGTAGAAAGGCGAAATGGTCAGCAGGGTTGTCGAGTTGAAGGTGTGGACCCAGGAAAAGTTCAGAAAGGCGTCGCCCTCATGCTGACCATCACGGAGCCCGATGCTTGGGTACTGCGCTGAGAAGTGGTTTGCAGCAATGGGAGCGTTCTCGATATCGTTCGGGTTGGGATCGTAAGGAATTTGATAGTAGTCCTTGCGCAACGAGGTCATGAAGCGAAGCTGGTTGGAAGGATTGACGTTGAAAATCAGAGAGCCAAAGCCTCCATACCCATTGGCGGCATCGTGAACCACCTCCGGAACAGGCGTCTGTAAACCCAGATCGCTTCGATTTCCGTTCACGCTGGCGTAGTAGGCAAAGCGCTCCGTGTGACTCCCAAAGTTTAGCTGCGCATTGGTCTGGTAAAAGCTTCCTCCGCTGAGAAACAGCTCGGCTTGGTTGTTGCGTTCGAAACCGGTGCGAGGGACGATATTGAACACGCCATACGTCCTGTCCCCAAATTCCGCGCTGTAGCTTCCACGATTGACTTCCATGTAGTCAATGTCTTTGGGATCAAGCTGCGGGCCGAGGGTGGACGCAATGTTTGTGTTCGGCACCGGAACGCCATCCACCAGCCAGCTGGTCTGATGGCCGCCGCGAATGTGCAGCTGGTCGTGAGTGACATAGGAGCCAGGAACAAAATCCGTGATCATCGCAAGGCTGTTGCTGCGGGATGCTCCCGGCGCGCGTCCGATGTCCTGGCGGTCAACCAGAGTGACGGGCGTGGCTGAATCAGTGGGCGCAACCACCGGTGCACCGGAGACGTTGATCGTTTCTTTTGCCCCCGCCAAGTTCAACTGAAAGTGGATCACGGGCTCCGTACCCGAGTTGACCACCACGCCCTGCGCTGCCTCAACAAATCCGGGACTTGCAACGCTGACGGTGTAGGCGCCGAGAGCGACAGCGTTGAAGGCAAACTCGCCGTTGGCATCCGTGTTGACGCTCTTGGTCCATTCGGACGATTTCGACCGCAGCATCACCATGGCACCTGGAATCGGACGGTGCTGGGGATCGTGAACGATGCCTCGAAGCGATCCGAAGGTGGTCGCGACGGCGATCGAACATGTGAGGACTACAACACTCGATACCAGGGCAATTCTGTGCATCCACTTGCTCCTATTCCGGCGCTTTGCACTCGAGGTCCAGCAATACCCGGCGATTCTGCCGAAGTCGTCACAGCAGTGCGGACAAAGAAGCCGGAGGCTGTCCACCAGAAAACTGAGTCGCCGAGCGAGCATTGGAAGAATCTGGCTCAGCGACTCAGCCTGAACCGTGCCGGAGAAACTCCCGGCGTCAGCGTTCGGCAGCAGGAATTGGCTAGCTGGTTAATTTCAGAGTGGGCTGGAGCCCAAGGCGGGGGGGCCGCGCTGCGAATTGCAGGTGACCAGCGAGGGCTCGAAAACGAGGCTATCGACTACGGCGACAAAGCTCGTAGATGGCGGTGGGAGTGTGGAGACTGCCGGGACTTGTGGCGGCGTTATGTCGCTGCGCGTGGCGATCTGCGAGCGATGCGGACAATCGGAAGAATTGGCTCGAAGACCAGGAAAGTCCTCGGTCGACATTCCCGACATGCCGGAGCTTCCCGACATGCAGTGGTGCTTGCCGTTTCGGCGACAACACGCGGAAGGGGCCGTTCCCGTTATTCCGAGAGCCGACGGAGCGAGGAAGCTCCCCATCGTTACTGAAAGCACGAAACGGGCGACGGTCCGCCGCATATTCATTGACGCTAACACTTCACAGCCCTACGTGACAAATGAACCGCGCTGTGAACCACCGCGCTGACGCGCAAGGCCGATGAACTCTCCGAGGTTGACCCATCGCTTCGCCATCACTGCCCGGTATAGCTGATTCTCCAGATCGAGTTGGAACCATCGTCGCTCACCAGCAGTGAGCCGTCGGAAGCGACAGTGATGCCTACCGGCCGCCCCCAAACACTGCCATCCGGCAACACGAATCCGGTGACGAAATCCTCGTATTCGCCGCTGGCCTGACCGGTCTGGTGCAAAGGCACGCGAATGACTTCATATCCCGCGCGCACCGACCTGTTCCACGAGCCGTGCTCGGCGGCGAAAATGTCCTCGCGATATTCCGGGGGAAATTGCTTGCCCTGGTAAAACGTCGGCTGCAGCGATGCGTTGTGCGCTTGCAACAGCACGTCCGGGACGATGACCTTGTCTTTCAGTTCGGGATGTTTACCCTTTTGTCTGGGATCCTGATGCGCACCGATGTACCACCACGGCCACCCATAGAATCCCCCTTCCTGGACGTGGGTAATGTAATCCGGCACCAGGTTGTCACCGAGCGCGTCGCGCTCGTTCACCGAACACCACAACTCGCCGGTTTGAGGATGGATTGCCAGCCCCCCACCCGCGTTGCGAATGCCATAGGCATACACCTTCATCCCCGAGCCGTCAGGATTGAATTGCAAAATGTCGGCGCGATTTTTCTCCTGCGGATTGGTATCGGTGTCGTCATCATTCGACTCCGAGCCCACTGCAACAAACATCTTTTTCCCATCCGGAGAAAATTCGATCGAGCGCGTCCAATGTCCACCAGTGCCAGGTAAATCGGCGATATGCTCCG
>Ga0137419_10000300_pt1 | contig 16582 bp, 7 predicted proteins | sample CZODoug3_1_2_16f_FD_108279 | JGI IMG/M metagenome (GOLD analysis project Ga0137419, IMG submission 108279) | Vadose zone soil fungal communities from Angelo Coast Range Reserve, California, USA - CZODoug3_1_2_16fungal (Illumina Assembly) | ecosystem: Environmental > Terrestrial > Soil > Vadose... | reverse complement strand
GATATTGATCCCAGGTTTCACGCAGTGCACGCCTGTCCCCAAGCAGGGCGCAGGCTTCGGCCTTCACATGAGCTATATATCGAGCGCAGTGATCATGAGGAAGGTCACGAAGAGCATCCCCGGAGCTCGCAACAATTTCCTTCAAATCGCCTGGCCACACCGACGAAAGACAGCCGATATAGTTGGCCACCATCCACATGCTGACTCCGCGACGTCCGCGCCACGAAGACAGAAGTTTGCACGCCTCACTTGTTCGTCGGAGAGAAGCGAGCGCTCGACCTGTTTCTGACCAGGTCGAGACATCGGCTTCAACCTCACCCCTTTGTTGATTCCAATAATTGAGTACCAGCCGGTAGTGACCGACGCTGTTAAGCCGGTCAAGAACCTTAGCGCGATATGCTCCATCAATCCACGCGCTGCGATCCGCGAGTTCCAGCAGACTCAACAGTTCCTTGACTCCCCGGTCCGGAAACCAGCTTGCCCAACGCGATTGCGGAATTCTCCGTTGGATCTTTGCTTGCTCCAGCGCATGGGAGCACAGGATGAAGAATGCCCGAGGCGTGGGGCGGAGCTGTTTTTCGAGTGACCGCCGCGCCTCGAGATAGGCTCTATCGACGCACTGCGCCTTCTTGAGAGCCTCCCAGGCGTAGTCGGCGGGCCAAGCAGAGCTCTCCGCTTCGGCATACAAAATGCGCTGCGTGGCCGCAATTGCTTCGTCGCGTTTCTCTTCTTGTGCGCGTACCTCGACCAACCTGGCCAGATAGTGATGATTGTCCGGGTTCGAGGGGCGGACTGAATTCAGAACGGCATGCGCCTCGGAAACCCGCTTGGCCGCCTGTAGCAAATCGTAACGATGAAGGTGGAGGGTAAGTTCCTCAGGGAAATCGCCGAGCAGACTACTCCATTCCGCATCCAGTTCATTCACGAGAAGGCCCGCCTTTTCAAGTACGACTAGGCGCTGCTTTCGGAATTGCGGATTGGTGCGGAGTTCCTCTGGGATTTTGCCAAGCAATTCACGAGCCTGCACCCAGGCCCGGTCCTCAACTAGCCAGTCGACCAGCAAACTCCATCCCCACAGGTACCAGGGGTAGGCCCGAACCGCAGCGGCCATTTCTTCCCGCGCGTCCTGCCCCTTCCCCTGCTGGCGATGAATCCACGCCAGTCGGCCCTGAGGCGGCGATGAATCGCTCAGCCTAGCTCGAATGTTCTGCATCACTTGTTCAGAGTCTTCATATCGGCGTTGCTCCACCAGAAGGATGGATAACTGGTCCGCGGCATCGAAAAATACGGAGTTGAGGGCCAGGCTGCGTCGGAAACATGATTCGATTTCGCCGGGCTGCGCAAATCGCCGCAGCTTATTGAGGGTGGTGCCGAGCAAAAACCATAGGTAGGCGCTGCGAGGGTCGACGCTCACGCCGGCGCGTGCCGCTGCCACCGCCCCCTCTTCGTCGCCGCAATCCAACAACAAGCGAATGGCACGGTCGCGCCAGTGGGCGTCGCGAGGTGCCCGCTCCGAGAGCTCGCGAATCATGCTCTTGGCCCGATCGAAACAGTTGTGGCGGATCAGAATCTGGATGAGGGCGTCGGAGACCTGCTTATTCTGGGGGTCGTTTGTGCAGGCTTCTTCCAGCTGGCAGCGAGCTTCGTCAGGTTGACCACGAAGTTCGTGAACCCACGCGAGTTCGATTCGAGCGCCCGAGTTATCCGGGTGACGGCGAATGATCTCGCGCAAACCGTCTTCTGCTTCTGTGAGTCTTCCCAGTTTGCGACAGGCGTGTACCAGCGAGAAGCGCAGGCCAAGGTGAAATGGAAAATGATCGACCGCCGGATGCAGCAGTTTGTACGCGCGCTCTGCATCCGTGCGGCCCTGGCACTGGTCCAACAAGAGGTCAGCAAAGGACTCAGCGATCTCAGGATCGTCCGGACGCAGCTGATTCCAGCGCGAGACCGCTTCCTCGGCCACAATGACGCCGAATCGTTGCGCGAGCAGGGGCACCATGTCACGGGCGATCGCCAAATGACCGGGCGAGCGCAGAAGAATCGGCTCGATCCGCTCCCAAACTGCTCGGCGTTGCTCAGCCGTAAGGCCAGCCGAGCATTCCCAAACCCGTTGGTAGCCGTAGGCGCGCATCGGGTCACGATCGATCGAATCGAGCCAGGCGGCAACGGCCTCGGTCCGCTGACCACAAACCTCGTGCCAACGGGCGTGAGCGCGGACGGTCGCCGCATCTTCCGGGGCCGTGCGGTCGCATTCCGCGAACAAAGACAGGATACGCGTCCGAAGCCTCTCGCGCCGCCGGTCGTTTGCTTGTTCGGAGTCTTCAATGCAGCCGAACAGCAGCACCCGCCACGCCCAGCCGTCTTCTGGATTGCGTTTCACTCGGCGGAACAGCAGGGAATATCGCTTGCGCTTCGATTCCCCGGCCAATTGCCGGTAATACAGCTCCTCGAGCTCGTCATGACCGGGGCTCTGTGCCAGCCAACGCGAGGCATGCTCCAGCGCCCGCCGGGCACCATCGCGCTTGCCAATCAGATCAACCAGGGCGTAGCGAGCCGGCATGTGACCTGGCACTTCACGCGTCCAACCCTCGGCGTGCTCGATGGATCGTCGCAAGTCACCGCGCAGGCGATAGAACCCCACAGCAGCTTCACGGAACAGCGGCAGATTACCCGTCATTTCCAGAAGTTCCAAATGCTCTTCGGCTTCCTGCCAGCGTCCCATGCGGGCCAGGAATGGAACGACGAATCCCAGCAATTCCGGCACCCTGCCATGCTGGGCGAGCGACTCAGTGCAAGCGGAGAGGGCTCGATCCGGGTGCCCCCATTGTTCCAAAGATCTGATCCAGCTAATCCAAGTTCCAACGGCTCGCGACGAGCTGCCGAACTTCCGCACCCGACTCTCAAGCCAGGAAAAACCCTCTTCTTCCCGGTGGTTTCGTGCCAAGGCATCGCCATAGGCAAGCGCGTAGTGCTCGTTGCCGGTGGCCTGACAGGAGGCAATGCGAAAACAGAGCAGGGCTTGCTCCATATCGCGCTCCTTCCAGCGCAGGTCGCCAAGTACGTGCCAGGCAATTGCTGACATGGGCTGGCGCCGGATGAGTCCATGGAGCAGGGCGCTAGCGTTCTGACGGGACTCAGCGGAGAGGCACAATATGTCTGCATATTCAGAAACGTACTGGGCTGGTGGAAAGAGCCAGTCCTGCTGAGATTGAACTCCGGGCATGATGCTTCGCTCGACTACTCCGGCGAGCGTATCTCGCATCAGAGCCGTGTTTCCCCGCGACCGGCAAGCCCCTAACAATTGAGAGCGCAAGAAGGGAGAATTGGGGAACTCGTTCAGCAACTGCTGGAAGCCGAGCAACGCTTCTCCCGTATGGCCGTCCTCGGCAGCCTGCATTGCACGTAGCAATCGAGTTCCTGGATGAGAAGGAAGCCTTTCCTCGATACTACGGACAATCTCTAGGGCTGCGGTCGGTCCCTGCAGAGCGACACTTTTCTGATGCAGCTGCGCCGCGGTCATGACGGCGACATCATCCTCTGGCAGTAGTTGATCGAGCGATGCTGCTTTTTCCGAGGGAACGGCGGCCATGCCCTTCATTCCTAGAGGTCCACAATTTCCTGTAAAGCCCTCCAGGAGATACTCGCCGGTGCGGTATGCCATGGGATCGTGGATAATCAAAGTTCCCGCTGTCTCGTCCAAGCCCACCACCGCAACCGCATGAGCGCTGTCATCTCCTTCAAGCGTCAGCACGAAACCTATTCCATTGTTGATGAGGCGGGTGGCCGTATCCGGAGTGACCGCGAAGAACCGGACCGCGAACCCGCGTTTCTCCAGCCACTCGGCCGCCGCCCACTCCGATGTTCCACCGAACGTAATCTCCGAAGCCATGACACCTGGATCGAGGTATTCTCCTAGGGTGGCCAGAGCAGAGGCAAGGCTCGTAGGAAGGCACGCTTCGTGTTTCTGTATGGCGCGAGAAAATGGCAAGCGGACGCGGCGGCCCGTGGGATTCTGCCGAAGATTAGCCAAGATCCTCCGATAGAAAGGAATGCGCACTTCCTCTGCCCACCGTTCCATCTCGGCGTGATCATCTGTTAGCTCCGCGATATCGAGGCGGGTGCGGGAAAAGAACCGCCGCGGGTTCCGGTCGGCCAGCGGGGCCAAGCTCGGGAGGCGTTCCGCAAATGCAAGGGCGTCGCCGAGTGCGCGACGACGACCGTCACCATCAATGGTCTCCGCCAGGGCGCACTGATACCAGCAGGCCAGGTGTACGACTTCATAGGATTGGCTGTTCTCTGATGCAGCCGCCAGGCGCCCGGCCGATTCTTGAACGTGGCCAAGATTGAGCAGGCTTGTTGAGAGACTGCGAGCTGCGTGGGGTGCGCCGGGATTGATCTCCCATGCGAGTTCGGCACACTTCAACGCCTCATTCCAGCGGTCTTCAAGCCCAAGAACATCAGACTCACAACTCGTTATCCATCCTTCCCGACCCTGCAAACTGTGGGCGCGCTCTAGGCATTGATGAGCGCTGGTGAAGTCGCGGAGAAGTGCCCACGTGACGGCGTGAGAAGCAAACCAAGCCGCCTGCATCTCCGGGTCCTCAGAGCAGATATCTGGGTTCGCTTCGAACTCCCTCAAGTCGTCCAGCAATCGCGACCTGCGGCGGCGGGCATGACTTGTGAAATAGCGCACGCGCACATTGAGAGGATCGCGGGCATAAGCCGCTCGAAATAGCTGGCGTGAAAGCCGCCATCCCCCGAGCCGCATGGCCAGCCTGCCACCAAGGATCAGTTCCTCAATTGAAAGACTCTGAATCGAGGTCGACGGTTTCCAGTATTCCGAGCTTTGCTGGAAGGCGTCGAGGAAGCGACTGCTATCGTAAAGTTGCTGTAAGTTTGCAAGCGAAGTCACGCCAGAGTATTGAAGCATGCATTTTAGGCTGGTTCAACTGCCCTGATGCCCTGAATTCGCATGAAATGGACCTTCAAGAGCGGCAGCACGCGCACACGCATCGTCCTCGCGTTTCACGCCGCTCTCCTGGATGTGTCGCTGGCCCGTGTGGAAATCACCCCGGCTGGCTACTGTTGGACGCGCCAAAGCAGCATGAGCTTTGGTCTCGTGATGGAAAGTGGGTGTACTTCTCTTCCGATCGCGGCGGCATCTGGGCGATATGGAAAGTGGCTCCTGAAGGCGGGTCGGCTGTGCAAGTAACGCCCCAGGGCGAGAGAGGAGCCTTGGACGAGTCCTTCGTTTATGGTTGGTCTGAATCGGTTGACCGCAAGTTTTTGTACTACGTACAGAATAATAGTCTCTGGAGAGTTGACGCTACCGGAGGCGAGGCTTTCCGAATTCTAGCTTTTGCGCCTGTGCGGTGGCGACTCTTTAGAAACGGGATCTGTTTCATGGACGATTCGACAAGACCTGCGCAGCTAAAGCTTCTCGATCTGAGCCGTGCGAAAACGACCCGGTTTGGAACAGTGGACCTCGGTCCGCCGGCGGGGGACACTGGCTTAGGTTTCGATGTTTCTCCGGACGGACAATGGGTGCTCTCTGCCCGCGTAGACGGGCTCGGTAGCGACCTTATGGAGGTCGAAAATTTCCGCTAGATAAATGCTCTATCAGATTTCATGACGATATTGACAAGCCTGCGCGATACACATCGCGATCCCCCCCGATGCCTCGCGGCTATGACCCGAAGCCTGTCGGTATACGCGTCAAAAATCGGCCTGGCTCAGCCATTGAAAACAAGGGATCAAGGTATATTTTCTGTAGGTTGCGCCGGAACAAACAAGCTAGTCAAAAGTGGCCAACAATGATACTGTTGTCGACTTGATAGTCGCCGCCTGGAGCGCGGGAACACGTACTTTCGTTCCCTGGAGGCCCTCCAGGTACCCTAGCAACTTTCCCCCCAAGGTGCATCCTAATCGTTCCCCGAATAGACCAAGCGCGCTACACTTACCCGGAAAATGACAGTATTCAAGAGACTCATTGCGGCTTTCGCTTTCTTCTGCGGATTTCTGGCCGTTTGCGCGGGAGACCTGCCCTCCCAAGAACTGAGCGCTCCGCCGCCGGTCACGGTTCCGGCCGACAGCGATTTGCCCGTGATCCGCTCCCAAACGCACCTCGTGCTTCTGGACGTAATTGCCCACAATTCCAAGACTGGCCTCCCAGCCAACAAGCTTCGGCGCGAAAGCTTCCAGGTCTTCGACGACCAGCACGAAGTCCCTGTTACCACCTTTGATAGCGGGGCTGGTTTCAGCACCCGGCCGGTGGCGCTGTGGTTGGTGGTGATTTGCAACGAGCCGCGCAAGAGTAAGTACGGATACCACGCCGAACTGGCCTCCGGCCGCTTTGCGGGCAAGGAGGCGTTATTTCGTCCCGCACTCGAAGACCTGGATAAACGCGATCGCGTGGGAGTGGCTCATTGGTGTGACAACGGTGAAGCACAACTGGATTTGGCGCCTACCGAAGCGAAAGACGCAGCCATTGCGAAGCTCGCCGAAGTACTCAAACCAGATTCCTCCAGGGTCTATTCCGAAGATCTCAATCGCACCGGTGAGCTAAGCCTTCAGCGCCTGATGCGACTGATTGTCGAGGACGCTCACCAACGGAATCCCCAGCCCCTTCCAGCCGTAGTGTTTTTGCACAGTGACCATACGGGAATGCCGGATGAGGAACTTGAACGCGTGGCTGGCGCCCTGCTCGAAACCTCTGGAATCGTGTTCGGCATCAAGGATGACAACGTGAAAGAGCCCTTCAAGGGACATTTCACAAACAGAGAGCAGGCAGCGGTGCTCCATTATCTAAGCGATGCAACGGGTGGTCAGTATTTTTCAGCCCCACCGGAACTCTATGCAACGGCTCTGCAAAGTGTGCTTTTGCAGCTTCACTTCCGCTACGAACTGGGGTTCAAGCCGCCCGCACTGGATCGCAAGATGCACAAATTGGAGGTCAGACTTGTGGGTGTAACGAATGAAAAACACGATCCGATCCAACTGACCTATCGCTACGCATACATCGCCAAGCCTTGAAACTCAGCCTCGCGGGAATTCCCGAGCTATTTCGAAGTTCGCCCACGTAGTCTGTCTTCGATCTGCTGGGCTTCGGCATCGCGTTGCAGGTTACGCAACGCCACGGATTCCGGTCCGCTTGGAAGCCGCAGCGGCCGCATCTTCGTTCGCCACCCACGTATCGAGAGCCGGTTGCTGAGCCGAAACCATGGCAACCGCAAACAACAAGACAACGGCCTGCACAACGTTGCTTCTCATTGAACCTCGATCGAAATGACATTGCCCACGAAATCACCGGTTGGACGGTAGTTGAGAGCGACTCTCTGGTGATCCCAAGAGCATGAGAAGTCGTCAGCTCCAATCAGAAGAACGTGTTTGCTGTCGGGAACCTGCATGTGCCAGGATTTCGTTCCGGCAACCACCGTAAGGATGGCAATGGGCGGCGACGAACAATCCACGGCTTTCACAACGCCTTTCAGAAATTTCGGCGGAGTCTTGTCCGGAACTGCCTGCGACTGCGTGCCCGAAGCAGGCGCCTCAACCCGCACCGAATCGCGAACCCTCAGTTGACCTGGTGTGCCCTGCGCGATGGTCTCCGTGTACGCCTTGGACGCAGCTTGGAATGCTTGCGCCTCGACAAAAGACTCCTGGGCGCGCGCCGCGACCGAGGCGTTGGCACTCTTCCGCAAACTCTGCAGGATAGCGATGGCTTCATCGGCCTTCCGCATCGACAGGTACATTTGCGCGAGGTTCAACTGATAGTTCTCGTTGCGCGGGCTCAAAGACACAGCCTTTTGGATACTGACAAGACCGGCCGCTGGGTCTCCGCCGTGCGTCTGGGCAAACGCCAAAAGCATGTAGGGATCCGCGAAATTCGGGTCGAGAGCGATGGCCGTTTGCAATTCTTTGGTTAATTCCGGCAGCTTGCTGTTATCGGAAAATGGCCCTTGGCGGCTCATCAGGAGCGCTGAATAGTAGTGAACCCGGGGATCTTTCGAGTCCGCCTGCGCAGCGCGCTTGAAGTATTCTCCCGCGTGCTCAAAATCTTGCTTTTGCAGGTAGGCATAACCTAATCCGCGACACGATGCGGCATGGTTCGGATTGGTTTTGAGGATTTCCTCGAATTCCGCAATCGCTTTCTCGCGATAGTCGGGAGAATGCAAGTGAATATCCGCCAGCACGGCGTCACTGTCTGCGGAACTCACCGGTTTTACAATGTAGTCCTTGCTGACAATGTCGGCCGGCGTTGGTATCGAATAGTACCGGTATCTTCCTTCGTTAAGGTAAACCCGCAGCGTCTTATCAAACTGATCGGTGCTCATACCAAAACTGCGCTGAAAAGCGTCTTCGACGGATGCGCCTCGATCGATCTTGAGTTCGAAATACGGGGAAAGTTTGAGGACAAGATTGTTGTCGTAGAGGTAGTGCATTAACAGGCTGGATTCGGCGTAGAAGACCGTTCTATGGTCACCGCTCTCGTTATAGGTTGAGGAGTTCTGTTGCACTTTGAGTAAGTCAGCAATTTTGACCAGGCCGTCCTGCCGCAAAATCTGGTAAGGCAAGTCTGGGAACTTGCCGACATGAGCTTCCTTGCCCTCAACCTCGATACTCGAAAAGTACTCCGCAAACCCTTCTTCAAACCAGGGGTCGATCTTCGCCGTGAGCACACCGTTCATGAGTTGGTGCGCATATTCGTGAAAAACTACAGTCCAGGGATTTTCGACAGACATATCCAGCATGATGAAACTACGGTCCTCACCACCCTGGAACAACCCAGCAACCTCGATCGGCTTGCCCTTCCATATCGGGGATACCTGGCGAAGCTCCTTGGTGTTACGAAAAGCCACGATCTGCAAGGGGATTGGAATATTCACATTGGCTTTTGACATGAGTGAGCTAAAGACGGAGCGCATCTGCTCAAACCGCATGGCGACTTCTCGGCCGCGCTTCTCTCCGGCATCGGTAACGACAGCAAAGTGCGGAGACTGTATTGCGACCCACTGCGGCTCTGCTCCGAAGACAGGGGAGAAGCCACATAGGGCTACCAAAGTAGTAAGCCGCAAGAGAAACAGCAACCCAAGGCGAAGATTCATGGTCAAAGACTCTGGAAGATCATAGCGGAGTTGGCCCGGGGGTGAAAGACAGAACATTGGCATGCCGAGGGCAGGAAGTCCCCCTGGCACGGAGACTCACACCAGAAACCGCTGCGGACGACGCATTCAGCCTTCAAGACACGACCGGACTAGTGCGGCCGTGGCGTAACACTTTCCAGATGATCCGCAGCTTTCCCAATCGCAGTCCCGACGTTCTCCAGAATCTGTCCGACCATGGGAACCTGGGCCTCCGCTTCGCCCCATTTTTCCTGGTCCATGTATTCGTGTACGGAGGCGATGGGCTTTGCCCCGTAACCGGTATAGGCGCCGGGCGCATGTCCCTATGGGTGTCTCGCGAATCGTTTTAATAGTCGGCTGACAGTGTGCGATGGATAACGTGGCGGATGGCCCAATGGCATTCATCGACGCCATTGTCGTAGACGATTACGAAGTAGAGATCACGGTGTGGATCGCAGGAAGGGAATACCCCACGAAGAATACCTTGAAGGAGTTGTTGGTGCAGGCCGCCCGCAAGACCTAAGTGTTCGAGTGCTCACTTCTGCTTCGTGATCTCCTCGTTCATCATCTGCATTCCCCGAGCGGTCGCTCCGGGAGTTGCCTTCTTATAGAATCGCGTGGTCGTCATCAGGTCGAAGGGGACAACATTGGGACACTAAATCCCCCATCATCGTGACGAATCTCAGCAGCGCGCCAACATGTAAGTAATTGGAATTACAGGAACCTGGCGGAGAGGGGGGATTCGAACCCCCGGTACAGCTTTTGACCGTACAACGGTTTAGCAATTCTCTGCTTCGAGGCGATGACGTGCAATTTCCACCGCTTACAGTCGTCGCACGGCACCAAAACTCATCCGATGTAACCTCATTCGGCCACTTCCAGACACTGCTCAGGACACTAATCGAGACATCCGCCTAAGGTTCGCCGGATTCGCTCCTGCGGGGCCCGCCGATGGGGGTGGCGGAGAGCTTTGCAACTATCAGCAAACTCTTCCTCAGTCTCTTTCGTACGCGGGGGGTTCGAGACTCCTATTGTTCCAAATCAACAGTATTGATCGAAAACTCCTTGCGGCACCCCCTCCTTACCGTCACTCCATCAGCGGCATCCAGCGTAACGGAACGAACCCTATTTTTGATGTGTTGACGCCGTTGAAGGCTCCCGGACGATAAAGTGATCTGGTGCAATGGTGACGCTGGCATCGGGGTTGTAGTAATCGAATAGAGTGTGCGGGGCTGCTTGGGCGTCGATGGCCATGCGCGGGGTGAAACTTAGCGAGAACTTTGTGCCTCCAGCCTTGGGCCAGAGGTAGGCGACGATTCGATCGGGCAGGACTTCGAAGGAGGAGAGATCCCAGCCGCTCTCGCTTACTTGTTTTTGCAGGGCTTCGCGATCGACATCGACGCCAGGGGGGATGCCGATTTCGGCGATCATCATACCGTGGCCGGCGGAACCGATTCTTTCGGCATTTACGCTGCATGTGACCTTGACTCCGAGAACGAGACGGGTTTGATCGCAGGCGACGCTGAGCTTCAAGGGTCCCGCTTTTGGCGCGGCGAGAGCTGAGGTCCACTGAACGTAATAGGCAGCTACGGTTTGGGCGCTGGTGAGGGTGCCCTTGCCTCCGGAAATTTCTATGGTGTTTTTGCCTGCGTGGGAAAGGCGCGAGATGTCGAGGACTTGGGGACTGAGGGTTTGTGCGATGTTGGCGGGGAGGGCTTGCGACGCGCCATTTACGGCTACTTGCAGAGGCGCTTGCGTCCCTGGTGTTTCGCGTGAAGCCAGCAGCAGGAGTGCATCGATGACATTGACGGTTGTCTGTGTGGAGTACCAGGCTCCGTATCTGTCTTTTTGCGCGACGAGGAATTCCAGGCCCTGATTTTCCAACTCGGCGTCTTCGGAATGACCGGCGCGATCCAGAAGTTGCACAGCTAGGGCGGTGGTTTCGACTCTTCCGGCTCTTCCCCAGCCGTAAAACGGGGTGTTGGTTTGCAGCTCCCAGAAGCGACCTGTTCGTTCTGTTGCAGAAGATGCGCGCAATCTTGCCAGGACGGATTCGGCGCGGCTGGGTTGGCCGGCTGCGATTTCGGCCAAGCCGTAGCTGGCGAACAGGTAGGGGTCGGTGAAGTTGTTGGTGGAGGTTGCGACATGATCGAGGGCGCGGCGGATGGAGGCGGCTTCGATGGCTAACTTCGGATCTGGCGTCTTCTGATCTTCCTTCTTCTGATCTTCCTTCGTCAGATCTGCGGAGTGCGTCGAGGAGAGGATGTGCGCGATGTACGCCGTGAGAATTACGTCTTCCTCGGGCGAGGTGGGATACCAATAGTGATGACCAGCCCAGGTACCGTCGGCCTTTTGCTGCTTGAGAAGCCATTGGCGAGCGCGAGAGAGCACGGATGGGTCGACCGGTGCGAACTCCGAGGCATCGTGCAGGAAGCGGACGGCATAGGCGGTGAGAGCGAGATCGGGTTCGCCCCGTCCCCAGTAGGTGAGCCCGCCGGAATCGTCGGCATAGGACAGGAGGCGTGTGTAGCCGAGCGAGAGGTAGCGCAGCGCGCGGTCGTGAAGGGGACCTAGCGGACGCTTGGTCTCTTTCTCGAACTTCAGGAGGAGCACGCTGGGATAGGTTGACGAGACCGTTTGCTCGCCACATCCCCACGGGCGCTCCAGCATTCCTTCCAGAGATTCGGTGACTTGCGAAAGGAGGTTGGGGTAGATCTTCAAGTCCGCGTGGATGGAACCGGGGATGGCTTCCGCCGGGATCTCGAATTCCCATTGCGTTTTGCCGCTGACGATGTGGCCATCGGCTTGGGTGAGTTCGGCGCCGTCTGGATGAACCTTTACGATACGCTCGATGGCATCAGCGACGGCGTTGCCTGTGGCAACAACTTTCTGTTTGCCGGATGCTGTGGTGGCAATGGCCTCGAAGGGAAAGATTAACTTTGTATAGCCACCTGGGGCGAGCGATGCGTCCTGGGTCGCAGTTGAACTGGACCGGAACCAGTCTGCCGGGGGCATCTCTACCTTTATCTGTTCTGATTTATCCGTGTAGTTGCGAATGACGACGGGCAGGAAGATGCGGTCGCCCAGGGTAAGTACTTTTGGCGGGTCGTGTTCGACGAAGAATGGCTGAAAGCTCTTCACTTCCCTGTCCAGGGTCGTCAGGCGGCCGTCGAGCGTGGAGGCGATGAGCGACAGTTTCCAAGTGGTTAGATTGTCGGCGAACTTCCAGTTGATGTGGGCTCGTCCGCTGCCGTCGGTCTCGATAGAGGGTTGCCAGAGCAGCGTCTCGGGGAAATAGTCGCGCAAGCGCGGAGTTACGGTGGCTTGTTGGGCGAGGTTGGTTGGGGGCTGTTTGAGGACGGTCGCTGCCAGCGAAGAGGACTCTGTACTGGCTCGCATTGCTTCGGCAGTGACTTCGACCGTTTCAGTTGCGGCGGCGAGCCGCAGGGTAATGTTCACTTCGATGGCTTCTTGAGCGCGAACGAGGAGGTCGCTCGTGGTGTTTTTCATGAAGCCGGCTGACTGCACCGAAACTTCGTACACGCCAGGCGGGAGATCGCGGAGAAGGTAGCTGCCTTGAGAATCGGTGGCCGTTTCGTAAACAAGCTTTGTGTATGCATTGGTGGCGGCGATCTTTACGTTCGGAACTACGGCACCCATGGGGTCAGTGACGACGCCGCTGATTCCGCCTGTGTTGCCGGTAAAAATGGCATGCACGCTGGGCGTCGAAGTCTTGCCAGCAACGGTTACTTCCTGGAGGACGGTGGAGAAGACGGCTACGGTGAAATCGTCGCCGGTATCGGGGATGCCGTCCGCACCCATGCTCCGGATTTGGATCAGGCGATTCCAAACCGTGACTGGCTCCGTTTTGACCTGCTGATTGGTTTGGATCCAGCGGTCGCTGTATCGTGCCACAGCCGCGGTTCGAATAAAGTAGGGATGGCCATAGGGATCGCGTAGGTCGTCGACGTGGATTTCCGGCAGAAGTAATACCCTGAATTCATCTGGTGTGGCCGGAACCTTGCCAGCCGCTTGAACCTTGCCTGGGAGCAGGCGATCGATGGCGGTCCGCGGCTCGGCGAAATAGTCGATGGCGGAGCTTCCGATCACGTACTCCTCTCCGTGCTTTGCATCGGCTCCGCGAGTTTTTGCGGTAACCGTGAACTGCGCGCCGTCGATGCTGAACTCGAACAGGTATGGGTGCCCCCAAGGGTCACCGAGTTTGGAGATATCGACTCCGACCAGAGAGAGTGCTTCTTTCAGAGAGGGGAGGTCGCGAACGAAGCTGTTGGTTTTGACGTGATATTGCTGAAGCGCATTCGTAACCTGCCGCTGGGTTGCACCATAAAAATTGATGTTGCGGTTGGCGACATTGAAGTCATCGTCAGTCTCGGGGTGCTTGTCTGGGCCCGGGCTGTAGACGTCGAGAACGTAGTCGTTGCGATCAACGCTGAACTTGGGAACAAATTCCGAACCCCACGGGTCTTTCAGGCTGGACCAAAGCAAGTGATTGCGCTGGAGGAAGGCATCGAACTCCTGGAGATTGCGCGGCAGAGCGCCGGAATCGCGGCGGGAGTCATCGAGCGCTGTGAGCAACGGCTGTAGGGTTTTTTGGTTTTCATCTTTATATATGGTTCGCGGCGAGTCGCTCTCGTAATCGTCACCGAATACGGGCGAGTAATTGCCCCTTCCGTAGCCGTAAGCATTGAGGAGGAAATCGGCGGCGGTGTCGAGGTCTTCTGGTACAGGCGCAGTGGTATTGACGCGGTCGAGGTCGGAGCGAGTGAAGTTTGAAAGGGCGGCATCGCCCTGATACCACCAGCCTCCATAGCCTCCGAAACCGAAGGGGTCGCGCAGGTCTCCGTCGATGCGGGCGCGTTCCTCGACGGCTTTGTCGAAGATGACAGCTCCGATGACACTGGGAATCGCGGAGCCGGCGGCCGTTCTTACCTGCACGGTTGCGGAGGCTTCCTGGCCAGGCTTGTACTCGCTGCGATCCAGCTTTAGGGCGATTTTGATGTCGCGATTTTCCGGATAGATGACGGAACGTGAGGCTGAAAGACCGTGACTCCAATAGTTGCCGCGTTCCATATTGATGGCGGTAATCGCCAATTGGCCTTTGAACTCAGAGCTGTAGGGAATACGGATAGTTGCCTGGCGATGGCGGAGGCGGACGGTGAAGCTGCGGAGGACTTTCGATGGATTGGAGAGCTCGAGAACGATCTCACCGTCGGAATCGGAATGGATTTCGGCCTCGATGGGATCTTCGGGAGCGAGGATGGTTTTGTCGGTGACGACGCGAAGGAAATGCTCGTCGCGATCTGGCCAAAGTTTTTCCTCGGTGGCACCTCGCAAGCCTTTGCGGTCGCGCGCATCGAGGATGAGAGGAATGACGTTCCCTTCGTTTAGGAAGACTGGTTTTGAGTTGTGAACGCGCGCGACGCCGTAACGGCTGGTGTGCGCGGTGGCGAGCAGGCGCTCGCCCGTGCCGTCGGGGGCGATGGTGCGAATCTCGACATCGCACTGCGCGGGCGATCCATCGGCGTAGGAGGTGGACACAAAGAAATCGCCGGGCAGGCCGTGACGCGACGAGTCTTGAGCGACGTAGTAGACATGGATGGGATATCTGGTAACGCGCACATCGAAGCGGCGCTCCTCGGTGCGGCCAGTGGAGGGGTCGGTAGCGTAGGCGGTGTAGGTGACATCGTGGAACTTGCGATAACGGTATTCGTTCAAGTCGGCGTGTTCTTTGGATAGATCCAGAGTTGTGTGAAAGACGCCCTGGCCGTCGGTGGTTCCTGAGATCGGGTCGTCCTCATCGACTTCCCATCTTTGTTTAGAGAAACTCCAACTGCGTTTCTCGAGGCGTGAGATTCGCACGGCGGCTTTGGGTACGGGCTTGCCGAAGAGATACGCGGCGCCGATGTCGACCGCGGCATCTTCTCCCGGGAGGTAGTAGGTGCGATCGGGTTTCGCATTCACAACGAAGGTGGGCAATTCGTAACGGCTGATCCGTATGGTTTTTCGGTCTGCTGCCGCGGAGAGTGGGTTGTCGTCGTCGTCGGAATCGGCGTCGTCCGCGAATTGACCGGAGAATGTTTTGGCCATAATGCGGTATTCGCCGAGCTTAAGGCGGTCCGGTATGGTCCAGTCGGTGGCAACAACTCCGAATCGAGATGAGTTGCGTTCATCGCGAAATACGATGGTTCCGTCTTGATCCTCGACCTGGATGTAGATTTTCTTGGCGGCCTCCGCGCGGTGCTCGTCGCCGAAAACGAGTGCGCGGATGTGCAGGACCTGGCCCGGCTGGTAAAGAGGCTTATCGGTTTGCACCAGAATGCGGGTGGGGGCGCCGAGCTTCAGGTCGTTTTCGGCATCCTTCTTTATGTTTCCGCGCTGGGCTTGCACGGCAAGTTGCAGGTCGTGATTCTGAGCATCGTCGCCCAGGGACAGGGAAAGTACGGCATAGCCGCTGGCGTCAGTTGTGCCTGTTGCTGACACTAGTGGTGGCTCACTGTCACTGTTGCGAACCTGGGCCGTGAGGGCTACGCCTGCGACCGGGCGATCCAGGATGGGATGGTTGGTGTGCACGCGAACGAAGAACTTCTTGCCGGGTTGGACGAGTGCGGGTGCCGAAACGTGGAGTGAAAAATCCTGCACGGATTCGAAGAGAGGCAAGACACCGTGTGCGAGTTCGGTGGCGTTTGCCGTGATGGTGTAGGACAGGCGATACCAGAGCAGATCGTCGCTCTTCTTCGGGAGCTGCGGCAGGGTAACCGAGGCTGATAGCCTATTCGCGCCGATTTTCAGTTGTGCGGACGACGAAGACGAAGCGATGCGGGCGCCGTCCACGGCAAGGATTTCCAGCTTGACGTTAGCGGAGGGCACTGTGTCTGCGGAGGCCGCTGGGAGTACGACGTCATAGGTCGCGCCGTGTAGGACGATCTTGGAGGCACGCTCATCGATCCGCAGAGGTTGTGCTGACACCGCGGCTGCAAGAGTTACGGCCACGAAGACAAGACGAAGAGGTCGCATCTGCCTCCTGAGCATCCGCATTATTACACGCGTTGACGGACGCGCGTTTCCAAACAGGAAGAAGGTTAGCGCTTGCGCACCTCCAGTTGGATGGGCCGAGTCCAGTGACAACGAAGGCGACGCATTCGCCCCTAGAGAGACGCGGTCCCGGGGGTATTCTTTGGCAGCTAAGTGGGTGAATATGATCCGAAATTGTGAGTGTACTGGGCCCCGCATGTATTCGGAGCAGGAGGATTTTCAAAAGCGGACGGCTGGGGGACACCTGGGAGAAGGCCAGGCGGGCACGTTCCTTGGCTACGTGCGATCTAAGTGGTTGGAAATAAAGATCTGGCGGAGAGGGGGGGATTCGAACCCCCGGTACAGCTTTTGACCGTACAACGGTTTAGCAAACCGCCGCCTTCAGCCACTCGGCCACCTCTCCGGCT
>Ga0137419_10000296_pt1 | contig 16647 bp, 12 predicted proteins | sample CZODoug3_1_2_16f_FD_108279 | JGI IMG/M metagenome (GOLD analysis project Ga0137419, IMG submission 108279) | Vadose zone soil fungal communities from Angelo Coast Range Reserve, California, USA - CZODoug3_1_2_16fungal (Illumina Assembly) | ecosystem: Environmental > Terrestrial > Soil > Vadose... | reverse complement strand
CCTTTCCGGCCGCAGTCGATGATGTGGTTGGAGTCTACCGAGAGCTTCTCAAGACTTACAAGCCGGGCAGCGTCGGCATCTTCGGAACGTCTGCGGGGGCCATTCTCACCTGCGAAGTCGCAGTTCGGCTAAAACAACTGGGACTCCCGCTGCCGGCAGCTCTGGGAATCTTCTCCGCGCACACGGACTTCAGCCGCAGCAGCGATTCGCGAGCGCTGTTCACACTGGATGGGCTGCCCGGGCGCCTGGAGGTGCCAGATCCGAAGCGCACACCACACAGCCAGTATCCGGGCAATACGGATCCCAGAGACCCGGTCCTCTCTCCGATTTTCGCGGATCTGCATGGAATGCCTCCTAGCCTTCTGGTGACCAGCACGCGCGATCTGCTGCTAAGCGATACAGCGCTGTTTCAGCTCGCTTTGCTGCGGGCGGGAAATGACGCGCAGTTGGTGGTTTTTGAGGCACTGCCGCATGCTTTCTGGTATCACTTCCAGTTGCCCGAGACCAAGGAAGCCCTGCAGTTGATGGCCGACTTCTTCGATAGAAAAGTGGGACACTAGACTTGATGGAGGCTTATTCGTGAATCTTAAGAGCATGTGGTGGCTGTGGCTTTCTCTGGTTGCTCTGACGTTCTGCTCAGTTCTTTCTCTTGCGCAAGCCAAATCCCCATCCACCGGCAGCTTCGAAAATCACATCGATATTGGAACCGTTCTACACCCCGGCTCGGTCGCGTACGATGCAGCGAACCAGAGTTACACCATCGCGGGCAGCGGCGAAAACATGTGGTTCAGAGCCGACGCGTTCCAGTTCGTCTGGAAGAGGGTTTCCGGAGACGTCACCTTAACCGCTGATATCTCGTTTGTTGGAGCGGGGGTGAATCCCCACCGCAAAGCCGTGCTCATGGTCCGGCAGAGTCTCGACGCGGACTCCGCCTACGCCGACCTGGCGTTGCACGGTAGCGGCCTCACATCCCTCCAATATCGCGAAACCAAAGGTGCGACCACCCACGAGATCCAGGCGAATACCTCAGCTCCGAAGAAATTGCGCCTCGAGAAACGCGGGCGGTACGTTTATATGGAACTCGCCGGCGACGGAGAAGCGCTCCAGATGGCGGGAGGCTCAACGCGTGTCCCGATGGAAGGATCTTTCTACGTGGGGATCGGTGTCTGTTCCCATGACAAGGAGGTAGTAGAGAAAGCCGTCTTCTCCCATGTCGAGGTTGCGGAGCCGCAGAAATCAGCGGGAGAACCGAAACTTTACAGCACGCTCGAGACGGTAGACATTGCATCCACGGACCGCCACGTGGTTTATGTCGCGCCGGAACGCTTCGAGGCTCCCAACTGGACATCCGACGGGGCAGCGCTGGTGTTCAATCGCAACGGTCGCATCGAAAGGATCCCGGTGGACGGAGGCAAGCCGGAGATCATCGATACCGGCTTCGCTACGCGCTGCAATAACGATCATGGCATCTCGCCCGACGCGAAATGGCTTGCGATCAGTGATCAGTCGCAGGAAGACGATCGTTCTAACGTTTACATTGTGCCGATTGGCGGTGGCGCGCCCCGACGCATTACACAGAAGTCCCCATCGTACTGGCATGGGTGGTCACCCGATGGCAAGACTCTGGCCTTCGTAGGGGAACGCGGCGGCGAATTTGATATCTACACGATTCCCGCCGCTGGTGGTGAAGAGACTCGCCTCACCACCGCCAAGGGTCTGGATGATGGGCCGGAATATTCTCCCGAGGGCAGCTATATCTACTTCAACTCCGTGCGCACCGGACGCATGCAGATTTGGCGCATGAAGCCGGATGGCAGCGGGCAGGTGCAGATCACGTCAGACGACTTCAATAACTGGTTTCCGCACATCTCGCCCGATGGCCAATGGATGGTGTTTCTGACCTATGACAAAAGCGTAACGGGCCATCCTGAAAACCAGGACGTGATGCTACGTCTCATGTCTCTCGGCGATAAGAAAGTCACTGTGCTCGCCAATTTGTTCGGAGGGCAAGGCACGATCAACGTTCCCTCCTGGTCGCCGGATAGTAAGCGGTTAGCTTTTGTCAGTTTTCAATGGAAGCCTTGAGCTGGCCTCTTTCTCGAGCCGTTCGGTAAGGGGTTTTTGCCTTCTTAGGTTCGCGCTACAGGGCGAGCTTTCTGCTGCACACTCTCGAGGGCCGAGGCGGCCGGTTGGGAAGGCGATCGGTCAGTGGATTGTCGAATCACAAGCTTGGGTACCATCAGTACTCTCTTGACCCGCGATTTTCCCTTCGCATCAATCTGCTCCATCAGAAGTTCAGCGGCCTGTTTGCCGATTTGTGTGGTTCCCTGATCGACGGTGGTCAGGGGGATCGCCAACACATCCGAGTAATGGACGTTGCCCGCGCCCACCACGGCAATATCCCGGGGAATGTCCAATCCAGCTTCAACGATCGCCTTCATAGCGCCGATCGCAACCGGATCGTTGTAGCAAAAGACTCCGTCCGGAATGGGATCCAACTGGAGCAACTTTCGCATGGCGCTGTAACCGCTCGTATCCACATAACGGGCTCCGACGACATAGTTTGAGGATGCGGTAAGCCCGTGCTTCTTGAGCGCCTGGCGGTAACCAGTGAGACGAGCGGCGGCGATTCCAATACCGGGCCCGCGCAAATGCGCGATGTGACGGCATCCCTTTGCGATGAGATGGTTGGTGGCGAGTTTTCCGATGGCCTCGTTGTCCACACCCACAAAGCTCGCTTGTACACCCGCAATCGGACGATCAATCAGAACCAAAGGCACTTTTCGCTTTTGAATTCCTTCGAACAAGTCAGGCCGGGACTGGGCTGAGGCTGCGATCAACCCGTCCACTTGCCGCGCCATCAGGGCGTCGGCTTCATTCCTCTCCAACTCGGGATCCTCTTCGAAGTAAGAAATGATGACGTGGTAGCCCTGCGCGCGAACTGTCTCAGCGATCGCTTTTGCCACCTCCGCGAAGAAGGGATGGGTGAAATCGGGAAGCAGGAGCCCGATCGTGAAGGTCTTGCGAGTGACAAGACTGCGCGCAATCCAGTTCGTCTGATAATTCAGCTCTTTGGCGCGCTGGAGCACGCGTTTCCGGGTGGCAGCACTGATATTGCCCTGGTTGCGCAGTACCTTGGAGACCGTAACGACCGAAACATTCAGACCCTTGGCGATGTCCTGCATCGTGACGGGCATAGGCGCAGAGCATACCACAGGAAATCTGTGCTCATGACGAGAGCGATTAGCGCTTACCCTACTTGTCCCTAAAGGTTATCGATTTTCTACGCTAGGTTAGCGCTAACTTTTTGCTTGACAACCGAACCGGTCCTGCATCAGACTTCCCGCCGATTAATCCGTACCTCGGTCTGCAAAATCGATTTTTCGTACGGGACGTTTCCAGGGGTGGGCGCTACACAGCGTCCTCGGATGGGTGGGGTGGTCTAGAACATCCTTGATCTTGTCGCGGCAGAGCAGAACTTCCCGGGCACTCTCTCTAAGGGCGGAGGCATAAGCATGCGCAGGAATTCGTGGTGGCTGATGTTTGACCGTGTTTCTCAAACTGCGGAGCGCTCGCGCTCGTTGGCCTCGAAAGTTGGAGTCTGGGGGCTGTCGACGATGTTGCTGTTCGCGATCCAAGCGGTGGCGCAGAACAGTGGGACCATCCAAGGCACAGTAACGGATGCCCAGGGCGCGATGATCCCGGGAGCTACAGTAATCGCGATTGACCAGGCGAAGGCAACCGTAGCCCGGCAAGTCACAAGCGGGGCCGAGGGTCTGTTTGTGCTGCAACCCTTGCAGCCCGGGACCTACACCATCCGTGTACAGGCAAAGGGAATGAAGAGCCTGGAGCGCCGCGAGATCGTACTTGACAACCGGCAGGTGCTGGGCCTTGGCGAATTGCGACTTGAAGTTGGTGCGAACACCGAGAACGTCACGGTCGAGGCCGTGACGCCGCTAGTGGAAACGGCAACCTCAGACCGCTCTGCAGTCATCGACTCACGCCAAGTCACAGAAATCAGCATGAATGGACGTGACTTCCAATCGCTGGTTCGGACCCTTCCGGGCGTAACTTCCAACGACGCCTCCGACTTTCGCCTGGCGTTCAACAACACGGACTCGTTCCACATCAACGGAATGCGCGGGAGCGACAACAATTTCTTTCTGGATGGCGCCGTCAACACCGACGTCGGCGCCAACGACGGACAGTTCACGCAGTTGAGCATGGACGCGGTCGGCGAGTTCAAGGTGCAGACCAGCAATTTCTCGGCGGAATATGGCCGGAACCCCGGAGTGCTTCTGGCGGCTAACACGAAAAGTGGCGGCCGGCAGTTCCATGGGACGCTGTACGAGTTCAATCGCGAAGATGGCTTCGACGCGAATTATTTTTTCAACAGGGTCAATTCCAACGGCAGCCTCAAGCCGACACCGGTGCCGAATTCGAAACTGCGCTTCAACCAGTATGGGTTCAACCTAGGTGGACCAATCCCCTTTCCGCATGCGAAGGATAAGTTGTTTTTCTTCTTCAATTTTGAAGGGACGCGAGCTTTGAGACCGAACGGAGGTCAAACTTACAATCTGCCCGATCCCAAGTGGCTCGGCATCGGCACACCCAATGGGGATGCAGATTTCTCTTCGGCGCTCAAGACCGGTGATATGTGTGCCCATGGATTCGCGGATGGTGGAACTTGCGCCGCCGGCACGGGCCCCATCGGCTTCAGGCAAGGTCAGATCTTTCAGCCGGGCACAATCCAGTACAACGCCCAGCAGGAGATCATCAACGGCACACCATTCGGCGGCAACGTTATTCCCAAGGCGCAGTTCGGCGGCCAGTATGCAGGCTTCCTGAATGTGATCCAACCGTTTTACAAAGCAGGATTTTTCGGCGCACCCGGCTCTCAGGGAGCCAACGGCGACTTTGCATCCGTCACGGTGCCGTTTCAGGATACGTACACCTTCGACAAGCATCAGGAGGTGGCGCGCATTGACTTCAACATCAATCCGAAGACCAATTTCTTCTTCCGATGGGTGGATGACTCCCAGAAAGAGGCCCAGGACTTCGGCATCTTCAGCTGGGGAACGTTCCCTGCCCTCCCCCAGTATCGCAAGAAGCCCGGGTCCAGCTGGTCGTGGAACCTGGTCAACGTGATTTCTCCGACGATCACCAATGAGTTCATCTTCAGCTACAACCACCTTACCCAGGTGGTAGACGTCAACACCTCCCCCGCGAACTACGACAAGACCCAGCTAGGATTCACCTATACCGACATTTTCCCGGGGGCGAATCTTCGCAACGTGGAGCCGGGCATCATCGCGGACTACGGCAACCTGGTTCACCAGTCGTTTCCTCCTGAATGGACCAGTGAAGCCAGGATGTTTACCTGGACCGACAACCTGACTAAGGTAGCGGGGCCGCATACGTTCAAGGCCGGTGCATTTTTCGATTACAACCAGGCCGGGCAGCAACCTGCGTGGCAGGAGACTCCCGTGTTCGATTTCGTGGATGGAGGGTCCAGCTTCGCGGCCAACTCCAACAGTGGCGTCGCAAACCTGGTGCTGGGCAACTACTACAGCGTAACTCAATCAAACGGTGTCTTCTTCGGCGGGTTCCGCTTCCACCAGTTGGAGTTGTACGGGCAGGACAGCTGGAAAGTAAATCGGAAGCTGACCCTCGACTATGGGCTGCGTTGGGCCTACCTCGGTCCGACATACACAGTGAAACCGTTTTTCGAAAGTTACTTCGACCCGAACAGGTATGATCCTGCCCAGGCCGTCACCGTTGACACACGCGGCACGGACGTCCTGAATAACATTTTTAATGGCGCTATCTGCACAGCGACCATGGTCAATCCATGCCCTGGCGTCACCAGCTTTGGCGATCCATACAACGGGATGGTGCGTGAGGGACAGGGGATTCCACCGGGATTCGTCCAGCATCGCCACAACAACTTCGGACCCCGTTTTGGTTTTGCCTGGGATCCCACCGGTAGCGGCAAGATGGCGATTCGCGGCGGTGCAGGCGTTTTCTATGAGCGGGTACGCCAGAACGTAAATAGCTTCGACGGTCTTGGCAACCCTCCCTTGGCATATCAGCCGACGTTCTACAACGGCACAGCTGATCTGCTGTCACCCTCACTTGCCTCTCAGGGCGCACTGCTTCCTGTGAGCGTCCGGACGCCAGACAAGGGTGGGCAGATTCCGACCACGTACTCGTGGAGCATCGGCGTTCAGCGCGAACTGCCCTGGCAACTTGGGCTGGACGTGGCCTACGTCGGAAACCAGGCACGTCATCTACAGTACATCGTCGACCTCAACCAGTTCCCGGTGGGAACTACCACGGGCGGAGTGGCGGCTCCTCCCAACAATACGTGGCTCTCAGTAGCCAACTATCGAGGCTACACGCAACTTAACCAAACCATCTACGGCGCCAACAGCAGTTACAACGCGCTGCAGACTCGACTCAGCCGGAGGTTTGGTCGCCGCCTCACGATGAGCGCCGACTACACCTATGCGAAGACCCGTGACCTCAGCGACACGGACGACACATTCTCTTCAGTGCGTGACCGCTTCAACGCCAAGCTGGACTACGGACCGGCCGGGTGGGATCGTCCACACGTGTTCAACATCAACTATGTTTACGATTTTCCGGATTTCAAGGGCAGCAATGCCTTCATGAAGTGGGTAGCCGGGGGATGGGAAGTATCTGGCATCACCCGCTTCTGGAGCGGCACGCCGTTTAGCTTGACCTGCGGTGGAACCTCTGGGGCCACTGGCGGCAACACCGGCAGCGCAGCCAATCCATTCTGCGACTACCTGGCTGGCGCGAAGTATGCGTCGGGACAAAAAGACCCGACCACGGGAACCCTATTACAGTGGATCAACCCCTACGCATTCGCTCAGCCGGCCCAGGGCACCATTGGCAACACGACTCGTAACGAGTTCCGCGGGCCGGGCTACAACAACTGGAACATGTCACTGTTCAAGAACCTGCAGTTTAGTGAGCGAGTGCGACTGCAGTTACGCCTAGAGACGTTCAATACCTTCAATCACGTCCAGTTCGGTGGCGACAATGGCGGCAGTAACATCTTTGACGGCGTACTCCGGAGTATCTCCAGCCCCAGCGCCGGAAAAGCACCGGATGCCACCAATGTGGGCTCGTCGGGCAAACTAGTCAGCACCCGCGACCCGCGGCAAGTACAACTCGGGCTCAAGCTTTACTTCTAAGTCGACCCTACTATTTCGCCCTTGAGGCCGCGCTTCCCAACGAGCGCGGCCTTCTTTTCGGATGCTAAACTGGCTGTCGGAATTCTCCATGAAGTGCTTGGCGATTGCATTCTGGGCCTTGGGCATGTTGCTGCAGTCCACGAGCGGCGGCACCAAGACGCAAGCGATCTTCGAGCATGCTTCCCAGGCACTTCAGGCGGGCGACTATGCCTCAGCAGAAGACGGCTTCCGCAAGGTTCTTGTCGCCGAGCCGGGCAATGTAAGCGCTCTCGGAAATCTTGGGGTGGTGTATTCGCGCACCAACCGCTATGCCCACGCGATCGATGTGTACAAGCAGGCATTGCGCGTTGCGCCGCAGGACCGTGGGATACTTTTGAACCTTGGGCTCGTTTATCTGAAACAGGACAACTACACAGGTGCGTTACCCTATTTTCAGCGCCTACACGTTCGTGATCCCGGGAATCTGCAAGCGACGAACCTTCTGGCCACATGCCTTGTATATGGAGGAAAGCCAAGCGCAGCGCTGGAGTTGCTGAAGCCTCTGCTAGACAAAAAGCCCGACCCTGCCACCCTCTACTTATTGGGAGTCGCCTATTCGAGAACGGGTCAGGTTGAGGCGGGTGAACAAGTGTTCGCTAAGCTTTTCAGTGATGCGAGCACCAAGGCCCAGGTAAATTTCTTGCTGGGCCAAGCTTACTATGATTCCGTGCGCTTTGCGGAAGCAGAACAGGCGTACAAGGATGCGCTCGCAGCCGACCCGGCGTTCCCAGGTTCACACCGTGAACTGGCGAAAGTGTACATCAGTCTCAGGCGACAGACTGAGGCTCAGAAAGAGCTGGACTTGGCCTTGCACCAGGATCCGCAGGACGCCAGCGCCGTTTATTTTCTGGGTGCGCTACTGGTGCAGACCGAGCGCTATCCGGAGGCTCTTCCATATTTGGAACGCGCCTACAAATTGACCCCTGACTCCTGGGCGTCTGCCTTCTACCTGGGCAAGGCGAAGCTGAAGATGAAGGATGCGACCGGAGCAATCGCTCTTCTCCAGCAGGCTGCCGATCTCAATCCGGATGAGCCCTCGATCTATTATCTGCTTGCGACCGCTCTGAAGACGGCAGGGCGCGCGGAGGAAGCCAAACAAGCTTTGCATCGGGTGACGGAACTACATAGCAACACGCTGGACGTCGAAAAGCGGGCGCTGCGCGATGCGCATGTGGTTGGTGCTCGATGATGTTGAGGCGCGGATTCCGTGTCGCCAGCCTACTTGTTGTGTTCTCTCTAAACACGCCACGGCAACTCTGCGCTCAAGGCGTCGCCCAAGGATCTGCAGCGCCGCCACCCGGCGCCAAAGCCATCAAGTGCCAGGGACGTCCCATACCTCAACTCGAGGACATCACCGAGAAAACCGACATTCGTTTCAGCCATACATCGGCACCAGGAAATCGTTACATCGCCGAATCTATGAGCGGCGGAGTCCTCTTGCTTGACTATGACCGCGATGGCTGGCTTGACATCTATTTCACGAACGCGCCCTCCGTTGATATGGCGAATAAAGGCGAGACGAGCCGAAGCGCTCTCTACCACAACAATCACGACGGGACTTTCACCGACGTGACCGACAAAGCCGGAGTCGGGACTCCAGGCTTTGCCATGGGTGGCGCGGTCGGCGACTATAACAATGACGGCTGGCCCGACATCTACGTCACCTGCCTGCACGGAAATGTTCTCTATCGCAACAACGGCGACGGTACCTTCACGAATGTGACTGCCAAGGCTGGCGTGGCAGACGGTCGCTGGTCCACGGGAGCCGCCTTCGGCGACTACGACGGAGACGGCTTGCTCGATTTGATGGTCGCGAACTACACCGAATTCGACATCACTCATCCCCCCGTATTCGGTAGCGGCTTTACCTGCAAATTCATGGGTGTCGATGTACAGTGCGGTCCCCGCGGGCTCAAGGGTGCGGGTGATTCGCTGTTTCACAACAACGGCGACGGGACGTTTGCCGACGTCTCCAAGAAAGCAGGAGTGGACGACGCAAGCGGGTACTACGGCTTGACCGTGCTTTGGGCGGACTTTAATAACACAGGCCGGCCCGACATCTACGTAGCCAACGATTCCATGGCGAATTTTCTGTATCGCAACGAAGGCAACGGAAGATTCACCGAGATCGGCCTCGAGTCAGGGACGGCCCTGAGCGAAGACGGTCACGAACAGGCGTCGATGGGCGTGGCGATTGGAGATTACCTGCACACCGGGCGGCCTTCCTTGTTCGTTTCGGATTTCTCGCTCGACTACACCGCTTTGTATCGGAATGATGGCAAGTGGGATTTTCAGGATGTGTCGTATCAGTCAGGCGTCGGCTTGCCCTCTGTCCCCTGGGTAAAGTGGGGAGACGCCTTCGTGGACTTCGACAATGACGGCTGGCTCGACCTCATCACAGTCAACGGCCACGTGTACCCCCAGGTCGATTCCCTTCCGTCGGCCGGCGGTTATCGCCAGCCGAAACTCGTGCACTACAACCAAAAGGATGGGACTTTTTGCGATGCCAGCGATCAGTCAGGTTCGGCCGTGATGGAGAAGCGCGTTTCGCGTGGCTTAGCGGTAGGCGACCTCTTCAATGACGGAAAAATGGATGTTGTGGTCGGAGATCTGGTGGGCGCTCCGATGATCCTAAGAAATTCCGGAGTGGAAAACCGGCATTGGGTCAGCTTTGAACTAGCCGGCACCAAGAGTAACCGGCTCGCGATCGGCGCCCGGCTGAAGATTGTTGCCGGTGGCATGACGCAGACGGAGGAAATTCACAGCGGCGGGAGCTATCTATCGCAGCATGACCTGCGCGTTCATTTCGGACTGGGGAACGCTACTAAGATTGATAGTTTGGAGATCCGCTGGCCTTCCGGGGGAACTGAAATTCTCAAGGACTTGGCCGCCGACAAGTACTATGCAGTTCTCGAGGGAAAAGGCGTTGTGACCTTTGACGAGATCCGCCCTTCGCCGTCGAAGGCCGCACCACACCCGTAGCGTGGCCCTGCAAAACACTTGCCGGAATCACGCCTCAGGCCCTCACAGCATTGCCCGATGGCTGGAGGCTCGACGCGAAACCGTGCTCAGCTCTTTGGAAACCTAGAACCCGAGTTGCACACACGAACAGAGAGCCGCTCCGCCCGCAACCCCGGCGTCCTCACCGTAGCAGGCGGGCAACACAGGAATTTCGCCGCAACGAGAATTCACGCAAAAGCGCGAGAGACCGGCCTGCATGTCGGGAAAGAATGGCTTCAGCATAGACGCCACACCGCCACCAATCACAACGATATCGGGCTCCAGCAAGTCCACAACATTGCCCAACCATACCGACAAAAGCTCAATCGTCTCCAGCAGTATTGAGCGCGCCGCGGCGTCGCCTATCAAGTTAGCTTGATCTACCATCTCGCTGGTGATGGCTTCGAGACTGCCATTTGCCAGGTCCCCAGATCGTAGACGCGTGCGAGGTTTCTTGGGCCAGTTTGGCGCGCGCACGGCGGGCGATAGCGGGACCCGAAGCCAGGATTTCGATACATCCCCGTTTGCCGCACCCGCACGCTGGTCCTCGGTAGTCGATGCTCATGTGCCCGCCTTCGCCAGCAGCGCCGGTGCGCCCATGATAGATCTGCCCATCAAACACCATCCCGGCGCCGATGCCGGTGCCAATGGTGGCGTAGAACACATTTCGATATCCGTAGCCCGCGCCCCAGCGTGCTTCCGCGAGAGCCGCCGCATTGCCGTCATTGTCCACGCTCACCGGCAATTCATAGATCCGCGCCGTCTCGGTAGCCAATGGATAGTTTCGCCAACATGGCAAGTTTGGTGGATTAATCACAACGCCCGTCTTGGGATCGAGCGGCCCAGGGGAACAAATTCCAATGCCATGAATTGTGTTTCGGATGTCCGAATGGCTGTTCAATTGATTGTCAATCACCGAGGTTACGGCTGCCAATCCTTCCGCCGGCAGTCCGCCGGCGGCCATTGCAGCGCGAACCTGTGACAGAATTCGACCGTCGCGATCGACCACGCCCGCAGCCACCTTCGAGCCTCCCACATCGACGCCGATCACCAATCCGTCGCGATGTACAGCTCCAGCCATGCCCGGCTGCCTGGTGAAGATGCTCGGGGGTAAGTCTCTATCCGAAGACAAGCGATCCAGGTCCTTGCGAGACGAAGTTGAGAATTCGGAAGAAGCGACTTAACATCAGGGCGACCAGCCTCGTGCTGGCGGGTGAACTGGGCGCGACAACTACCCCGGCGGGAACGTTAACGATCGGCATGGAACCTAAGTACCGGCACGCCATCTAGGGCTTGGGGGAAGCCTAAGGCGACGTGGGCGATCACATAATACCATTGGCGCATATGGAGAGTAATCGATTATCTTCCTAGAAATAGCGGCACTTTACTGTTGACAAGCATTTCATCCCTCCGGCAGACTGCGCGCGGTTCGTTTCTAATGGCAATTGTGTGCCGGAGGCCTCCTGATCCACCAGCCATTCTCTGATGTTTCGCTCTAAGGCCACAATTCTCAATCCGACATCCTTCAAAGGTACCTAATGAATAAGGCACTGATTTCAGCGTTTGCCATCGGTCTATTGTCTGCTTGGCTCCCCGCGCTCTTCGCACAGGAGAGTTCGGGAGTCCTAGTGTTTCGAGAAGAGGGATTCCCTGTCGCCGACTCCGCAAGCCCTTCCCCGGCGCAACTGGAGCCGTTGTTTCCAGCGGCGCGGCTTGCATCCGCCCAGGAATTGCCGGGACTGCTCGACGCGGCGTCCACCAAGCTTTTTGTATTGCCCTACGGGTCTGCATTTCCCGAAGAGGCATGGCCAAACATTTATCAGTACATGAAGAGAGGCGGCAACCTCCTGGTCTTGGGCGGCCGACCGTTCACACGAGCGGCGTATCACGATACTTCGGGATGGCATCTTCGGGACCACAGCGTGCGTTTCACACGGCCGTTGATGATCGACCAATATCAGAACACGGCCGGTTCGGACGGGCTGGAATTTCAGGAAAATCCGGACTTGCCCGTTCATATACCCCGATTTACCTGGAAGCAAGCTTTTAGCCCGGTGATTCGCTTGAGCGCGGTTGACCTGTACCACCGCGGCGGCGCGACCGGATCGATTGACTCCCGGGTGGACACGATTGCCTGGGGCGTCAAAGCTGGCCGCAAGCTGGCAGCTCCCGTGATCGAGGTCGACCACCTGCGAAATGGATTTGACGATGGCCGGTGGATTTTCGTGAATGCCCAATTGGCTAGCGATTTCTACAGCCGCGCCGAGGCTACACCGATCGTGCGCGCTTTGGTGGAGCGCTCCCTGCGCGGCAGCGAAGAGTTCTTGGTCCGCCCCGTGCTACCGCTTTACTTGCCGAGAGAACCGATCCAACTGAACGTCGTTTGGCACTCGGCTGAACCACCCACCGCAGCGACGACTGTGAAGATCAGCGTATTCCCCGAAGCAGAGCCCTCGCAACGTTCGGAAACGACCGTCGCTCCGTCCAGTACTGAACCCATTGTGTTGCCCGCGCCCAGTGGCAAAGGGCTATTCATTGTTGAGGCGCATTTACTGGAGGGCGACAAGGTCCGAGCCGTGTATCACTCCGGTTTCTGGATTCGTGACGAAGCTTACTTGCGCTCGGGACCGCGTCTCACAGTGAACAAGGATTATTTCGAACTCGACGGTCATCCTCTCGCCGTCGTGGGAACCACCTACATGTCGGGCGAGGCGCAGCGCCTGTACTTCGAGCATCCCAACGTGTACGTGTGGAACCAGGAACTTGGCCAGATTCACGGCGCTGGACTGAACATGATCCGCACGGGCTGGTGGACGGGATGGGACAAGTTCTGTAACGAGAACGGCGAACCTTACGACCGGACGCTACGCACGCTCGAAGCCTACCTGATGACTGCTCGCAAGTACGGACTGCCGGTGCAGTTCAACTTCTTCGCATTCCTGCCCGAAGTACTCGGAGGGGTGAATCCCTATCTCGATCCGCAAGCCGAACGGCGGCAGCGGACGCTGATTTCGTTGGTGGTTGCGCGTTTTCACGACGTGCCGTTCCTGGCGTGGGATTTCATCAACGAGCCGAGCATCTCGCAACATTTATGGACCATGCGTCCCAACGGCGATCCGATTGAGTTGGCGAGTTGGAACGCTTGGTTGGCCAAACGTTACCCCGATCGAGCAGCATTAGCGGCCGCATGGAATCTGCCGGTTCCTGCAGGGCAAGGGACCATTCCCCTTCCCGATGACATTGAATTCACCCTCCGGAGTGCGTACATCGGCCGCAATTCCCTCAAAGTCTACGACTTCTTTCTCTTCGCACAGGAGGTCTTTGCGAATTGGGTGCACGCGATGCGGGATGCGGTGCGCGCCACCGGTTCGCAACAACTCGTAACGGTCGGCCAGGACGAAGGCGGAATTCAGGATCGTCTTTCACCCGCATACTGGGGTGCGAACGTGGACTTCACGACCAACCATTCCTGGTGGCAGAACGATTATGTTTTGTGGGATTCGTTGCTCGCGAAGCAACCGGGGCAGGCCATGTTGATCCAGGAGACCGGTTTGCAACGGGAACTCAACCTTGATGAAGGCGCACGCCGCGATCCCGAGAGCGAGGCATCCCTTCTGGAACGCAAGGTCGCGACGGCCTTCGTCCAGGGCGCGGGTGCGATCGAATGGCTGTGGAACACCAACTCCTACATGACCGAAAGCAATGAAACTCCAATAGGCCTGATTCGTCCGGACGGGACAGAGAAGCCAGAAGCGGATGTCATGCGTGCTTTTGCGGCAACGGCGAAGTCGATGGGCGAGCATCTGCGGGAACCAGAACGGCCCGCGATCGCCGTGGTGACGTCGCAAGCGGCGCAGTTCTCCGTTCTCGGAGATATCCAATTGGAGGCGCAGCGCAAGGCGGTCCGAGCACTCGCATACACCGACCATCTGACCCTGTACGCCGTCGCCGAGAATCAGCTTGCCAGACTCGGTTCACCGAAACTGGTCATCTTGCCATCGCCCCAAGCACTCACGGAGGCCGCCTGGAAAACGCTCTTGAAGTATGCCGATGACGGCGGGAACTTGCTGGTAACGGGACCTGTGGATCGCAATGAGCACTGGCAGGGGGTTCCGCGCGCCTCAGAACTGAAACTGGACGGCGAAGCGGAACCGCTGATGTTTCACGATGCCACTCTCGCGCTGGGCGGGCGTACGATTGCGCTCTCGTTTGATCAACAGAAACAGAACTTAGTGGATTCGCTCCGGTTCAGAGACGGCTCCTCGCTCAAAGAGATTCCGCACGGCAAGGGACGAATCTTCTGGGCCGCGTACCCTGTGGAGTTGGCGGAGGGAGCGGACACCGCTGCCGGCTTGTACAGCTATGTGGCAGCTCGTGTTGGCATCGCGCCGATGTTTGACTCGCAATTGCCCCTCCCGGCGGGAATCATGGTATTTCCTACCGTCTTGCAGGATTCAGTCCTATACGTCCTGACTTCCGAAAGAGCAGATGACACAAAAATCGACTTGCGCGACAAACTGACCGGAGCACGCGTGACCCTGCAACTTCCCGCGCAGCACGCGGCGCTCGCTTTGATCGGAAAACAAACGAAGAATGTAATTATGAAGTACGGGTTCTAGTCGGGACGGCTGCTGGGCAGTACTTCATTGAGAGTTTTTGCTATAGTCGCGTGATTCCATCAGTTGCTTCCGAGTACCCCGTAGCTCGGGACCATTCGTTTTGCCCATCAGCAATGACCAAAACGCCGCTTCCAACTCGGCGAGCCAAAATCTCATCCAAAAAGCTGGAGTCACAAGCCCATGAACGAGCGACAAACGTGTGGAAAGGGACTGGCTGATCGGTCCGCGTTTCCGGCCAAGCTCGGCGAGTTGATCGTTGCCATGATCGAGAATCTCGAGGCACACCAGGAGACTCTGGACGTAAGGACGAACATGGTAGATGGGGGCTCCGCGCCTACGTGAAACTGGCGCAGGAATTTCGGTGTGTCGCCCACCCCTGCAGGCGACCGCCGCGATGGCGAGATGCGATCCAGCGAAGATGTCAGCTCCCGGGGTGGTCGATGCGTTCACGAAATTCGTGAGCCTTGAGAACGCCCTGCTCGCGCTGCTGGGCCAGTCGATTGAAAGGGCTCAAACGATCTTAGCCACGATGACTGGTCGAGCCGCGTAGAGGGCTTCAATCAGCGCGTGACGCTAGAAGATTACGCTTTGGAGCAAGCATCACGGATGCGATGAAAACTCTAATCGTATGCATTCCAGAGTCACACCACCGAGTGTGACTTCCAGCAAGGAGAACTCGTGGCAAACCCATTTGTTCATGTGGAACTGAACACTCCCGATCCGCAGAAAGCAAAAACGTTCTATTCGAAACTATTTCAGTGGCAACTGGAAGACATGCCAAACCCTGCCGTAGCCGATGGATCCTACACCTTGATCAAGGTGGGAGAAGGCACCGGAGGTGGGATCATGAAGCAGGTTCCGGGCGGACCCTCGGGATGGCTCGCTTACGTTCAAGTGGATGACATTCACGCCGCTACTCAGAAAGCGAAGTCGTTAGGCGCCGAGATCATGAAGGAGGTCACGGAAGTGATGGGCATGGGTCGTCTGAGCTTCATTCGGGACCCGACGGGCTCGGTTCTGGGTTTGTGGCAATCCAAATCGAAATGAAATCGCGACAGCCGGCGCCGGTCGACACTACGGTATCTGAAAACTCGCCAGCTTCACCTGCTCGATCTGTGGACCCTGAATCGGGCGAAAAACCTCGTACGGGGGAAGTGGGGGAGGGATCTTGTGGCCGGGGCAGGCCTACTTCAGGGCCTTGATCTCAGCAACGAGTGCCCTGATCTGCTCCGGCGTCAATTTTTCTTTGAACGGAGGCATTTTCGGCGTCTGCTTGTCGCTGCCGTCCTCGATGGCCTTGATCAACTCAGCTTCGGGCTTCTTGGCCTTTTCCTTCATCGGAGGCGTCTTCATTTTCTCGCGGCCTTCAGCGTTGGCGCCGTGACACATCACGCACTTTGCCTTGAAGGTCGGGTCTTCGGTCAGATCGTCAGCAAAACACATCGCCGTAAGGGCCGGGGTGATCAGTAACATTGCCAGAAACAGTTTCTTCGTCACTTACTTTCTCCTATCGAATGGTTTGTGTGCAGGGGGTTGGTCTGTCTGCTCCCGGACCAACGCGTGCGGCCTGGAGCCGATACTTGGGCGCGGACGATCCGCGCCGTGCTTTGCCATCTCTGTGATCTGCCCCATCTATTTCCCTCGTCCGCGCCGGAGCGCCGAGTTCGCAACCAGGTCATGGGGGTGGTTGTGGCACGTCAGGCTGCAGGAGTTCGAGGCGCGGTTATACGAAACCGGCGCGCCCGCGTTCGGCGCCACAACATTGG
>Ga0137419_10000292_pt1 | contig 16664 bp, 7 predicted proteins | sample CZODoug3_1_2_16f_FD_108279 | JGI IMG/M metagenome (GOLD analysis project Ga0137419, IMG submission 108279) | Vadose zone soil fungal communities from Angelo Coast Range Reserve, California, USA - CZODoug3_1_2_16fungal (Illumina Assembly) | ecosystem: Environmental > Terrestrial > Soil > Vadose... | reverse complement strand
GGCAAGGAATACCTAAGTTCGATCTGGCCGCGGGCCCCTTGGAACTGAGTGGCCCGGCTAACCCTTGGCGTTTCGTCAATGCGGTGGGAGAAAAGGCCGGAATATGGGGATTCGAAAACGGAAACCTCGAGGGCTGGGTTTACCCCTTGAAGGTGTTCCATGATTTCAATCTTGCGTTCCAGGTTGAAGGATCGCCGATTGTCTATCCTGCGGAACAGTTGATCCGCGCGGTGCGAGTTCATCCCCAGAGCGTGGAACTGCAGTATTCGGCGGAGCAGTTCACCGTCACGGAGACGCTGTTCACCCCACGCCACGAGGCGGGTTTCGTGATTCTGCTGGAAGCCAAGACCTCGATCGCATTGCGAGTACTTGTGCGGTTCCGGCCTGACCTCAACTTGATGTGGCCCGGCTCTTTGGGAGGCCAAACGGTTTCCTGGAACAAAGAAAAAGGATGGATGGAACTGAGCGAGCCCTCTGCCAATTTTTCCGCGCTAGTCGGTTCGCCGGCGGCCATTGGTTCAACCGCGGTGGGATATCACTCCTACCTGACCAACGATCAGCCGTACGAGCAGCTCGAGCTACGCCTTTCTGCGAAAGCTGCGCGGCAAGAATATGTCCCGATCATCGTCACCGGTGGTATCCGAAATATCTATCAGCCGGCCATCGCCTACGACCGCATCCTCGGGCACATTGCAGAGCTTTACGCTGACAGCGCGAAACACTACGCCGACCTCGATGCCAACGGACCACAACTTGTCACACCTGATCCGGCTGTTAACTTGGCCCTACGTTGGTCGCGGATCTCGCTTGATCAGTTGAAGGTGTGCAACCCTTACCTCGGTTGCGGCTATGTTTCTGGCTACGGTTCCTCCGGCACCGGAACTCGTCCGATGTATGCCTGGTTCTTTGAAGAGCCTGCCCAGAGTGAGCGCGCTTTCCTCGATGCAGGCGGCGCCGACAACCTGCGCGAAGCGCTCCGCTTCCTTCGGAAATTCCAGCGCGGCGATGGCAAAATTCCGCATGAAATTTCCCAGAGTGCAGGCGCGATTGATTGGTTCAAGAACTATGCGTACGCCTACATTCACAGCGACACTTCTCTCTGGTATCTGATCGCGATGGGCTACTTCTACCGCTTCACTGGGGACCGGACGTTCCTGACGGAGAACTGGCCCTCTATACGGAAGGCCTACTCCTACTGCCTTTCCATGCTGAACGCCGACAATGGCCTTCCGCAAATTCCACCGGAGGGTTGGGGATCGATGGAGACTGCCGGAGTTGCCTCGCAGGACTCCGCCATGGCCGCCGAGTGGGTCGCCGCTCTGCGGGCGGTGGGCGAATTGGCCACGGCCATGGATGATTCGATGCTCGCCCGCGAGTGCGAGACGCGGGAAAAGCTCGCCTCGGAATCGTTAGAGAGAGTGTTCTGGAATCCGCGACTCGGATACTACAACTATGGAGTGGGAAAATCTGGAGAGGAAGTCACGTACCTGAATCCGACAATTGCCTACGGCGCCTGGTTCGGCAGCCTGCCGAACGGGCACGCCCAAGCGGTGCTGGAGCGTTTGGCCACGTCGCAGTTTCTTTCCGACTGGGGGGTGCGCAGCATGTCGCTGGAAGACCCGCGCTATGACGACACCTCGTATCAGACTGGATCGGCGTGGCCATTCATGACGGCTGCTCCCATGCTCGCCGATTTCCGCTATCACAATGCCTCGCAGGGGTTCATTACGTGGATGTCAATGACTCGCCTGCGAACTCTTGGTGCTCGCGGAGCCATGCCTGAGTCGCTATCGGGGGCATACTATCGGCTTCTCGATAATGGGGTGCCGCATCAGATGTTTTCCGAGTTGGTTGCTATTCCGGGGTTGGTTGACGGCTTGCTGGGAATGGATCTGGACATTCCCCGCCGCGTTCTCCATCTGACCCCTCATCTGCCACCCACGTGGCGGGACGTTGCGGTTCGCCAATTCCCTTGCGGACAAGGGCAGTTGAGCATTGCACTCCATCAGACGCCTGGGCGGCTGACTGCGGAGCTTAATACCACCGGCGTCCCGGAGTTTGGGCTGGAGTTCTCTCCCGCCCTGCCAGCGGGAGCGACGGTTGTCTCGGTGATGCAAGGGGGAACATCGATTCCTTTTCAGACAGAGGACAATGGCAGTGACGTTCATGCCCATGTGAGCCTGGCGTCGGTCGCCAAGACAACCATCGAGATACGCTATCGCGGCGGGATTGGCGTTGATGTTCCCTGGCAGCCGATCCTCGAAGGAGACTCGAGCAGGAACTTGCATGTTCTCAGCACTTCCTACCAGAGTGGTCAATTCCAAATGTTGGTTGAAGGACGGCCCGAGCTTAAGTATGAAATTCGGCTGTTGACTCCATGGCTGGTCTCGGCCGCCAGTTCCGCCGAGGATGTTGTTGTGGAAGGCGACTGGAAAATTCTGCGGGTCGCCGCACCCGCAGCCGTGAAGGAGCATCCTGACAAAGCGGGCTACGTCCGCTGGACTGTTGGGGTTGCCCTGAAACTGAAATGAGGAGACACGGGCCTCGCGTCAATTCGTCTCCAGCTGCTCTTTGTCGGGCGCCTTGGGAAAGGCGGCGTGAGGCTCGGTCTGGTACCAGAACGCGACGGAAGAGATGTCATCGGTAAGCGGCAAGTACTTGGCTCCGCTCCTCCACCCCAGCGCCTGGATGGTCACGCGCAAATCAGATTCAAAGCGAATCGGGTCGGGAATGTGCCAACGGTAGAGGCCGAATCTTTGCTGCGACTGATAGAGTCCGTCCGGCTTGAGGACTTGCACTAATCCAGAATAGGGGCTCGTGAATTCTTCGTATTGATGTTTTACCTGATTCTCGAAATCGTACGATCCGTTGAAGTAATCTTCCGTGCCTGTGCCATTTATGGTGGGAAACTCCTGGTCTCCATCCATGTAAAACTTGATTTCCCCCTCTCCCCACCAGCCATTGTTGTGCACACCCCAGGCCATGTACGTTCCGACGTATTGGCCTTTCCCTTTGATGCCATCAACAATCGTGTAAACCTGCTTGTAGGGGAGAGGATTCACTCGCCGGAACTGGGCGTGGAAGTAGGCCGCGTCCTTGGGGACTGATGACAGCGCGTAGTCCACTTGGTAGAAAAGGGTCATGGCTTTGTCATCGATATTCTGGATGGTAATTTTCGCTTTGTGCCGGAACGGCATGGGCCAATAGGAGTTGAAGGCGCTGCCCGGATTCACGCACACTGCCAGGGAGGAGATCCTGGCGTACTTTCCCCAGCCCATGGCAAAAAAATCACCCACCGGCACTTCCACGGACGGTTCCTTCTCATCATCCCAGTACATGCGCAGAATGGAGAGCCGCCAGTTGCCTGTGGGCGTCATCCATATATGCTGAATCGCGCCCGAGCCGCTGATCTCGGCAACCGTGTAAGTCGCTCCCGCCGCGATGTCTACCGACGGGCTGATCTTCCAGCCCTTTCCCAGATCCCGCGCGGCACTCGCCCCGGTCCCCTCAGTCGCGGTACCGCCTTTGCCCTTTTCTCCGGTAGGATTCTCCGGACTGATCGACCGGGATTTGGCGTTGGAAAGGCGATCGAGATTGCTTAAGTGATTTTCAAGTCCGTCGTACGATGTTTCCTGCGAGAATGCGGCAAGCGGAATGGAGATGTACAGTATTGCAAGAAAACAAATAATCGCTTTCATCGCAAGCTCCCTTTGGTCGGTACGATTGACTTGATTTCGGGTATCACTGCGCTACAGCAACCGCCTTCTGCGAGTTTGCCTCATGGCCGCACTGCGCTCGAAGATTCTTGCACAATTTCCGGGAAAGCGGTGATGCGCAGCTTGGCCGCGCCATAGGGCACGAGCGTGACTTCTTCCTCCGGCGAAAGGCTCTTCACGGGGCTCTCCGGCAGCGGTCCGGCCGAACCGTCGACCATCTGCCATTCCGGGACGCGACGTGCTTTCATGACAAGTTCGACGGGCGCGGTGTTTTCTGAAAAAGGATATTGGCCGATGGGGGCCTCGACAACTTTGATCAAGGTCGCGGGACGGGCAGGATCGACTACTAAACCATAGTTCCATGGAGTGGTTGGTCGCACTTCCCAATCTGGCGCGAGAGCGTCGCCTTCCAGCCTGGTCCAGTTTTCGCCCATTTTCAACGAGAAGACAAGTGGTCCTCTCTCGATGGCAACGGAATTGCGTTCCCAGCGAGAGATCCGAGGTTGCATGGGAAATTTTATCTCGACACGATCGCCTCTCCTCCATTCCCGGGTGATGACCAAATACGTCCCGCTCTGGGCGCTCTTAGCTGGGGCGCCATCGATCGCAACAGTTGCCTCTTTGGCCCAGCCCGGAATCCTGAGCTTGAGCGAAAAACTCACCGCGGTGGCGGGATTCACCGTCAGTCGTACGGTTTCCCGAAAGGGATACTCTGTCTCCTCCGCGATGTGAACTTTAACGCTCTCCCGCACCATGGCCTCGACTTCACTTGGTGCATAAGCGACTGCCGCCAACCCGCCATCCCCTGTGCCCATCCACAAGCTTGACACCAACTTCGGCCAGCCTTGATGCATGTTCGCGGTGCAGCAACCGAATTCGGGCGTAAGTCCATACAAGTTTGCGTCCTGGCCATTGGTGGACCATTGGCGCGGCCTGCGGGTGCAGGCTATCTGATTGGGCTGCTGGTCATACTGGTGCGACCACATGTCGTCGCGGAAGGTGCCCGGAAGGGCATTGAAGGCGATCTTTTCCAATCGGTCCGCAAAGAGGGAATCGCCCACCTCGGCTTCGATTCGTTCGTAGGAAAACATGGACTCGACCACCGCGCACAACTCAATTCCCTGCGAGGGGTCAGTCCCCGCAATGTGTTCGTCCGCACTGAACATGCCATTGGGAATTCCATGGTACTCATCCAGCATTTTGATTTGCTGATAGATCGCATCTCGATCTGCCGCTAAACCTGAAACCAAGAACCACACCGGCGACATCTTCAATGCCATCGCGTTATTCACGCCATGCGTTTGCATGGCTCTATCGGGAAGCCCACTGCCCCGCCCATCCAGAATCGTTCGGTCGGTTTTTTTTGTGTACTCAAAATGATCGAATTGCTGTTTCCAGTTGTATCCCTGATCGTGCAGGAGCCTGACCAAGTTCAAAAGAGACGCATCGCCGGTCCGATTGTAGAGCCACAGGATACTGACGAGTTCATCCTGCCAGCGGTATTTGCCCCAGTCTTGCAAAGCCCTCCTGGGAAGTTCGCGGAATTGAAAGGCGAAATATCGCTGCATCAAAGGAATGACCCGCGGATCACCGGTTGCCTCCTGATATTGGGTCAAGGCTTTCAGCATTACCATCCGCGGCCACCAGTCCTGATTCGCAACTGGACCGATGGAGCCGTCCGCGCCCTGGTGCGTGAGGGTCCAATCGACCCACTTCTGCACTTTCGCTTTCAGTTTTGCATCATCCAGAAGATACGCAAGTGGAACCAGGCCATCTAGAAAATAAGGCCCGCGCTCCCACGCCTCGCCGGTCCCGCCCAGCCACGCACTATTAGGACCGACATCGGACCACACCTCATCGAGGTGGCCGCTCAATCCGTCCGCCTGGATCCGCAACTGCCGCTCGAGCCACCCTTTTGGCCGAATCGATGTGAGCGGCAACAAAGACAGAGTGCTCGGTTGCAGAGGGGGACGGTTTCTGTAGGCCCCTTGCGTGCTTCCTTCTTGCGCGGTTTCATGCACGGGGGAGTCGAGTTGCTCCGCTGCCAAGGAGACAGGTGGAGTGCGCAGAAGCAGGAAGAACAAGAGACCGCAGAATCGGGAGCGTGATTTCATGGCGTGTTAGTTCCTTCAGGCCTCAGAGATGCCCGCGATGTGGATAAAATACTGTTGGTGATTCGCGCCTTCAAACTGCCAAGCAGAACCGTTCCCTTGAAGCGAGATGTTTGCTCCCGCCGCGTCCTTCACCGCCACGCTCCGAAGAGAGCCTGACCACGTTCCTTCCACCCGTACTCGCCGCGAATCCAACACACGAATTGCAAGTTCCAAGGATGCACCCCTGTACTGCAGGTTCAGGGCTCGGTACGTTTTACCGGCGACCATAAATGAGTTTGGAAGATTGGGTGACACGGGCAGTTCATCGGGCTGTTGCGGATCACGGAATCCGATCAGGTTGCGAATAATGTGCGCAGGCAACACAGCGCCCCATCCGTAACCTTCTCCACCGTAGGCGCCCTGCCCTCCCCAGACTTCGCAACTTACACCTGGCCAGCCCAGCTTTTGAGGATTTGCGGGAGGCTTGCCATGGGAGGACAGGCTGGTAGTCGCACGCCGGTCCATGCTGGTGTAGACTCGCTCGGCAATTGCCTGAATTACCTGGGAAACAAGTTCCATTTCTCCAACCAACCAAAGGGACTCGACATAGGGCAGCACCAGGGACGACCAATGCAGCCCATCCTGCCAATCCTCAAACGAAGGCGCCAACGGGTGCCCTGCCAGGGAATCCGTATAGAACTTGGACAGAGCCGGTCGCATTTTTTGTTTCTGCTCATCACTGGCAATGCCACAAAAGACAGGCGCGACCTGACCGACGTCGCGGCCAACGGATGTCACGAGTTGCCCATTGCGGGTATCGAAGTCGTAGAACCAGTCTTCCTTCCACAACGCTTGCGTTTTCGCGGCATAGATCTGCTGAATCTTTTGCCAGTCTTGCCGCGAGTTCGTGTCTCCCAACATTTCCGCAAACCGATCGAGGATTCCAGCAGCCTGGGAGGTGGCAGCCTGTAATTCGACAATCCGCAGGAATTCGATCAGCTCGGCTCCAGTGGGCTGCTGGATAAGGAATCTCGTGGACGCATCCATGCCGGTTTCCCAGCTACATTTGCCGGTAACAAATCCATCCGCGTCCATCCGGTTCTGCAAGGTCCAGCGCAAGAATCGTCCCAAGAAAGGATAAAGTTTGGATAGCCATTTCTTATCGCGGGTTCGCGACCAGATCGAAGCCGCGCAAAAGAATGGGTAGCACCATGAGATTGAAGTCCCACATTCGGCGCCATCGGCGGCCACCATGTTCATTTCTCCATCCTCGCGGGAGCAGGGAACGCTGTCCGACGGTGCATTTGCGAACAGCCCGAAAAACACTTCCTGTGCCATATCCGCATCGGCATAGCTCAGCGCCCACATGTCAATGGAGCTCTCGGCGAGCACAGTGCGCGGCGCCTGGATCTGCATGGCGTCCCATGGGTACTTGTAAATGCCAATCGGGCGCCGGACCATCATCCGCAGTGTCTCCAGGTCGTAGACCCAGCCATGCTTCCAGTGGTTCGGCCAGTCGCCCTCCAGCCTGGGCGCAGCGCGCCAAAACGCTGCATCTTCGCCGAATTTGATAGCCGACTGCTCATGGGTTTTTCCCAGCGATTTGCGAGCTTCCTCGTACGCTAATGCGGAGTTGTCGGCGCGTGCCAGAACGATTGTGTGCTCCACTTTCTCTCCGGGAGAAATAGTGATGTTGAACAGCAGAGCTGCATGGAGCGGATTCGGATAGTAGCTAAGTCCTTGTTCAATCTTCGATGGTGAGGCCAACCAGGACTGCAGATCCGATTCCTCCTTTCCAACAAAATGCGCTTCGCTGGAGAAGTCACTTACCACTGCGAATACCTTTCCTGCGGCGAAAGAGCGTATCCACACAGAATCGGCCCCTGGTTCGTAGCTGCCGACCAGACCGTCGCGGCCCCACCAAGCAGCCCCTCCCAACCTGCAGTCGAGCACTGCCATCAATCGGACAGATTGCGGCTGCGTGCTTTGCACCGCCACTTTGGCCGCTAGCGCGTTTTCGCCAACCTGAAGGAACGTACTTTCCACGGTTGCGGATTCCTCGGCGAATGCAAAGGTGAACAGGTTCTTGCTGTGATAGGGAGAGATCAGTTGTTCCGGACGAAAATTTTCTGGTGTCCAAAATTGGCGCCCGTTGATTAGAAACCCCAACCGGAGATGGGCCTCATAGATTCCATTCTTTGCGAAATCGAAGTAGCCCCCAGGCCCCGCCGGAAAGTAAAAACCGAAGCCGATGCCCGGAAAAGAACGCAGGACGCCGCTACGATGGAGATTCCAGCAATGGAATGGATTGTCCAGATAGCCATACGGTGTGTAATCACTCAGCGGGAAGCCGCCTCCCATTTTCGGGGCCTGGGCTTCCGTCGGAGGCGCCAAGCTGATGGTGGACGTGAGTGCCGGCACGGCCAGAATGCTCATGCAAAAATCGCGGCGATTAAGCACAGAGGTTATGTCCTTTGAAGTTTTTTGAATTGGAGAACCCTGCCATGCTGTGGAGGACCACCCTGCCTACCCTTCCGGCCTGGTGAGCCCGATGTGTTCGAACTCGCGGCCGCGCTGCTCAATCTCCTTGAGCTTGTTGAGCATCTGGCCTGCTTTTTGTGGTTGGTTCAGCTTCTGATAGTCCCTGGCAAGGTGATAGTAAGAAGAGGGATCGCGAGGGCCGAGTGCCGCAGCTTTCTCGAAAAGCGGAATTGCCTCGAGGATTTTTCCCGCCTGCTCGTACATTTTTCCTAACTCGATATAGGGATATGGCAGCCTGGGATCGAGCCGGATCGCTTTTTGGAAGACCGCACGAGCTTCTGCATATTCCGGAGTGCCGGGCTGGGCACCATTGCGAACGAGCGAGGAACCCAGCAGGTAGCACAAGATCGCGCTGTCGCCCTTCTGCTTTAAGTTGTTCCGCAGTTCCCGGATGGCGTCCTGCCGGCCGTTTTGCTGGATATCCGCAAGGTCCAATGCAGCGACAGGGAGGTCTTTCCCGGGAGCCAACTTGCCGGCTCTGCGGAACTCGTCTCGAGCTATATCAAATTCCCCCGACAGGGCATGCAGCACACCGAGTTGAAACAGTAGCTTCTCGCTCCGAGGCCTTTGTTTCAGCCCCAGTTGTACGATCTCGATCCCTAACGGATATGCATTGTGGTCAATACAGATCGTGGCGAGATCAAGATAGTTATTTTCATCGGCTGGAAAAAGAGAGATGGCCTGGCGGAGCCGATCAATCGCAAGTTGAGTTTGATGATTCTTTTCGTAGGCCTGCGCCAGCAGATTCAAATCATCGGAGGAGTGCCTGTGCGACTCGACCCCCTCCAAGGTCCGGATTGCACCTTCATAGTCCCCGGCCAAGTATTGAGCCAGTCCCAGGTCATAGCTCAAAGTGACGTTGCGGCCGCCGCGCGCCACAAGATCCTCGTAAACGTGGGCCGCACGGGGATAGAGACCACTCGTTCCCAACAGATAGGCAAGGCGCATTTCGATTCCAGGGGCCATGGCAGAAATTGCGCTACCCGCTTGATCAAGATGCCGGCTGGCGGCAGATGCGTCCTGCTTTTGCAAGTCAGAGACTGCCGCATAGGCATTCAGGATCGGGTCCTGCGGGTCAAGCTTCAACGCTTGCCCAGTATGCTCGGCAGCCCCAGGCTTCTTCATCTCCCATTCAAGAACTGCTAGGTTTTTCAGTGCTGGAAAAAAATCAGGGCGGTTGGCGAGCACACGTTGAAAAGCTACAGCAGCACCATTGGCGTCCCCGCTACCGAGAAGAGCCAGTCCTTCCAAGTTCCCCACCTTTGGATTGCCGGGATATTGCTTGCGCAGGTTTTGGATCTGCTCTAACGCCGCAGCCCATCGCTGCTCCTGAACCAACCGCACGGCTAGACTGTATTCCGGTGGATCCTGAGCCACAAGATCCACCGGAGCCAGCAACGCGACGAAAGATAATGCAAGCGCCCGCAGGAGCATCAGAATTCCAAGCGAGCTCCCAGTTGGATAGACCGAGGAGTGAACACTCCAGTAGCTTTGCCGAAAGTCCCGCTGGTGAGACCGCCGTCGAAGTTGTTCAGGTTGACGCGGTTGAACAGGTTGTACACTTCCGCACGAAACTGAAGGTTGGAATGTTCGTGAAACCAGGGGAGTCTAATGTTCCTCAGCAGTGAGAAGTCAACCTGCGCCATGCCAGGTCCGTGAACCGTATTCCTCCCAACGGTGCCCTCCTGTCCCAGCGCGGGTGCCGGAAAGGCGGATGCGGAAAAGAGACCTTTCAAATAGTCCGAACGGCTGTAGGTTTTGTTCAAGCTGAAGGCAGGCCGATTCGGCAAGTCATAGGTATTGCCATCGGCATTGTAGTCGCCGCCCGTGTTTCCAATAACCTGGCAACTCGGCGTCACAGTCGTGGCGCAGTTGGGGTCATTCCACACCGGCTGGAACGTCGCACTGGTAAAAACGGTCGCTGGTAAACCACTCTGGAAGATGGCCAGACTGCTGGCCTCCCAGCCACCCAACACATGGCGTACTGGCGCCGCCATATTGTTGAACGAAGGAAGATGCGCCACAAAATTCAAGGCAACTTTCTGGCGAACATCGTTGGGAGAGAGCCCGCGTTGAGCTCCTACATTATAAGCATCAATCACTTCAGCGTACACGGCCCCGGACCCCGGACCCACTGCGTTTACCTCATCAATGGCTTTACCCAGCGTATAGGAAGTCTGGAACGTGTAGTTCTTGCTGAAGATCTTGCGCACCGACACGGTGGCGCCATTGTAACTGGAGGATGCGCTGTTATCACCGTAATTGACGGTCGCAAAGTACGGGTTCAGGCGGTGCAGAGTGTTCTGATTTTGTATCAGGTCTCCGGCGAAGCGATTGCGGTCGATGACGGTGTAGAGATGCCTGCCCACAGAGCCCACATAGTCCGCTTCGACCACCCAGTCGCGCATCGGACTGTATTGAACGCCGAGGAACCAGCTCTCGGCATAAGCGTACTTGATAGCCTGGTCGGCGCCGCCCACCGATGCGAGATAGCCAGTCGGACCACCGGCGGGATTCAACCCGGGAGTGATCGGGGGATAGACAAAGCCATACGGCGCAGTGTCGGTGGTTCCCAGCGCGTACACAGGCTGTGGCCCGCTTGGATTTTGCGTCGAAGCTGTGGCAGAAGCCACAAACGGAGGATTGTTGCGAGTGGCGTCGCTCCATACCTTGTTCGGCCAACGGTCAAAGAACACACCAAAGCCGCTTCGCACGGAAAGCTTCCCTTGTCCCGTGGGATCCCAGGCCAAGCCCAGGCGTGGCGCAAAATATCCTTTGCGGTCATCGGTGAACATGTGCTTCACGCGGACGACTTTGGCACCGGCAATTTGTTCCGCCAGAGTGGGACCCGGGCCGAGTTGAAGGTTGGTCATATCTCCGTTGACCTCGGTCGGGTTCCCGGAGAAGTCCCAGCGCAGGCCCAGGTTCAGCGTCAACGTTCGCTGGACTTTCCAGTCATCTTGCACGTAGAAGCCGTAAGTAGTCGAACGGTAACCAAAGTTCTGGAACGGCAGTCCGCCGGTTTGTGCATTGAAGTTAATTCCGGACTCTGAAAACGGCTTGTCAGTGGCGAAGTCGAATGCGTTCTGAAAATTGAAGGTCGGCCGGTACAGGGGACCAGTGAAAGGAGCATTATCCTGGTCCCGGTAAATATCGAATCCGAACTTGAAAGAATGCGAGCCACGGTTGTAAGACACCATGTCCCGCCAATGGAAGTCGTTCTGAACAAAGCCGGCCGGCCCCCACCCTGCGCCGAATCCGTTTATCCCGGTCACGTTGATTGCGGGAACGCTGGGGTGCTGCACGGGTGATGCGCCAAAGTCCAGCGTGAAGCCCAGGGCCGCTTCGTTTACGAGCGCCGGTGAGAAGACATGCGTGAAATTCACATTCGCGTAGTCAGCCTCGGCGGGCGGATTGGTGTTGAACGCCGGACGTGGACCCGGGCTGCTCTGGCTCGCCGTCATGCGGAAAACATTGGCATAAAGGCGATTCGATCCATCGCCAAAAATCTGGTCGACGCGCGTGTTCCATTGAATGCCGTTGCGGGGGTTGCTTGTGGAGAGCACGCCGGGCTGGAACAGCGGCATGCTGCACGGCATACCGATCGAGTTCGTCCCGGTGCATGTGCCCAAACCGAGCGCCACCATCTCGGCAGCCACGGTTATGGGCGCACCGTTCGCAGCCACTGCCGGGGGATAGGTCGTCAACAGCGTCGTGGCAATGTTGTTGGGAAAGTTTGTCTTCATGAAGTTGGTGAAGTCCGGAGTCTCTACTGTGTATGTCCCGGTAAAGGCCTGAGCAGACTTCAGCTGGTCATAACTGCCAAAAATGAAGGTGTGATCTTTGCGGATGGGCAAGCCCACCGACCCGCCGAACTCATTGCGCCGGGAAACCGGGACAATCCGGCCGGTAATCAGGTCCGGAGTATTTTGGAGGACGTTGCGCGCGGTGAGTTTGTTGTCGGTGTGATATTCGAACAGACTGCCGTGGATCTGATTAGTTCCAGACTTGGTGATGATCTGCGTCAACACCGAGCTGTTGCGGCCATACTGTGCCGAGTAATTGTTCACCGAGACCCGGACTTCTTGAATCGATTCTACGTTGGGGGAGAGCTTGGCGCTGCCTCCGTCAGGGTTGTCATTCACCGACGTGTCATCCACATAGAACCCGTTGGACGATCCGCGCTGGCCGTTGGCCGTGACGGAAGGAGCGTTGGCGGCGTTGAAAATATCATTGGATCCAGCGCGGTCGGACACCAGGCCGCTACCGGTGACTCCGGGCGTTTGCGCGATCACATTGAGCGCATTGCGGCCCTCCAGGGGGAGGTCAAGAACCTCCTGGGACGTGGTGAGTTCGGAGATGTGAGCCTCGGACGTTTCTACAACCGGCGGCGCCCCGGTGACGTTCACCTTTGTGGTTACCTGACCGACTCTCAGTTGCAGAGGAACCGCTTGCACTCTGGCGACATTAAGGACAACTCCCAACTGCACGGCGGTATCGAATCCTTCTTTCGAAGCCTCCACCCTGTACTGGCCAGCCGGCAGCGTGGGCACTCGGTAATATCCGGTCGCGGACGTTTTGGTAGTGAATACGAGACCGGTAGCCTCGTTCGTCACCCGAATGTTTACGCCGGCAACCACAGCGCCACTTGCGTCCGTGACCGTCCCTTCAATGGAACTGCTAAATTGCGCGAACACCGGTCCGCTCGTCGCCAGCGAGAGCAGCAAAGCAAAGCAAAAAGTTCCCCAAGAGGAGAAAACAATACGGAACGAACACCAAACGCCCGCGCGTTGCTTCATGGTTCCAATCCTCACGTTTTCTGAATACTCCCGCTCGTGGAAGTTCCTTGCGGAATGGACAAAGGTTGCCGTGAAAATGTAAGCGAGAGCCTGTCGCCTGTCGCGTTGTAAACAGACTATTGACATTGCCGACCAGATTCCAGAAGATGTGTACCCCCATAGGGACACGCGTTAGGCTGCAAATTCGTCTTAGGAAACAGAGCGACGGAGTGGAGGTTTTTCTCTCCTGCGGCAGGCCTGTCGCAAGAAATCGAAATAGTCTCAGAAAGCGGTCAGTTGTTTGGAACCACGATGCCTCGCTGCAATGCGGCACTCACAGCCTCTGCTCGATCGCTTACATACAGCTTGGCGAAGATGCGGATCGTATGGTTGCGAACTGTATTTTCACTATTCCCGAGAACCTTGGCAATTTCACGATTCGTAAGGCCCCTGACTAGCAACTTCAGCACTTCCAACTCCCGGGGTGTCAGTTCATGCCGGTCTTCGCGTTCCGCGAGAATAGGCTGAATGCATGATTGGATCCACTCCCGGCCCGCGTATACGTGCCGGATGGCGCCCGTGAGCTCATCCCGTCCTACGTCTTTGAGCACGTATCCGGAAGCCCCTGCGTGCAGCGCCTGATAAACTTCTTCCTCGTTCCCATAGCTGGAGAGCACGAGGACTTTGGCGTCGCGGCGAGCTTCGCGGATGCCAGTCAGGGCGCGCATTCCGCCGCCTTCCGGCATCCGCAGGTCCAGCACCACCACATCCGGCCGCAGATCTTTGAATTTTTCGACGGTCTGGGTTCCAGTGGTTGCCTCACCCGCAACGACAATGTCCGGCTCGTTGTTGAGCAGGCTTTTGAGCCCCAGGCGAAAGATGAGATGATCGTCAGCAATCAGCACACGAATGGACGGGGCCATAGTCATTTCTCCAGTACGGACATTATCGGGAGAGCCACGATCTCAGGGGACCCCTGAGCCGATAAGTCCAGGGAGGCACCGATGTCCAGAATTGCATCCGGCGCGGGGGAATTGGCACCGCCAATGAGACCTTGGTTCCGTGGCTGCCGGATCGGATTATCAAGTCTGCTTTCATACTCGCCGCCCGCTCGCGCATCCCAGTAATACCGAAATGTCCTTCCTCAGACGCTGGCGCTAGAGAGACGTCAAAACCGCGACCGTCATCTTCGATCTCCACCAGCACTTTTCGTTCGTCAAACACCAGGCTCACGGCGATCCGCGTCGCTATCGCGTGCTGAATCGCGTTGGCCACCACTTCCTGGGCGATACGCAAAACCTGCCCTTCGGATTCTCCGGACAAGCGCTGAGGCGTACCCAGACTGGAACAAGACAATTCCACGTTGGTTTCGGCAACCTGCGGCCGAAGGACCTTGCGCAGCATGTTTTCCAACGATTGGTCCGTGTGCAAAGTGCGCAGCGCTGCTATGGAGCGATGCGCCTCTCTCCGGCTTTGCCGCGCCATGTGAAGAGCCATGGCGACGGGTGCGGTCTCAACCTCCGATCTCGGCCCATGCAAAGCGGACTCCAGTTGCAGTGCAATGCCCGCGAAACTTTGGGCCAGCGTATCGTGAATTTCGCGCGCCATGCGTGACCGCTCTTCTACAACTGCATTCATCCTCCAGTGCTCGGCGCGGAAATAGATAAATACAGCCGCGACCACCAGAATCATAAGGACGAACGCGGCCTCGACAAGGTGGCGCTTGTCCCACCACGGAGGCCCAGCTACGATCCCTACATCTTCGCTTGATCGGAGCAACAGCGCAAAGGACGTTAGATTTTCTGTATAGGCCGGATCTGCGACACAAACGCCTCTTAGTCGCAAAAGACTGTTCGGTTGGAGCCGCTCAAACATGAGATCTTGGCGCGCCCCTTGCAAAATTGCCCGATAGGCTTGATGCCGGCTTTGCAGGTCGAGCACGACCGATTGTCCCTTCACGCGACTCTTGGCCTGCAGGCGGCCCTCGATTTCGATCAGCATTCCATCGAACGCGCCCGTCACCGCTTGCGAAGCCGTAACCGAAAGCGGTGGGGCTGGCCCTCGGGACCAAAGAAGCCGGAGAGTCGTGTTTCGAAGCATAACTCCGACGGCACGGGGATCGACGATTCCTGTAACCTGCAGTTCATCTCCGATCTTCACCGAAGATGCTCGCGGGGTATCCACAGCAATTCCACCGGAGGAATCCTCGATGTAAAGCACCGGTGCCGTGAGCACCACACTGCCTCGAACCGTTACCGGTGACGGGTGAACATCCGACACGAACCGCAAACTGCTCAATGGAGGCGTATGAATATCCATCGCGGGATTGTTGAAAGAGGAGTCTGTTGGCCCCACCACCTTTCCACTGTACGGCAGCAATGAATTAAAACCCGTTTCCGTTTGCATCCGTTCGGGCGAGTCCGCAACCTGGATGCCTTCAACGACCGCTGACAGATCTGCCTGACGCGCAGGCTCCACCCGAACGTTCTTCCACAGGCCGCCCGAGGAATAGGATCTTAGGCCAATTCGTCCGGTCCTCGCGCAATCCCTTTCGCGCATGGCCACAATTGTTTCTTGCTGGGTTTCCGGATCTGAGGCTAGGGCCGCGATCTCGCATCCCACCGCGATCACCTTGAGGTGATACCAATGAAATGGATGAATGGGCTTCTTCACCGATACCGCCTGGTACTCCATCCAGCCGTGATCAGCACGGCCAATGACCACGGTGTTGTTGCGGTCTCGCAGGCCAACATAGTACCCGTTATATGCGTCGACGCCCTCCTCCTCATCGCTCGAGCGGACGATGACCCCGGCGTCTCCATTTTGCCCGAGCAACAGGAGGTCTGCTTCCACCGTGTAGTCGCCCCATCTGGGAGAGCCAGTAATGAGCTTGGCCCCGCGCTCGTCGGAATTGTTGCGAATCGCGCCCTCGTAGGAATCCCAGCTCCCAGCGTAGGCGTGCCATTCCGCCGTCCTCCCGAAAGCGAAAGAATCACGATAGTGGGGTTTTGGTTTGGCGCGAGACAAGTAGGCGAGAGCAGCCACGGTGGCTATCAAGAGAAGGCACAGAAGAGCGCCCAACCAACCATGGATTCGACGGAGGGTTCTCAATGAGACGCTCTCCAGTTGACTGAAAGCATTTTTTGAATTTCCGCGCTATCAATATTCGTTTTGGTTACAAGTACCGGCTTCAGTTCGATCCTGTCAGGCACGGACTCTCCACGTTGTCGTGCGGCAATCGACTGAATGGCACGGAATCCCATTTCATAGGTGTTCTCGACAATGACAGAATCAATGTCCCCGTGCCGGATGCCAGCCATCAGATCCACTTCTTGCTCACATCCTATCAATTTGACCCTTTTGCCCTTTCCTAAAGCGGTCAAGGCCGCCCAAGTTCCTTCGGTCGCGGTCACGTCGAGGGCGAGAATGGCGTCAAGGCCGGGATTGTCAATCAGAATCTCCTGTGCGATCTGTTGAACCTCAGCGGTGTTCGAGGATCCCGATCTTTTTTCTATGACCGAAACCTCAGGGAAACT
>Ga0137419_10000291_pt1 | contig 16707 bp, 10 predicted proteins | sample CZODoug3_1_2_16f_FD_108279 | JGI IMG/M metagenome (GOLD analysis project Ga0137419, IMG submission 108279) | Vadose zone soil fungal communities from Angelo Coast Range Reserve, California, USA - CZODoug3_1_2_16fungal (Illumina Assembly) | ecosystem: Environmental > Terrestrial > Soil > Vadose... | reverse complement strand
GTTAATCATTCTCGTGTGAGCAGTTAGGTCGATTTCGATCCAGTAGCCAAATGGCTACTGGATCACAAATGCAACGGAAAGCCAGCGGCGGGAAGTCCGCTTCGCTTTTCTATGGCGTGGACGTACCGGCCGACCTGGCGGCGATAGCGTGACTGCCGGTTGGGTTGGTCGACGTCGTTTTGAAGTCGGTAATCATCGATTGTCACCGGCTTGCAAGAGGGGAGACGGTGCCGAATTGCAGCCGCGCCTCCCATTTGTCTTTCACTGGCTACTAAGCAACCGCCACCTTGCTGGGTCCTTTGGCTTCCATGGTCCTTTGGCCGTCGACATTCACCTTGATCTGCTTGGGTTTGGCTTCCACCTTCTTCGCCAGGCTGATCTTCAGCACGCCCTTGTCATAGTGGGCGGTTACTTGCTCCGGATCCACCGAGTTGGGCACCGTGAACGAACGGGTGAAGCTTCCGTACTGCCGCTCGACTCGCTGGAAATTCTCCGCTTTCTCTTCCTTTTCGAGCGTGCGCTCGCCGCGGACAGTGAGCGTGTTGTTCTCGATGCTGACATCAATGGCCTTTTCGTCGACTCCCGGCACTTCAAGCTTCAGGGTAATGCTGTGTTCGTCTTCGTAGACATCCACCGGCGGTGCGAAATTGGCGGTTGTCAACGCCTCGTCCGAGCCTTCGGGACTGTACGACTCACGAAAAATACGGTTCACGCGGTCTTGCAGCGTGGAAAACTCACGACGTGTAAAAACTGTCATAACGCGACTCCTCACTTCTTGTAAAAGGGTTTAAGCGTCAATCAGTTGTATAACTATTGAGTCTAGACATATAATAAAATCTTAGTGATATATTGTCAATGTATATTTAATGGTTTTCAATTATTTACAGGTTAGAAGCGCAATGGGTGCGTGTACATTCTGGGGCTGAAAAGGACTCCTCGAAGGTCGGATCAAGAACGCGTAGTGTCACATCTCAATAGCTTTTGTGACAGCGCGTCCCTTCGAACCTAACCAAGGCGGAATGACGGCACCAAACCCGCCAGCTGGCCCGCTTTATCTCGCGTTCCAGGATACCGAGTGAGCGCGTTTTTGCGGAAGGGTGCTTAGAGTGAACTCAAGGAGTCTGACGGTTTGCACTTCGGCAGAGTGGCGTGGGTACGGCGTTTAAGTGAGTTAGGACACCTAACCCGCGAGCCATTCGTAAACCGTCACGCGTTGATGCCCACAGCACGCAACTTTTGATCTCCTGCGCGGCTAAAGTCATGATTTCTCCCTAAAATATTTCCGGCCATGAAAAGGTGATAATGGTGTTCATAATCCCGCTCGGCGGTCGAACTCTCTGGCCGGCTGCGCTCAGAATGATTTCCCTGTGGATTGGATCAAGAGCGATTCCAGATGCCACGTGTCCCGTGAGTTGTTGAACCGGGATTTTCCAGCGCGGAGGAACGTCCCCGTTATCCGTAATGCTCCAGGCGCAAATAGCTCCGCCGGTGCAGCCGCTTATGATCCAGCCCTTTGGCGGATAGACCTGGAATGAGCTGATATTCGTCACGCCGGTTTTTGGTCCCTGGATCACCGCTTTCGGCTTTGTATTTCCACTGGCGGTGCGATCAAAGATCAAGAGGGCATTGCCGCGGTTCACAACCATGAGATTGCGGATCGGATCGACAGCGACTGGAGGTTTTCTGCCATCAATCAGCGTGTCAGGTCCTGAGAGAACTCGTTTGGGCGCCACGTCTCCGTTCGCCATGCGGTCGAAAACCAGGATGGCAGTGGGAATCTCTCCTTCGTTCGAAATCCCGCCTTTGCCGGTAGGAACCAGAATTTCGTTATTAACCGGATCGATGCTCACCTTATCGTTGCCGCCACGAGCATCACCCAGTATCTGAGTGTTACGCCCCTGGATCACACGAATCGGGGGTTCTTCTCCACTGGCGCCTCCGCGGAATACGAGAACGGCCTGTGTAAGCGGACTCGTCACCACAATTTCATCGTGGATGTCGTCGAATGCAAAACCATGCATGGTCCTGCTGATCTTTGTCCTTTGACCCTCGATCGCCCGGATGGGAGGCGTATTCTCCTTCGCCAGCCTGGCGAAGGCCGCAATTTGCGGATGCGTCACTCAGTTGGGCACCAGGATCGTTTCACGCTTGGTGTCATAGGCCAGCGCCTGGGTCTTACCGAATCGGAGTGATACTTTACCGGCAGGAGCGCTGCGGATTGTTCGCAGAGGCGCCACGTTCCCATTCGCCGTCAGTGGATAGACTGTGGCTGATGCGTTGCCGATGTTGGAAGCCCACAGTTCTTTGTTCTTCGTATCGACGAACACTGCTACGGGATAGCTCAGACCGGTCCTGCCTCCTTTAATAACCCGCTGCGGCCGCACGTTACCCTGATCGGTGCCGCGGAAGACCAGAACCGCCTGGCCCAGATCGTTGGCGACGTATAGATCAAGAGTGTCAGGGTCCATTGACATCACGCCCGGCCAATTCAATTGAGTATTGGGACCTTGAATGACGCGCAGTGGAGGAGCGTCACCTTTCGCATCGAGTGAATGCACGGTAATTGAGGGAGCCTCGAACCTGCCGGTCCCGGGAGACCTATAGTCACTGATGTTGCCCCAATTGTTAACGAACATCAGTTTGTTCTTCACATCAATGGCGATGCCGTGAGCATCCGATAGTCGAGTGGCTTCCCCCTCGACGACGCGCAGGGGCTTCTCATTTCCGGATGCTGTCTTGCGGTATATCTCTACGGCGGGAGGGTACTGAACCGTAACATACAGTTCCTCCTTCTCTTCATCCACGGCCATTGCATAGGCCCGATGCGTCACATTCAGCTTGCGAATAGGTGCGACATTGCCGTTCGCGTCGCGCGAAAACACGGCAATGCTGTCGCCGATATCGTTTTCGACGGTGTAAATGTCTCCGTTCTTCGGGTCGATGTAAATGCAGCTGTTGAATTGGATGTCTGTGTTTTCGCCGCCGATCACCCGCTTCGGTTCCGTGCGCGTGGCACTCGCCGGAGTATTGTCCAGCCGGTTAAACACCCGGATGCTCCAGGTGTTGGTGTCCTGGAGAAACACCTCGTCGTGCTGAACGTCCACGGCGACGGCGCTGTAGATGGGATCCGTGTCCAGAATGTTTCGCACAGGTGGCCGAGCCACAGTCACTGTTTGTCCGGCGTCCTGCGAGGAGGCATACACCGGTTCGTCCTTGAACGCCGCAAACAAATTGTCGGCCACCAAATTGGAATGGCCCGTTTCCATCTCTTCCGGCAGGCACATCTCCGTGTATTCGGACAGTTGCGCAATCGAAACCAGGCGAGCAGAGCCGAACGGCGCGTCGGACACAGTCCGCACTTCCAATCGTTCCACAATTGAGAAGAGCATGCCCGTTGCGATGACCACAACCCCGGCAAGCATCACCCTGCTGCTTTTTTGTCCTGTTACGCGCATAAACCTCCTTCGAACACAGCCGCGTTTGCGTCCGCTCTTTCGAGGCGGACGATAAAACATGACGTTTCCCACGAATTGCGTGTTTTGCCAAACTGGGTTACGCGGACGACTTTGCCGAAAGCCGTGAGGTTTGTCAACCAACCGTACGGAAGTGCGCAACTTAACGAGCTTCGATTCGATTGAGACACTGCGCAAAATCGGTGGGTAGCGGGCTTTTGACGCATATTTCACGCCTGGTAATCGGGTGAGGGAATATCAACTGAGCGGCATGCAGCATCAGACGCGGGGCCAATCCGTCAGGCCCCGGGTTGTTATCAACGCCGTAAAGATCATCCCCCAGGATCGGCAGCCCATATTCTGAGAGATGTACTCGAATCTGATGCGTTCGACCGGTCCTTGGGATTGCCTCGATCAGGATTCCAAGCCGGTGCTCTGCGATCACACGAAAGGACGTTTCAGCCAGGTCTCCTTCCGAATCGACGGCGCCATACCTGGCGCGCTTCGATGTTGACGAAATCTTTCCAAGGTAATTCTTGATAGTCCATTCTTTTTCGAGCTTACTTCGTAAACGATTTGGGCGCGGCACAGTAAGCGCCTGATAGATCTTGACCCCGAGGTGGTTTGAAAAAATTTCTGCAGCAGCCGCATTCACTCGCTGTGACTTGCTAAAAAGCACAACACCCGACGTATCGCGATCCAGCCGATGATGGACCCCCACGTAGGGTTTCACGACTCCATCTCTCCTGGACAGGAACCGACTAACTGCAGCAAAGAGGTTGTCCCGAGCTTTGTCCAAAGTCGGTTGAGCAGGGAGACCAGGCGGTTTATCGATGACGATCAGGTCTTCGTCTTCAAACAAAATACGATCTGCTGTCAGCTCAAATTTCCTGTCTCGCGAGGTCGAGTCCTGAAAGAGCTTTCCAGGATCGATATAGGCTTCGATCGTTGCACCTGGAAACAACTCTTTCGAGGGGATTCTCACCGGCCGTCCATTCAAATAAACGGCTCCCGCCATGATGAGTTTTCGCCCCTTTGCTTTTGGGACCGGACGCCCCAGCACTTCCGGCAACCAGTCCGCTAAAGTTTGGTCCAGACGCTTTGTAGCGTGCTCGCCGGTTGTAATGAGTTTCACTTTTTTGATGGGCACACGGTTCCTCGGGACTTGCGACCACAAATTTGTAACCGCGCCTGACGGATACTTACACAATTGTACTTGCGCCGCATCGTGTTTCCTGATTTGCGATATCGGGATTGTTGTAGTTGCATGGATTTACGCATCAATCGACCGTTTGGCAGCCAAGCTGCACTTTTGGTTTGGCCATGAACTCTTCCAAATCGATTACAAGGCAATGGCCCGCCATCGTCGTTTTCGCCGGCGGTTTGGCGCTTTCGACGGTGACCAGCGCATTCGTGCGGGATTGGGAGAACCGTGAGATTCAAAATCACGTGGCGCAGGTGGCTGCCGAGCGCGTGGAGGCATTGCAGGGCCAGTTGATCCGGTCGATGGAGGTTCTTTATGCGATCGAATCGTTTTTGAGCGCGCGTAAGGAGATTACCCGCGGGGAGTTCCGTGCCTTTGTCAGTGGCGCGCTCCGTCGGCGGCCGGAGTTGCAGGGGCTGGCGTGGGATCCCCGTGTACCCCGAAGCGCGCGCGCCGAATTTGAAGCCAAGGCAAATGCCGACGGCTTCGATACGTTTCACTTCATCGAGCAGAAGGAGGAGGGAGTCCTGGTTCAGGCTGGCGAGCGTACGGAGTACTTCCCAGTGTATTTCATGGAAAACCTGGAGAGGAACGAATCTGCGCTTGGGTTCGATGTAGGTTCCGAGGAAAGGCGTCGAGCAGCCCTGGAGCGGGCCCGCGATACCGGACTGGCCACGGCGACTGTTCCTGTACGGCTCGTACAGGAACCCGGCTCGCAACTTGGTTTTCTGATGTTGCTGCCTGTTTACGACGGCACTCCGGCGACGGTCGAAGAGCGCCGAGCGAATTTACGTGGATTTACTGTGGCCGTGTTTCGTATCCCCGATTTGGTGGATGCATCACTTCGGATGGCAGTAGAAAAGGGAATTGGTGTATCCGTCGTCGATGAAGACGGAGGCGAGATCTACCGGCGCGATTCCGGGCCGCCGAGCAGAACACCCGCATGGGAAACCAGCATCGAGATCCCCGGGCGCGTGTGGAGGCTACGTTTCGAGCCGTCGGGGGCGTTCGACGTATCTGGCTTCACGTGGCAGTCCTGGGCTGCCCTTGGCGCTGGTGTGGCCATTACCATTCTCCTCTCGGCGTACGTCTGGAGTCACGGCAGGCGTGTTTCGGCGATCGAAGAGCGGGTCCGGGAAGCCACAAGCGAGCTCTCTGCCGAAATTGCAGAGCGTAAACGAGCGGAGCAGGCGTTGCGGTCGGCGCGTGACGATCTCGAGGTTCGTGTGCGGGACCGCACGGCCGAACTGGCCCAGTCCAACGAAGCGCTACTGGTCGAAGTTGCGATCCGGCAGCGGGCTGAAGTACAGGCAGACAGTGCGAACCGCGCGAAGTCCGAATTCCTGGCGAACATGAGCCACGAGATCCGCACGCCTCTCAACGCGATCATGGGCTATTCGCAAATTCTTTTGCGCAATGATGAGCTGCGGCCTTTCCAGCGGGACGCTGTCAAGACGATCGCGCGCAGTTCGGGTCATTTGCTTCACCTGATAAACGAGATTCTCGATTTGTCGAAGATCGACGCAGGACGGATGGAGTTGGTGCGTTCGGATTTCGACCTCTGCGCCGTAGCTTACGAACTTGGCGGTATGTTTCAAGCGCCCTGCGAAGAGAAGCGCCTCGGCTTGCGTATCGATGGACTTGGTGCGCGACGTTCGATTTCGGTCATCGGCGACGAGGGGAAGCTCCGACAGGTACTCATTAACTTGCTCGGAAACGCAGTGAAATTCGCGGAGCGGGGGTGCGTCACGCTGCGGCTGCTGGACCAGACGGACGGTCGCTGGCGGTTTGAGGTCGAGGACACGGGGGTGGGAATCCCATGCGACCTGAAGGAGCGTGTTTTCGAACCCTTTCAGCAGGGGTACTCGAGCGCAAAAGGAGGGACCGGACTCGGACTGACGATTGCCCGTCGGCAGGTCGAACTGATGGGCGGGAGGCTCGAGCTCGAGTCCACGCCCGGCCTGGGTTCGCTCTTCCATTTCACTTTGGAATTGCCGCCCGCGTCGCCGTCTACTGCATCTGGTGCAACGTTCCACCTGGAGATTGACCGGCTTGCGCCGGGATATGAGGTTCGTGCGCTCGTTGTAGACGACATCCGCGAGAATCGCGAAGTGCTCTCGGCCATGCTGGGCATGGTCGGCTGCCAGATCGTACTGGCGGAAAACGGTCGCCAGGCTGTTGAGCTTGTCCGCGCGACACGACCGAACGTCGTTTTCATGGACCTGCGGCTTCCGAAGATGGATGGGCTCGAAGCCACGCGACGGATCGCGAGGGAATTTGGGCCGGCGATCAAGTTAGTGGGAACGTCGGCATCGGTTCTGAGTCGCGAGAGGGAACGGTGCCTTGAGGCGGGTTGCCACGAATTCGTGGCGAAGCCATTACGGGCCGAGCAGATATACGGATGCCTCACGAGCTTGCTTCAGGTCGAGTTTGTCTGCAGGGAGACCGCGAGGGAGGATGCGATCGCATCCGAGATGGATCTGTCGAGTATGGTGCTGCCCGAGGACCTTGCTGCGCGACTTGTCCGGGCCGCCGAGCTGCACAACGCGACCGTCGTGAAGAACTGTCTGAACGAGCTCGAGAAGCTGGGTCCGAACGGGCTGCGTGTTGGAGAGCGCCTTCGCGTCTTTCTTGCGAATTACGACATGAACAGCATTCAGCGCCTTGTGGAGCAGATCCCGGTCGAACGGGTTCTCGTCACCCAAATATGACATCCGAGAAGATTCTCATCGTTGACGACACGCCCGGGAATATAGGCTTGCTGGCGGACGCCCTGGAACCGCGCGGATATGAAATCCTTGCCGCATCGCGTGCGCAGGAGGCGTTGAAAATTGCGGCGGAAAGCCTGCCTGATCTGATTCTCCTCGACGTGGTGATGCCGGACAGTGACGGGTTTGCGGTCTGTCGCGCGCTCAAGAAGATCGAGACGACCCGTGCAATCCCCGTGCTATTCGTCACGGCGAAAGATGAGACGGAATATCTGCTGCGCGGATTTCGCTCCGGCGCGGTGGATTACATACCGAAACCGTTCCGGCCGGAGGAAGTGCTCGTGCGCGTGGAAACGCATCTGAAGATTGCGCGCCTCACGCGCGAGATCTCGGAGCGGAACCGGGCACTCGAAGCCGAAATCGCGCGGCGTCAGGAAGCCGAGGAGGCTCGGCGCGCGGTCACCGAACGTCTGATGACGCTCTCTGAGCAGGAGATGAAGCGGTGGGGCATTGCCGGATTCGTGGGGCGAAGCCGTTTGCTGCGCAAGATTCTTGACGACATCAAACGGCTGCATCAATTTTCCGGGACCACTGTACTCATCACCGGTGAGAGCGGCACGGGCAAAGAACTCGTAGCCCGCGCAATCCACTACAGCAGCCCCCGGGCGCAGGGTCCATTCATTCCCGTGAACTGTGTCGCCATTCCGAGCGAGCTGGCGGAGTCGATGTTGTTCGGTCACATGCGCGGATCCTTCACCGGCGCCACCAGCGACCGCAGAGGGTGCTTCGACCTGGCGGACGGTGGCACGCTATTCCTCGACGAAATCGGAGACATGGCGCCAACGTTGCAGGCAAAGCTGCTGCGCGTCCTGGAGGATGGCCAGATCACGCCCGTGGGAGCCACTCGGACGAAGCGCGTCGACGTACGTGTGGTCGCGGCAACCAATGCCGATCTCGACGAGAAGATCGCAAGCGGCAGCTTCCGGCAGGACTTGTATTTCCGCCTCGCGCGGTATCTGGTCAACATGCCTTCGCTGCGCGACCGCCCCGAGGACATCGCGCTGCTGGCGGATCACTTTCTTGATTTGTTCGCCGCCGAGATGGGTATGCCCAAACGCGCCCTGACTCGGGAAGCGCTCGATCTGCTGGAGACCTACACGTTTCCCGGCAATGTGCGCGAATTGAAGAACATGATCGAGCGCGCGCTCATCGAGAGCGGGGGCGAATCGATCGAACCGTCGCACTTGCGCCTCATTCAACGCGCCCCGACCCGTATTTCACCTGGCCCGGCCGCCGAGCCGGAAGCGAGCCTGCCCCTGAACCTCGATGCCGCCGAGCAGGCGCTGATCCAGCGCGCGCTTCAGGAGACTGCCGGCAACGTGATGGAAGCAGCGCGGCTGCTGGGTGTGAATCGCAGCCGCATCTACCGGAGATTTCGCCAGCTGTAGCGGCGGTCTGTGACCGCCTGCAATGTCCTGAGCGTGGATCGTCGGCGCTCATAGAGCGCCGCTACAGTAACTCGGCGGCCGGAATTTCCGCAGCCGGACTTACATCCATCTTTGGCTCCATCTGTCGTTCCATGGCGAACCTGGCGCAGCCTGCCAGGATGGCGGCAACCATGAGGTAGCTGACGGCGACGACAGGGGTCTGACCGACACCGATCTTTTCACCATGCATGAATCCAAAGAAAGTCAATATCGCGCCGCTGAGGGCGAAGCCGGATGCCTTCATGAAGTTCCGTTCGATGATGAATACAGCAATCGCGCCAAGGATCAGCCCCCCAAGAATCGAACCGCCCCCGAGCACGCGCAACCCGTCGTAGAGCACCCCCTCGTTTTTCATCTTACCTACAAGATCGCTGAGCTGTTCGGTGCTGAGCGCTGCGACCACCGTGCCCGCTGCAGCGAGTGAACCATTGATCAGTGAAACGGCCCAATTGGCCAGGTGCGGGACGAGCGCCAGAACAATCGCCGGCGCATGCGCTTTGGGGGTTTCTTGAAAGGCCTGCGAGCCGATCAGCATACCGATGTACAGCAGGATGGGCAGAATCGCAACGCTCGGAATCAACGCCAGCATCAACGAAATGGTGCCAAACCAGCAGAGCAGGATCACCATGATGCCCGTTCCCGCGGAATAACCGATTCGCCCGCCCATGGCCTTCCAGCCCGGGTGTCCGATATAGACGGCGTTGATAAAAGGATTGCCCATCATGCAGCCAATCAAGCTGACGACGCCATCGGCGGTCAGCACTCGCGTGGTCGGGAAGCTGTCGCCCGCGACCGCCGCGCTTTCGACGTTATCAATCGCTTCGACCAGGTCGTAGATACCAAACGGAATCGCGGTCACCAGAATGACCCCGAGAAATTGAAAGCCCGAAAAAACGTGTCCAAAAGCCGGTAGCGGAATGTGGAGCCCAAAGTTGGTCACCGAATCCGCAAGGCCCTTGAGCGTCATGTCGCCATAGTGGAGACCAAGGGCCGTGGATCCCCACGCGATGATAGTCCCAACGGCGATGGCAACCAGACCGGCGGGCACACCACGGTAACGAGCGCCGCCAAACCAGCTCAACAGAATAATTCCGAAACAGGTGAGGCCGATCACCGGCGTCATGAACATTTCCAGCGCCGGACGCATCGAAATGAACGTAATTGAAACACCCGCAAGCGTACCCAGCAGCGCCGCACGCGGTGTGATCTTACGGATGACCGGCCCAACGAAGCCGCCGATCATCAACACAAAGCTCTGGACAAACACCCAGGTCAGGCCCGCCTCCCAGCCCTTGACCGGATCGCCCGTCTTCACCGCGATGGGCAACATGATCACCATCGTCACAATGAACATGTGGGGGACGCTGATGCCCGAAGGCAATGCGCAGACGTCCGTTCGCCCGGTCTTGCTGGCAAGCCGGTAAGCCAGCCACGCATAGTAAACAGTGGAGAGACAGAGCATCAACCCCGTCGCCGGCAGGATGCGCCCAAATACCAGGTCGTCCGGCATTTTCAAGACGAAGCGCAGCAGCGCCGTGAGGGTGAGCAGGTTGACAAGGATGTTGGTGCCAAAGCCGAAGAACGCACTCCAATCGCCGGGCACCCAAAGTTTAGGTTTTATTGTTGTCATAGTCGTTTCCTACAATGGCTTCAGTTGACGGACGGCATGCCTATCCATGCTTCTCAAGCGCAGCCAGGAGTTTGTCCGAGATTGAAACCCAGCCAAAAATTCCGCCCTGGGCCTTGATCATTTTGAGTCCCATTTCTTGAAACTCCGGAAAGTACGAACCTACGCAGTCCTCGAGAACGAGGCAGTCGTAGCCGCGGTCGTTGGCTTCGCGCACCGTTGTATTCACACAAACTTCGGTAGTGACCCCGGTGACAATGAGCCGGTCGATGCCACGGTTCTGGAGGATAGCGTGGAGGTCGGTGGCGAAGAACGCGCCCTTACCCGGCTTATCGATCACGGGTTCGCCAGGCAAAGGATACAACTCGGGGATGATGTCGTGCCCGGCCTCACCGCGGACGAGGATGCGCCCCATGGGGCCGGGATCGCCGATGGTGGAGGCGCCCCTGCCGCGCTTTTTCTTGGCCGGCGGAAGGTCGGCGAGGTCCGGACGGTGACCCTCGCGGGTGTGCATGACCTGGAGTCCGGCAGAGCGCCAGGCGTGGAGCAGCTTCCTGTTCGGCTCGATGGTGCGGCGAAGTTGGGAGACGTCGTTGCCGAGCATTTCACCAAACCCGCTGCGTTCCAGAAAGTCGCGTTGCATGTCGATGATCAACAAAGCGCATCGCGACGGTACGAACTCGAATTCGTAAGGCTCCGCTTCCACGGGGATGAGCTGATTCATGCCTGCGGACGGCTGCTTATGGTTCGGATGAATTGTGGCCTTCGTCGTTGACACCATGTTTGTTGCGTCCTCGCGGCCGTCATAAGCTTCCCGGCTGCCAAAACCCTGCGGCAGGTAATCGCCTTTATCCTTCATCGAGTTAGAGTAATTCGCAGGTTCCAGATGACCAGCGGGGGCGGATCCACGAGTGTTGCATGTGTGCCGCAGCCGGCCGGTTGCAACAGGATCCCGGCCTTGCCGCGAAGCGCGAGAGATTCGTAAGTCACTCAATTGAACTATCAAGGGACTCACGTTGGGTTTGGCGTCCGGTGTGCCTTTGGGGATGGCGCACTTTGAACCGGATTTCCAACCATATCTAACGGGAGGAACTTAACTGTGTTTGAAAATAAATTTCGAAGAAGCCACCTGTTCGCATTCGTGACAGGACTCGCGCTGGCCCTCTCGCTCCCGGGCTTAGCCTGGGCTCAAAGCGATTTAGGGTCGCGCGTGCACGGACTGATCGGTCTCGACTTCTCGGACCACTACATCACCCCGCGAGGCCTCAACGTCGAGAACCAGGGCGTGGTCGCGCAGCCGCTGACGCTGCTCTTCTGGAACCTTCATACCTCCGACAAAGGCGCTGTCACCGACGTTACCTTGACCACCGGTCTCTGGAACAGCTTTCACTCCCATCGTTCGGGGGCCAGACCCTCCAAGTGGAACGAGGCCGATCCCATCCTGGGCTTGACCTTCAAGTTCAGGAACCGCCTGAAGGTCGACGCGGTCACAACTTCCTTTTACACCGCTACCGAATCGTACGCGACGTCCACGCATCTGGACCTCAAGCTCACCTACAATGATTCGTTGAAGGAACGCGTTTCCTTGAATCCCTACGTTGAATACTGGAAGGAGCTGAACAACAAGGCTACCGTCCGTTTCAATCCGAGCACCTCCAGCAAGGGCGGCTACTTGACCGTGGGCTCCACGCCAACCCTCAGCATTGGGCGGGCGAAGGTAGAAGTTGACACGTACGCCAATCTCGTAAGTTCCGACTTTTATCAGAAATTCGATGGCTCCAATGGAGGGTCGGGCTTCGCGGTATTTTCGACCTACCCCAAAGTCAGCGTGCCCCTGAAATTCATGGGCGCCGGTTACGGAGCCTGGACCGCTTACGCGGGAGTCGCCTACTTTCATCTCCGCAACGAAGGCCTCCTGGACGGCAACCAGGTTCTTGCGACCTCCGAGCGCAAGCACAACCTCACGCGGATCCGGGCCGGAGTTACGGTGTTCTTTTGATCATTCGCGCAGTGCGCAATTGAAATGAAACACCATGTAGAAGCAGATCCTTATCCCTGGCCTTACAACGGCGATCTTCGTCCGGAAAATACTGTCGTGCTCGTCATCGACATGCAAACCGACTTTTGCGGAAAAGGGGGATACGTGGACAAGATGGGCTACGATCTCTCCCTTACTCGCGCGCCCATCCGCCCCATTCAAGATGTTCTCAGTTCCGCGCGCGCACAGGCCTATCACGTCATGCACACGCGCGAGGGACATCGCCCCGATCTTGCCGATTTGCCGGAGAACAAGCGCTGGCGTAGTCGCCGTATCGGAGCAGGAATCGGAGACGAGGGACCGTGCGGCAGAATTCTTATCCGCGGCGAACCAGGCTGGGAACTGATCCCGGAACTTGCGCCGCTGCCGGGCGAAACGGTTATCGACAAACCTGGCAAAGGTTCGTTTTACGCCACAGACCTTGATCTGTTGCTCCATCGCAAAGGCATTCAGAATATCGTGCTGTCCGGGATCACTACCGACGTCTGCGTCCACACGACCATGCGTGAAGCCAATGACCGCGGGTACGAGTGCCTGGTGCTTTCCGACTGCACTGGTGCGACGGATTACGGGAACTACCAGGCCGCTCTTAAGATGATCAAAATGCAAGGCGGCGTGTTTGGAGCGGTGGCTGATTCAAAAGCATTCATCAAGGCGATCGGCGGAATCCTGTAGATGAGAAGGAATCGGTATCGCAATCCGAACAAGGGAACTACTCGACGCACCAGGCGCAGCGGTGGGTCGTTGTTTCAGATTGGCGCTTTTACATCCTCCATTCTGTACTCCCCTGGTGGGGCAGCAACAATGGGCAGCCCGCAACAATTCGCAACAAACGATTCGTTGACAAGAAAGCCTGCGTATTTGTACACACACGTCCACCGTATAGACATTTAGAGATTCAGGTCCGTTGGAGGTGGATATGTGGAGAAATCGCAGAAGCACGGGTTTTCACCTGTTCAGTTTGCTTGGAGGTCTGTTTCTTTGTCTCTGTTCATCGATCGCGTGGGGGCAATCCACTGCCCAGATCAATGGCACCGTCACCGATCAGAGCGGCGCCGTGTTGCCGGGAGTGGAGGTCACAGCAACGCAGACGGAAACCGGGTTGACCCGTTCGGTCGTGAGTAACGAAACCGGCTCATACGTTCTGCCAAATCTGCCGGTGGGGCCATACCGGCTGGAAGCGGGCCTGCCCGGGTTCCGCAAGTTCGCTCAGACCGGCATCGTCCTTCAGGTCGGCGGTAATCCAGTTATCAACATCAGCCTGGCCGTCGGCCAGGTCGCAGACACTGTTGAGGTGCAGGCCGATGCGGCGCTGGTCGAGACTCGCGCAACCGGCGTCGGTCAGGTGATCGACAATGTCCGCGTACTTGAACTGCCGCTGAACGGCCGCCAGGTCACCGAATTGATCATTCTGTCTGGAGCGGCGGTCGGCGGAGGCACGCAAGGAACAAATCGAACATGGCCGACAGACGTCATTTCCGTCGGCGGCGGTTTGAACAACGGCCTGTCATACATCCTCGACGGCGGGACACACAATGATCCGTACGGCAATCTCAATCTGCCTCTTCCTTTTCCCGATGCACTTCAGGAGTTCAAGGTGGAAACCAGCGCGGTACCCGCGCAGTACGGGCAGCACTCCGCAGGCGCCATGAACGCGGTGACGAAATCCGGCACCAATGATCTGCACGGCAGCTTGTTTGAATTCGTCCGGAACAAGGTTTTCAATGCCAGAAACGCGTTCGCAGAACAGCGTGATGGCCTGAAGCGCAATCAGTTTGGCGGAGTTTTGGGCGGACCGATTGTTCGCAACAAACTGTTTTTCTTTGCCGGACATCAGATGACGCTGCAGCGATCCGTACCTGTTGAGAATACCGCCTTCGTACCGACTGCGCAGATGCTCGCGGGCGATTGGACGACGGTTGCCTCCCCGGCCTGCAATCAGGGACGGCAGATCACGCTTCGCGCCCCGTTTCAGAACAACCGCATCGATCCGGCGCAGTTCACCACGCCCGCACTGAACCTCATCAAGCGCAGCCCCACTTCATCCGATCCGTGCGGAAAGGCGCTGTTCGGGCGCAAGAGCAATTCGGACGACACGATGACCCTTGGCCGGATCGATTACCAGCGGAGCGACAAACACTCGCTGTTTGGCCGGTATGAACTCGCGCGCCTGGACGCTCCGAGCGACTACGATGGAAAGACCTGGTTCTCACTCGGGCAGGGCGATTACATCCGCCGCGCTCACTCCTTTGTACTGGGTGACACGTATTCGATCAGTCCGAATATGGTGAGTTCCTTCCGGGGAACGCTGCTGCGCACGACCAATGAAAAGACCGTCAAGGCGGACTTGTTCAACTTCAGTGACCTCGGAGTTAAGGGGCTGTGGTACCCGTCCAACTATCCGAAGATCATCACGATCCAGGTTCAGGGAGCCTTCAGCAGCGGGCCGGGAGGCGCGGCAATGCACACCCCGGGAGTGACAAATTCGACGGTCTACCAGTTCGCCGAGGATCTCAGCCTGATCCATGGAGCTCACCAGATCGGGTTCGGGGCGAACTTCATTCACTCGAACATGAACTACACGGCCAGCACCGCGACTCCGGGGATGTTCGTTTTCAACTCCACGAACACGGGACTCTCGCTTGGCGATTTCATGACCGGCAAACCGAATTCCTGGACCCAGAGCCAGATTTCCGCGCAATACAAGCGCCAGCACTACATCGGCATGTACATCCAGGATACCTGGAAGGCAACGTCTAAGCTCACGTTGAACGGCGGCGTGCGATGGGAGCCGTTCCTCTTCCCCTATGATGCGCGCGCCAAAACCGCGCGCTTCCAGAAGGACTCGTTCGACAAGGGACTTCGAAGCACCGTGTTCAAGAACGCTCCTGCAGGCGTGCTGTTCTCGGGCGATCCGGGAGTTCCCGATACGGGCTACTCGGAAAGCTCCGCCCGCTGGTTGCATTTCGCGCCGCGCCTCGGGCTCGCGTTCGATCCGAAGGGCGACGGCCTGACCGTAGTGCGCGCCGCATACGGAATCTTTTTCGATTATCCGCATTTCAATAACTTTGCCGGCCTGCGAAACACGCCGCCGCGCAACGTGAATGTCAGCATTCCCCAGCCGGTTGGCGGGTTTGAGGATCCATGGCAGGGCTATCCCGGCGGCAATCCTCTGCCGGTGACGATCGACCAGAACTTCATTTTCCCCCTGGCGTCGGTCTACACCATCGTTCCTGTCGATCTGAAGACAGCGTACGTCAATGCGTGGAATCTGAGTGTTCAGAAGCAGGTTGGTTCCGACTGGCTGCTTTCCGGAAACTATGTCGGCAACAGCGTCGTTCACCAGTTGAACGGCGCGCAGATCAATCCTGCCATTTACCTCCCCGGCGCCAGTTGCGTGATCGCGGGACGGACATTCTCACCGTGCTCGACGACCGGCAACACGAATCAGCGGCGTGTGCTCTACCTGCAGGATCCGGTGCAAGGCCAGTATTACAGCAGCGTGGGCATTATCAACGACGGAGGAACCCGCAGCTATAACGCCATGGTGCTCTCTGTCCAGCGCCGCCGCGTCAAGGGTGTAACCGTGCAGGGGAACTACACCTGGTCTCACTGTATCGATGACGGCTATACCGACACCATCCAACAGGGTGGCACGGCACTACCCGAGCGGAGGGGCCTGTACCGCAGCAACTGCGAACTCGACCGCCGTCACAATTTCAATATGTCGACGGTCTATGAGACTCCGCAGTTTGCGAACTCAACATTGCGCGTGCTCGGCACCGGTTGGCGCGTTTCGGGAATCGTCAGAATACTTTCAGGGGCGCAGCTCTCCGTGGCAACCGGACTTGGAAGTCTCGGAATTGCGCCGGATGCGACGGATGAAGTGGCACGCCAGATTCTGCCCTCGCCGTATGCGGAGAAGAAAACGATCAATCAGTGGCTGAATCCGGCCGCGTTCATCACGCCCGTTCTGGGAGGGTACGGACCGCTCATCCACGCGGCGAATGTCAGCGGGCCAGGCAGCACCCGCGTGGACTTGGGCCTGACTCGAACATTCAAGTTGACGGAACGACAGTCTGTGGAATTTCGTGCCGAGGCGTTCAACGCGCCAAACCATGTGAATCCGTCGAACCCGGTGACTTCACTGAGCGATCCGAGCTTTGGCCGGATTCTGAATGCGGCGGATCC
>Ga0137419_10000290_pt1 | contig 16726 bp, 18 predicted proteins | sample CZODoug3_1_2_16f_FD_108279 | JGI IMG/M metagenome (GOLD analysis project Ga0137419, IMG submission 108279) | Vadose zone soil fungal communities from Angelo Coast Range Reserve, California, USA - CZODoug3_1_2_16fungal (Illumina Assembly) | ecosystem: Environmental > Terrestrial > Soil > Vadose... | reverse complement strand
TTGGCGGCCGGACCCCACACCGCCATCAACTGCTGCAACTCGGCACCGCTGGGGGCGACCACCCCGTCCTTGAGCCTCAGGCCGTCGCGACCCATCGGAAATGGCGAACGGACATAGACCAATTCCGCATTGACCAGCTTGACCAACTCCATGCGGGTCTGTTTGGAGATCTTCGGAGGCTTGGAGGAAAGCGTGGCTTTCTGATCGCCGGCCAAGGCCGTGGCCGCAAGGAGGGGAATGAAAATCGACAGGAAAAGGGCCGTACTGCGACGATACTTCATGAAGCACCCCAAGGGCCGACTCGGATTATTATAACGCCGCTTTGGGAAGAACGGCGTCCTTCGGGCCGAAAGCAGGGACGGCCTGAACCCGGGCTAAAAGGTGCGACCTGTTGTTGTCCTTCACGATGCGAAGCGGAGGCCGTCGCGGGCAATCTGCAGTGGCAGGACGCGTCCGCCATTGTCGCCGATGGCGGTGGCTACTCGGCTGGCGGCACCCTTCTCCACCAGGAAGATCACACAACCACCGCCGCCAGCGCCGCAGACCTTGGCGGCCCGGCCCCCATGCTTTCCTGCTGCCGAAATCAACTTGTCGATGAGGGGCGTTGTGATGCCGGGCGCGTTGCTGCGGCGGAGCTTCCATTCTTCGCGAAGCAAGCGGGCTACTTCGTCCCATTGGGCATGCAGAAGGGCGAGGTACATGGAACTGGCGATCTCGGCGATTCGCTCGAAGTTGCGGAAGACGCGCTTGTCGCCATCGATATGAGCCTTGAAGACTTCCCAGTTATTGATACCTGATTTCCGCGGAGCTCCGGTATACGCCAAGACGAAGCGGGACTCCATCTCGTCGGGCGATACGGGCACGGTTTCGCGATGGATGCCATCGGCGTTCAAGTGAATCGCGCTCACTCCGCCGTAGAGTGCGGGGTAGTAGTCCTGGCACCCAGTGGGGACGTTGATGACCTGGGCCTCGATGTTCTGGGCGATGACGCGCATTTGCTCGAAGGTGAGATTGCGGTCGGTGAAGCGGGCGAGCGCCGCGGTGGTGGCGATCATGAGAGCTGACGAACCAGAGATTCCGGCGCCTGCAGGGGACTCCGAGTCAGTCTCGACGAACAGGCCTTCTTTAGGTGCAAAAAATTGCAGCAACCGCGCCACCAAGGGTAGGCGGAAACGGCGTGCCCGCCGGAGTTGGTCGAAACTCGCGAAGGTTTCCTCGCGGCGCGTATCGAGCGAACGCAGGTGAATCCGGCGACCCTTGAGGGGCGTGATCCGGCAACTGGTCAGGATGTTGACGGCGAAGTTAATCGTGAGAGCGCCGGTGTGGAACAGGTACAGAGGCCAGAGATCAATGGTTCCGCCGGCCAGGTCAGCACGACACGGCGCCAGGGCCATGATGGTGCCCCGATCGAAAATTTGGGAGGATTCCATGCGGAGTTTGTATCACGGAGCGAGGCGGCAAACCGTATAGAGGAGGGTAACGGGTTACCCGGAACCCGGGAAATCAGGGGTCGAGGCTCTCCCCCACACTCCGGAACACCTTGTCGGCGGCGGAGTTTCCCGCGCCCAGAACGCGATCTGCCGTTGACAAGAAGCGTCATTTATCGCACACTCGCGTCAAGGTTGTTTAATCGTAGTGATTAGAAATCAAACGAAATCTCTGGCCGTTCGCTAGGAGTTTGCGCATGGCAGATCCACGGGTTAGGCCTACCTCCCCAGGTCCCCCGGACCCCGGAGTATCCTTTCGGCCCGAAGACGACGTGAGGCCCTCCACGGGAAAGACCATCTCCGCTGACGACTACCTTCTGATCGACCGCTTGCGTGAAGATGCAGCGCTCGGACGGATGGACTTGGACAGCATTCTCTCGGAAGCGACCCACGCTGCCCGTTATTTTACGGATGCGACCGGTGCGGCTCTCGCGCTTTGGAGTCAAGGCGTTGTGATCTGCCGGGCGCGGTCCGGTGAGACTTCACCTCCTCTGGGTGCCAAGCTGGATGTCGACTCTGGCATCTCGGGTGAGTGCTTGCGGAGCGGCCGCTCTAAACGCTGCAATGACACGCTCACAGACCCTCTGGTCGACGGTACCGTTTGTCAGGAATTGGGAATTCGATCACTCGCGGCGGTACCCTTGCGCGGCGAGCGGGGCGTGGTTGGAATCCTGGAGGTATTTTCGGATCGCCCCTACGCGTTCTCCGATGCGCACATCACTGTGCTGAAGCAGCTCGCGCAAATTGCGGTCACGGGACGAGCGAAATCTGCACCGTTGACGAGTCCTCCATTGCTAAAGACACCGGTGCAAGCATACATCCCTCCGGATCCGGAACGGGCACCGGCACTTGCACGCATGCGACTTCCGAATTTCCAAGTCGCTTCCAAACTCACCTTTATGTCGCAAAAGATGAAAGGGGAGGAAGGACGGCCTTGGAGGTTGGGCGCTGCAGGAGTCTTGCTGCTGGTCTTGGCGGGATTGGGCTGGATGTTGAGCCGCGGACGTGGGAGCGCAAATTCCGCAACGCCATCGGTGCAGGCGGCAAGCGCTGTGATTCCTGCCACGACGGGGACTTCGGAGACGACTGTGAATCTCCGTCCATCGACGATCAACATGGTCAAGCCGACGCGGTCCGGAACAAAGCCCACGCCCGACATGGTGGCGGGCGATGTGGTCGAGCGCGCATCGAAATCAATCGTGATCGAGCGCACACCCGCTATCCAGGATGAATCGACTCCAACTTCGAACACTCCCGAGCCACGAAAGGAAGCGATTGAAGAGGCTCCGGTTCCGGATTCCACCGTGGTGAGTGCTGGATTGCAGGCCACGCCGACACAGATTCCGCAAGACCTGATAAGCAACCAACCGGCGTTGCCTGCGATGTCCTTGCGCACCTCGGAGGGGGTTAGCGGAGGCGTCCTGACCCATCGAGTGTCGCCGACCTATCCCTCACAGGCTCGCTTGCAACGCGTCGAAGGTCCGGTCATGCTGGACGCGGAAGTCGGAGAGGACGGGAATGTTCACGAGATAAAGGTGCTCAGCGGGAATCCGATCCTGGCCAGTGCGGCGAAGCAGGCTGTGCAACAGTGGCGCTACCAGCCTTTTCAATTGAACGGCAAGCCGGTCCCGATCCACACACGAATTACCATTCAGTTCAAGTTGCCGTAGAACAAAAGCATTTAACCGCACAGGTAAGCGAAGAAATCCGCGAAGGACGCCAAGCGATACTTTCTTAGCGTCCTTCGCGGATTTCTTTGCGGCCTTTACGGTTAGTGCTTTAGGACAGAGAGTCGAAGATTTAGTCCAGGTTCAGGACCTCTCTGACAGTTCCTTTGGATTTCTGGATCTTTTCCTGCAGCAGCGTGATGGCGTAAATCAACTGTTCAGGGCGCGGCGGGCAGCCGGGGACGTAGACGTCCACTGGAATCACCTGATTGACACTCTGCACCAGCGCATAGTTATTGAAAACACCGCCCGAGGTGGCGCAGGCGCCCATGGAGATCACCCATTTGGGCTCGGGCATCTGCTCCCAAAGCTGCCGGATGACCGGGGCCATCTTGTTAGAGACGCGGCCGGCGATGATGATCAAATCGGATTGGCGTGGAGATGGCCGAAACACTTCGGCGCCGAAGCGCGCAATATCAAAACGCGAGGCGCCCATCGACATCATTTCGATTGCGCAGCAGGCCAGACCGAATGTCATGGGCCAGATGGAGCTCTTGCGCATCCAGTTGACGGCTGAGTCGAGCGTGGTCAACACCACGCCTTCTGGAGTCGGATTACCGTAGGTCAGGTCTTTGACGACTTTCTTGCCGTTCTCGACCGTAACGTAGGGGCCGAAGTTTAATTCGCTGGGCATGTCACTATTCTAAATCACGACGTTATGGATTCAGAACGATCTTGCCGAACATCTGGCTGTTTTCCATGTATTCGTGTGCGGCGCGAATCTCCTGCAGCGGGAAGGTACGGTCGACCACTGCCTTCAATTTCCCACTAAAGACGTGTTTCAGGACCTGGTGCAGTTCGCCCATGGTCCCCATATAGGAACCCAGAACCGTTTGCTGTCGGGAGAATAGGAAGCGTAGGTCGATATCGGCGTGCGGACCGGTGGTAGCGCCGCAGGTGACGAGCGTGCCACCCAGTTTGAGGGCTTTCATACTCTCGCTCCAGGTGGCCGCGCCTACGTGCTCGATCACGATATCCACCCCCGCCTGGTTGGTGATCTTGCGGGCTTGGTCGCCGATTTTCTGCTGATAGTGGTTGATCACGTGGTCGGCACCCAGTTCGCGGGCTTTCTGCATCTTGCGATCGTCCCCGGCGGTCGCGATTACAGTCGCTTGAAATAGCTTTGCAATCTGGATTGCGGCAATTCCTACACCCGAATTGGCGCCCAGGATCAGCACCGTGTGCCCGGGACGGACGGACGCGCGGCCGGTCAGCATATGAAAGGCGGTCAGAAAAACGAGTGGCACGCTGGCAGCTTCGTTGAAGCCCAGGGTGTCGGGGATCGGAATGAGGTTCACCGCTGGAACTGCAATCAGTTCACGGTTGCCACCATCCACCAGATTCCCCAGCACCGTGAATTCGCGACAGAAGTTCTGGCGTCCGGCGACACATTGTTCGCAGTGATTGCAGAAATGCATCGGGGCCAGCAGGACACGCTGCCCAGGCTGAAAACCAGTGACGTACTCACCAACTTCGACAGTTTCGCCGGCAATGTCGCTGCCGAGAATATGGGGCAGGCGCACCGGGGAGATGCCCTTCCGCACCCACAGGTCGAGATGATTCATGGCACAGGCTTTGACGCGAATGAGAACCTGGTCCTTGCGTGGCTTGGGGTCGGGCAGGTCTTCGTAACGCAGCACTTCGGGACCACCGAACTCGTGGACTACGACGGCTTTCATGCGGACTCCGTGAGAGTGACTAGTCGACGTTCAAGCTAGCACACCCTTGGGGAGCCAGTCGCGGCTGCGGGGCACGCCCTCACTGGCGGGGGGCGGGGCGTTTGACTTGTCCCTTGAAAGGCCGAATAATCAGCTTTCGATGGATATTTACGAGGAGATCGTCAAGTTGCGGCGTGAAGGACGCCGAGGCGCGGTGGCGACCATCGTCAACGTGCGTGGATCGATCCCCTCATTCAAGACAGCGAAGATGCTGGTGCGCGATGACGGTTCGATGGTCGGCACCATCGGTGGAGGCTGCGTGGAGGCAGACGTCTGGCAGGCCGCTCGCCAGGTGATGGAAGAAGAAAAGCCCCGCACGTTGACTTTCAATCTGAATCAGGATCCGAAATACGATACGGGACTGGTTTGCGGGGGCACTCTGGATATTTTCATCGAGCCGCTCATACCTCAAGCATTACTTTATATTTTCGGAGCGGGCCACGTTTCTGTAAGTCTTTACACGGTGGCCAAGGACTCCGGATTTCGTGTAACTGTGGTCGACGATCGAGTTACTTACGCCAACCGGGAACGCTTCCCGGAGGCGCAGGAAGTGATTGCAGAGGATTTCGATCAAGCGATGGCCCAGCTTGCCCCTACGGAAGCCGCCTATATCGTGATTGTGACGCGCGGGCATCGCGACGACATGCGCATTTTGCGCTGGGCGGTCCAGACCAAGGCGCGCTACGTGGGCATGATCGGCTCGAAGCGGAAGACGATCGCAATTTTTCGTGAACTGCAGAACGAAGGCCTACCGGCGAGCCTTTTTGAACGCGTGTACGCTCCGATTGGGCTCGACATTGGAGCTGGAACTCCGGAGGAAATCGCGATATCAATCACGGCCGAACTCATCGCGGTGCGGCGCAAGGCTGAACGAGAATTGCCACACATGAGCTGGTTCCGAGCTCACCGGACTGAGCCGTCGACTGAACGTCCGGTGGGGGATGCCGCGGAAAAGCAGTGAGTGCAGAGCTAAGGCACATTCCTGAACTGGTCGGCGGCCTCAGCTGACTCAGGCGCTGAGCCGCCCGCCAACACTGACTTCCTCTCCTGTTTCTGCTATCTTCGCCGCATGAGCCGGGCGTTGAGTTTGTGTGGCGTGATCCTGGCAGCAGGAGAATCGCGCCGGATGGGCACCGACAAGGCGCTGCTGCCCTGGCCGCCGGTCTCCGCTGGGCAGCTTCCGGAAGGAACGTTTTTGTCTGCGGCCATTCGGTCGCTCACGCTCTCGACCGACATGGTGATCGTCGTCGCCGGGAAGAACGCCGACACCATAGCCCCGATCGTATATGCGAGTGGTGCGTCCATGGTGGTAAATCCGGACCCCGAGCGCGGGCAGTTCAGCTCTCTGCAGGTTGGCTTGCGGGAGGTTCTGAATCAGGGACGCGACGCTGCCGTGGTTACGCTGGTGGACCGTCCGCCGGTCGGAACTGCCACGGTCGAGAAACTCGGTGCCGCGTTTGGCTCGGCGATTTCCCGCTGGAAGTGGGCGGTCGTGCCCCAGTACGAGGGCAGGCACGGCCATCCCATCGCGCTGGCGCGGGAAATGATGGAAGTATTTCTTAAGGCCCCGGCCACAGCCAGCGCGCGCGACATCGAGCACCAGCATCAGGAGCACATCGAGTACGTCGACGTCGACGAGCTACTCGTCACGATCAATGTCAATACCCCCGAGGAGTACGTCGCCCTGCAAAGTGTTGTGCGCATTCTCCGCGACTGAATCCGTTACAATTTGTTTCTGCCAGGACAGCAGCCCTGATCCGACGCAGGTCCGCGCGCCAGGTTGCGTCGGAATATCCCACAACCGGGAAGAGGCTCGTGTCTCCATCCGAAATTGCTGATCGCGCCCATGCTCTTATTGATTCGATTCTTAGCCTGAAGCCGAGAGTCGCGGTTTTTGACTGCGACGGTACGCTTTGGTCGGGCGACGCGGGCGAAAGTTTTTTTGCCTGGGAGCAGGAAGAAAAGCTGGTTCCGGACGACATCCTGCTCGGGATGCGGGCGCGCTACGCCGATTACAAAGCTGGTAAGGTGGAGGAAGACGCCATGTGCGGCGAATTGGTCACCATGCACAAGGGCATGATTGAAGCCGAAGTGCAGCGTGCCGCCACTCGATTTTTCGATCTAAATTTTGTGGAACAGATTTTCCCCGAAATGCGGGAACTGGTGCAGCGATTGCAGACGCAAGGGTGCGACGTCTGGGCGGTGTCGTCGACCAATGAGTGGGTGATCCGCGCAGGCATGCGGCACTTTGGGATCGCGCGCGATCACATTCTGGCCGCGGCCGTGAAGATCGAGAAGATGCGCATCACCGACCAATTGGTGCGCATTCCCAGCGGGGACGGCAAGCCGAAGGCGATTCATGAAGTGATCAAAAAGAGTCCCGACGCCGCCTTTGGGAATTCGCGCTGGGACGCGGATATGCTGGCGATTGCGCGGCACGCGTTCGCGATTAATCCGAACCCGGACCTTGAGAAGACGGCGCGGGAGCGCGGCTGGAGTGTATATTTTCCGCAGATGAAATCCAGCTGAGATGGTAGTGTTGATCGCTTCGAGTCTGCTTGTAAACAGTTCGTAAGCAGCCGGTGTATTACCTCCGTCAGACTCGTGATTCATGCTTGACGGACTCGCGAAGTTCCCTATATGTTCTCCTAAAAGATCGGCTACGACACGTCTCTCCCCCACAGACACGTCACTCGCAGATCTCATAAATTGTCGTTTGGGGAGGTCCCTATGGCTTCTTGGAGCTCCTGGGACAACTCAGATAATTATTGCTGGGTTGTCATCTGCAAGAATCGCAAATTCCACAATCACCAGAATTTTTTCAGCGGGCACAAGATCCCACTGGGCGAAACGGACGCATTCTCCCCACCTCCGACGGTTGATTTCCTCTTGACGGTGAAGTGCGATGAATGCGGCGAGGAACATACCTACGATCCCGCGGACGTGGTGCGGTTCCAGATGCAGCTGGCGTCTGACTTTAAACCACACCCGTTGTTTGCATAGTCGTTTTTCACGGGCGTGACGGCGGGACCCGGCCGCCAAAGCTCCGGTACGACTGAAGTCGTGCTCTTCCCGTGCGGTGCCAATGGGATCGCAATCTGCTTGCACGACTCGCAAATCTCGTTCGAGTCGCAAATTCAGGAATTTTCCCCAACGTGTTGGAGTTTTTTCAGCAGCGCGGCCAGGGCATCCATTGCAAGGTAGCTGGCGTGGGTGGAGGCTTCCGGCAAGCCTCCGACTTTCTCGATCAAATCTTCTCGCTTTAGTTTGCAGACCTCGTCAAGAGTCTTTTCCTGGAGCAGTTCCGTCAAAGCGGAACCGCACGCCATTGCAGGTACGCATCCCTTCGCGAGAAAGCGAACCTGCGCGATCCTGCCGGCGGAGGTCCTGACTGTCAACTGGAGAATGTCGCCGCAGGCTGGATTTTCAATTTCCACGGAGGCGTGTGCATCTTCGACTCGACCTGCATTGCGGGGATTTTGGAAGTGGTCGAGGAGTTGGGCTGAATACATTTCCAAGCATTGTAAATATCCGGAGGCGGTGAGGACCAACTTCATCTCACTCCGTCTGATGCCCGGATGAACTTGTGAGCGCGCAAGCCAGCCCCAACTTGCCGCGAAACCGATTTAAGATGGACTGACCACACAAGGTTTCGATGACCCTGGATCATACTCCGCGACGCATCGTCAGCCTGCAGCCCAGCGCGACGGTCATACTGCACGCGATTGGAGCACTCGATCGCCTGGTGGCGTGCACGAAGTATTGCGTGGATGTGTGTCCCGAGGCGGGAATGGGACGCACCGTCGTGGATGATTCCTGGACCGCCAAGCAGGAACAGATCGTTGCAACCAGAGCGGACCTGATCATCGCGGCTGTTCCCTATCAGGAAAAAGCGGTGGCGGAGATACTGAAAGCGGGGGTGCGCTTTCTCGGGCTGGCGCCCAAGTCTCTGGCCGATATTTACGTGGACATCGGCACCATCGCGGGGGCCGTGGGGTTGCCCCAGCGCGGTGAGCAAGTGGTAGCAGCGATGCACGACCAGATTGAAAGAACGCGCTCACGGACGTCCGGATTACCACGACCGCGGGTGTTCTGCGAGGAGTGGGGTAAACCGCTGATCGCTTCACAAGGCTGGGTCGCCGAATTGCTGGTCGCGGCGGGAGGAGAGTTCGTAGGAACACCCGGCCTGCAGTCCACCTTCGAACATGTTCGCGACCAGAATCCTGACGTGCTGATTGCGGCCTGGTGCGGCGCTGGCGATCGGGTGCCTCTGGAAAAGATCGTTCGGGAGCGTGGATGGACCGAGGTACGTGCTGCGCGCGAAGGGCGGGTGTATTGCATTCGCGACGAGTTTCTGAATACGCCTGCGCCCACGTTGCTTCTCGGCCTGCAAGCTCTGGCAGCGGCAATTCACCCGGAGGCGTTCCCGACCGTTCCGGGTCTCAGGCCAATCTCCGACGTGTCGCGTAAGTCACATACTGGGCGCGTGTCGGTAGTTTAAGATTCGAACGGCATGAAACCTTCCCTCACGACTGAGATAGACATGGACCTCTTCGCCGACTGCTCCGCCTTGGTCAGTGCGAGCCCAGAAAGCTTCCCTTCATGAAAGTGGAAAAAGGCAAAGTCCGAGCGCCCGAAATAGGGCGTGTTTGGTTGAATTCTCCGCCCCTGAGCTTCCGCCAGTTGCGCGGACGAGTGGTGCTGGTCGACTTCTGGGACTACACCTGCGTCAACTGCATTCGCACTCTGCCGTACGTCCAAGCCTGGCATGAGCGCTACGGAAGTAAGGGGCTCACTGTGGTCGGCGTGCATACCCCGGAGTTTACGTTCGCGCAGTATGAATCGAATGTGGAGCGCGCCATTCGCGAGTTCGGGCTGACGTATCCCATCGTATTCGACAGCGACCGCGAGATCTGGAAAGCGTTCGCGAACCGCTACTGGCCCACGAAGTACTTGCTTGATAAGGAGGGCTACCTGCGCCATGCCCACGTCGGCGAAGGGGCATATCGCGAGTCTGAAGAAGCCATCCGCGAGCTGCTGCGCGAAGTAAATCCGGTGCTGGCGTTTCCGCCGCTGATGGAGCCAGTCCGGGCGGAAGACCAACCGGGAGCGGTGTGCTATCGACCCAGTGGAGAGTTGTATCTGGGCCACGGACGTGGGCGCATCGGCAATGAGGGAGGATTCAAGACTGACTCGATCGCGGAGTATTCCCTTTCCGCCGAACTCCGGGAGAACTGCTTCTACGCCAAGGGTCGATGGGCCTCGACTGCCGAGTACATGGAGTCGGCCGGCGAGGGCGAGCACGTCCTCGTCATGAAATACGAAGGAGCGGGGGTAAACCTGGTGATGGCGGCCCCGCGCGGTAGTTCATGCGAGGTTGTGATTCAGCAGGATGGTAAGCCGCTGCCCCGAACCCAGAAGACAGCCGACGTTCGTTTTCGAACCGTTAACGGCCATGAAGAAGGCTACGTCGTCGTGCAGCAGGCACGCATGTACCAACTGGTAAACAATCACGATTTCGGGAGCCACGTATTGGAATTGACCTGTGCTCCGGGAGTGGCGGCATTTGCCTTCACGTTCACCAGTTGCGTCGATCCGTTCCAAACAGCCAGCCCCGCCGTGGTCGAGTCGCAATGATGAAGCGAGTGGTCGCGGCCCTCATCGTCAAGGACGGAAAGATCCTCGTCTGCCAGCGGACCAAGCACCAGACGATGCCGCTTAAGTGGGAATTTCCCGGCGGCAAGATAGAAGAGGGCGAGCAGCCCCGGGATGCGCTGCGTCGGGAACTTGAAGAGGAACTCGGCATCGACGCAACCATCGGTGATGAAGTTTCGCGGATCCGCCACGAGTACAAGAGCGGCAATTCGGTGGAGCTGCGTTTTTTTTCCGTGCATGATTTCAGGGGAGAGTTGGAGAACCGCATCTTTCGGGATATGCAGTGGGCGGAGCGCAAGGATCTGCCTTCGTTCGACTTCCTAGAGGCGGATCTTACGCTGGTTTCGGAGCTAGCTGCGGGGAAGGTGTTGTAAGAGTTATGAGATTCGAGCTGTGAGCTTGGAGCCAGCACATCCTCGGCACGCGAATCGGAAGCTGCTAGCTCATGGCTCGCAGCTCAGTTCGGAGAGCCGTCCCGCTTCAGGACCGGGTGATCGTCGTCGCTGTCGCTAGGTGCTGATGCGCGACGCAGCTCGGGCGAGCCTTCCTTACGATCGTCCAGTTTACGGCGGTTTTCAATCTTGGCCAGCCGCGCTTTGACGTCCTGGAACTCCGAGGTATCCACTTTGTACGACGGCTGAGGAGGCAACAGCTTCTCGATTTCCTCCTGTGACTTTTCTACCCGGTCCGGCGTCTGGGGATGAGAGTCGAAGGTCCTGGAGAGGGTTCCAGGCTTCTTTTTTTCCTGCGCCTCAATCTTTTCAAAAAACGCCGTGAACGACTGCGGATCGTACCCGCTCTTGTACATGTATTGCACGCCGAGGTAGTCCGCTTCGGCTTCGAAGCCCCGACTGAACTTGAGGAACGTCACGGGCAGCGCCAAACCGGCTGCTTCCTGGGCAGCAAGTCCGCCAATTCCGGGGGTCATTATGATCAGGGGGATGGTGGCAAGTTGAGCCAGTGTTCCACGGGTTTGCTGACGCGCGATATGGCAGGCGGCCACGTGCGCGATTTCGTGCGCCATTACGCCAGCCACTTCCGCTTCGTTGTCGGCAGCCAGGATCAGGCCGGTATTGACGTAAAAAAAACCACCCGGCAGAGCGAAAGCATTGATCGCGTCCGAGTCGATGACCTTGATCGTGAACGGAACCTTGGAATCGGAGTTCCGCACCAGGTTCTGGCCCAGCCGGTTGATGTACTCCGTGATCACCGGATCCTTGATCAGCTTGGAACTGGAGTCGATCTGCTCTGCATACTGCCGGCCCATATTGATCTGGCCTTCGACGCTATACCAGTTTCCGATGCCCCGGCCGCAGCCGACGTTGCGGTTGCCGATGGCCTCGAGGTCGTTGATGCTGCCGTCATGCTTCAGTTTTACCGGCTGGTTTTTAGGATCGTCCCCGGGCGCTGCCGATGCCAAGCCGCTCGTAAACAGCAGAATCGCAATTGCCAAGCCGATTGTGGGCAGAGATTTCATGGAAATACACCTCTTTGGGGACAATACGCCTACTGGTTAGACGCCAAAAGCCCGCCGAAGGTTGACCTCATGGAATGGTCTTTCGCTAATCACAGTGTACGCCCGGTGATGAGTCCGTATCCAGTCTAGACCTGAAATCAGCCTCCTTGGCGCAAGGTCCAGAACCAGGCCACCGTCAGGCCGATCATGACCACGGTTGTAGCCCAGGCCACCACGTTGAAGAGACGTGAGTTCACATATTCGCCCATCAACTCTTTCTTATTGACGAGCAGGAGCATGAAGATCAGGACAAAGGGTAGCACTACTCCGTTTACGACCTGAGAAAGGATGGTGATCTTCACCAGCGGCAGGTTGGGGGTCAGAATCACGCCAGCTCCCGCGACGATCAGGATCGTGTAAAGCCAGTAGAAGACCGGGGCTTCTCCGAACTTCATCCCCACGCCGGATTCGAAGCCGAGGCCCTCGCACACCGTATAGGCGGTAGAGAGCGGCAGAATCGAGGCGGCGAATAGCGATGCATTGAAGAGACCCATCGCGAAAAGAATGTAGGCGAAATCGCCGGCCAGCGGGCGGAGCGCCTGGGCGGCGTCTTTGGCGGCGGTAACGTTGTGATAACCGTTCGCATAAAGCGTGGCGGCGCAAGCTACGATGATGAACCAGGCAACTACGTCGGTGAAGATGCAGCCGGTGATGACATCGAGCTGGGAGGCTTTGAACTGGCGCCGGGTCACTCCTTTTTCCACGATCGAGGCCTGCAGGTAGAACTGCATCCAGGGCGCGATGGTGGTTCCGACCAGGCCAATGACCATGTAGACGTACCCGTCTTGCAGCCACGCCGACCGGGGAGGAGGCTTGACCGTGGCGATGAGAGCGTCGCCCCAGGCCGGCTTCGCCAGAACCCCAGCCACGATGTAGGTGATGTAGAAGAATGACGCAGCCAGGAAGACTTTTTCCACCGTCTTGTACTGCCCTTTCACGACGATGAGCCAGACGATCACGGCGCAGATCGGGACGGTGATGTACTTGGACAATCCGAACAATTCCAGGCTGCCGGCGATCCCGGCAAACTCGGCAACGATGTTGCCAAAGTTGGTGATCAGGATGCCGATCATCATGAAGAACGTGATGCGGAAGCCGAATTCTTCGCGGATCAGATCGCTGAGGCCCTTGCCGGTGACGGCGCCCATGCGGGCGGTCATTTCCTGGACCACGATCAGGGCCAAGGTGATGGGAATCATGGTCCAGAGCAGGAGATGTCCGAACTGCGCGCCCGCGGACGAGTAGGTCCAGATGCCACCGGCATCGTTATCGACGTTTGCGGTGATGAACCCGGGACCGACCACTGCGAAGAACAGCAGGATCCGGGTCTTCCAACGTCTCAGGAACCTCATGGGAGCAATTCACAAACATGGGAGCTCAACGACCAGACAGAATAAATGCAGAGAAGAATTCTGGATAGGTGAAATCTGGATTTCGCGCGATTAAGAGACAGGAAAATTGCTTATCTATTCCAGTTGGACGACGCGAGTGTCCTCGAGTGCGGGCAATTCGAGAAACTGACTGAAGATCACTTCGCCGCCTACGATCGTGTAGGACCACAATTGTGAAACGCGGACTGCCTTTTTCTTGACCAGCCGGATGGCTTCCGGCTCAGAACCTGCCGGAACGACCAGGTGAAAGGTGCCGGAAGCCGGCGGTGGGCCACCCGTTGCGCCACCTCGTCCTCCTGAAGGCTGTCGGAGGTCTCGACCTCGGGCACCAATTCGGCCGTGCCATCGCGACCGTTGGCACGATCGCTGCTCCCTATCAGCACGTCAGGAAAGCGGGAATCATGGGCGCTGCCGACCTGGGCTCGTCTGTGGCTACCGGGATTCGTGCTGACCTGGACATGGCCGGCAAAACGTCGGACGACAACCTGGGCCCAGGCTTCGATCACACGGTCGTGCTCCGCCTGGCTGCTCGCGTTGCGCCGCGCCATACCGTGCCTCCTCAGATTGCACCCGTTGAGACGGGCCGTGTTGGGCCGGGCTCGCGGTCGGCAGCTTATCAGCCGAATGTTAAGGGGCGATTAAATAGGGAGAAGAGGTCAGAGTTTCTCGCGGAGGAGGCTGATCACATCGTCCGAGGTTATGACCCCGGTTAGATGGTTATTCTCATCAATCACAGGCAGGGTCAGCAGGTTGTACTTGTCGAACAGCTCCGCCACCTCTTTTTCGGAGGCATCGGCCCGGCAGGAAATCAAGGGCTCCTGGGTCAGTGCGAGCAAGGGCGTGGTGGGCGAGGACAAGACCAGTTTGGCGAGGGGCACGGTTCCGGCCAGGGTATTGCGGGAGTCGACCAGGAAGATCGTACTGACGGTCTCGACTCTGCCTTCGAATTGCCGCAACGCTTCGACCGCATCGTGGGCAGTGGCCGAGACCGGCAATGCGATGTATTCGGTCGTCATGCGACCGGCGGCCGAATCTTCCTTGAATTCCAGGAGACCAGAGACTTCCTGCCGCTCCTCGGGACGCATTTCCTCGAGAATCTTCTCGGTTTTCTCTTCCGGTAGGTCGGCCAGAAGGTCAGCGGCCGCGTCCGGCTGCATTTCTTCGACGATCTCGGCCACCCGATCTGAGTCGAGTGACTCGACGATCGCCTTCTGCACTTTGGGTTCGACCTCTCCTAAGGCATCTGCCGCGACGTTCTCGTCCAGGGTTTCGAACACCGCTTCGCGCTCATCGGGCGCCAGATCCTCGACAATGTCAGCAATGTCAGCCGGGTGCAGCTTGGCCAGCCTGTCGTGGGAGATTTTCAGCTTGATTCGGCGTGTCGGGTCGGTTTCGATCAGGTCCACGAAGTCCCAAGGGATTGTGCGCGGCGGAATCTGGTTCAGGAGCAGGTGAAGTGCCCCGAGGGGGACTACTCCTTTTAGCAGGCGGCGGATCGCTCCCCGGGCGCCCACGTCCACGGACCAGACCTTGAGAACGGCGCGATTTCCGACAGACTCCTGCTGCAGGTCCACGTCGTTGACGCGGACGACTTTGCGCCCGTGGACGTCGATCACTTGCTGGTCGAGTAGATCACGTTCCAGCAAAAAGAGTCCCTCGGTAGCGCCGGTCGGCGGCCATTCTCCAACCGCAGTCGAGGCGTGCACCCCGCCGTTGATCGAGGTCACGGATTGAAGAGGCAGAACGCGATCGCCAGTCTTCGTTTTGACGATCAGGACGGAGATCCGGACCCGGTCTTCCTGCGGGGCCAAGGCCACTTCGCGCACCCGTCCACAGGTCTTGCCGCCGGTGTCGATCACCGGGGCGCCCAGCAATTCGGTCAGCGCGAGAGCGGACACGCCAGCGAGAATACTCAACTGGCGATGCAGAATCCAGACGGTGCGCGCCTTTTTTCACCCATGTCGCTGTCAGAAATAACTTAGCCCTCCCGAAACAGGACGAGAGCCACGCGTGCACACGCGTGTCAACGCGTGTCAACGCGTTGACAATTGCGCGGGGGAAGGGCAAACTACCGGATTCGCTGGTCGCCCCTTCCCTTTTGCATCCTAAGGGTTTGACTGACGAAGGGATTTGAGCCTTTCAGGGGATTACAGTCGACTCACCATCATGAGCGCACACCGGGTGTCGTATACGCTCGATTCGACGCTGGACACGGTTAACAGCGTCGAAGAAGCGGCCAGCCAGATCGCGACCGAAGCCGGGTTTGGCGACGAAGAGGTCATGAAAATCGCCATGGCGGTGCGCGAAGCCGCGGTCAACGCGGTGTTGCATGGCAATGCGTACGATCCGGGGAAGAAGGTCACAGTCGATTTTGAACGCACCGCCAAGCACCTGGTCATTACGATTCGCGATCAGGGCAAGGGGCTTGACCTGGACAAGATTCCTGACCCGCTCGCCGCGGAAAATCTGTTAAAGACCTCGGGGCGGGGCATTTTCCTTATTCGCTCGTTTATGGATGAAGTGGAAATACACCCGTCGAAAACGGGGACAGAAATTAAACTCATCAAGCACGTCCACGGTTCGGCCGTGGACGGCAAGGAGGCTTCCCAGTGAGCATGAAGACCAGCAACCGGCAGGTGGATGGCGTCACCATTGTGGATTGCAGCGGCCGGATCACCCTTGGCGAAGGCAGCGTAACTCTGCGTGACAGCGTGCGCGACCTGCTTGGCAAGGGCAACAAGAAGATTCTTCTCAACCTTGGGGACGTGAACTACATCGACAGCTCGGGGATCGGCGAGCTGGTCAGCGCCTATACCACTGTCAAGAATCAGGGTGGCGAACTCAAGCTGCTCAACCTAACCAAGAAAGTTCATGACCTGCTGCAGATTACCAAGCTGTACACCGTTTTCGACGTGAAAGACGACGAAGCGGCCGCCGTAAAATCGTTCGACAAGTAGATCCTCTCCTTTCCCATGGCTGGGTGGGCCGACGCGTGGCGTCGGCCTTGACGTTTTCCCCTTTCGGGGAGGCGTTTGTTCAACTCCGCGCGGAGTTTCATTCGGACGCGCCAGTCGAGCTACAATTGAGAGTGGTTTCGTCCTCATGAGCAGGTTGCGCCTTCTTGCGACAGTCCTCTTCCCTTTCATCCTGCTTGCTAGCTGCGCTCCACCGGGATTTGCGGAGTGCGTTTCCTATTCCGAAGCCATGAAGCATATCGGCGCCACCAAGTGCG
>Ga0137419_10000287_pt1 | contig 16761 bp, 11 predicted proteins | sample CZODoug3_1_2_16f_FD_108279 | JGI IMG/M metagenome (GOLD analysis project Ga0137419, IMG submission 108279) | Vadose zone soil fungal communities from Angelo Coast Range Reserve, California, USA - CZODoug3_1_2_16fungal (Illumina Assembly) | ecosystem: Environmental > Terrestrial > Soil > Vadose... | reverse complement strand
GCCGGACGAAAACAAAGGACTTATCGGCCTACTTCCTTGAAAGGGGAGTTCAAACGCTCTCCTGCCAATTCATTCACACCTTCCCCGTCTGCGCCATTTCGGAAGGGGATCTTCTTCTTTATGGCGCAGCCACCCCTCCTAACTTAGGAGGGGAGGGGCTCCAAACCAGACCCAGACTTTCGAGCGCGGTCCAAACTTTCCGGACTCCCTCTTCGGGAGTTTCCAGTGCTGAATGAATCGTCACCTCGGGCGCAAGCGGCGGCTCATAGGGAGCGGCAATGCCCGTGAATTGTGAAATCTCACCCGCGAGGGCCTTCTTATATAAGCCTTTCCTATCACGCTGAACCAGAACGTCGAGGGGGCACTCCATATAGACCTCCACGAAGCCCGGGATGCGGGCCCTCTGTTCGTCACGCGTCGCCCGATAGGGCGAAACCGCGGCGGCGATCGCAATGACGCCGTTTCGCGACAACAGCTCGCACACAAAGCCGATGCGCCGGATATTCTCGTCCCGATCTTCTTTGCTGAAGCCGAGACCCTTGGACAATCGCGTTCGCACCACATCGCCGTCCAGCATTTCGACACTCGCGCCTAAAGCGCGCAGCCGCTGTTCCAGCAGGCTTGCCGAGGTCGTCTTGCCGGCGCCGGGCATGCCTGTGAACCAGACGGTGAATCCCTTCTGCATGGTCATGGTGCGATATCACAGAATTCGTGATATGGAAAGTCCGAGCCCAGCCGCTTCAACTCGCCCATGAAGTACGCGTCGACTTCTCGCTGGCGTTCGGGGGTGAGCAGTTCTGAGGACGCTCCCTGAGCCCCCTTGCGGATCATCGCACCCTCGGGCTGCCATGGAATGACCTTCCCGATCCGGAACTTCTCGTCGTTTCGCTTCATGTACTCAAATGTCGAGCGTCGGCAGACCTCCTGAATCACCGCGTCGGATACCCTGATGTCCAGGAAATCGGCAACATCGAGGACAGTTCGTTTAAGGTCACGCTTCATCGACTTGAAGGACACCACGAGGACGTTCGGCCGGCGGCGCTGAGCCCAGTAGCCGGCCGTGTTGACGGCCCATGACCCGCCCACGAGAAACTTGTCGGACAGGTACAGGTTGTACCATGTGTCGACCGACGGCATGGCGGGACCGAGGACACCGTCCCTGAGAAAGAAGTAGTTCGACACGAAGATGTCCTTGGGGTCGCGTATGACGGCGATGTAATGCGCCTCTTCGGAGTACGGCAACCGCTCCCAGTTGTAATGCGTCTTGATAACTCTCTTTTTCTCCCGGGATCTCTCCCAGTCGGACGCATCCTTCAACGGAATTGCATACCGGCGCATGAACCCGGGCATGACTTCGGTATCCGGCCAGGGAACCACACTGTAAAGATGGTCGTATTCTGCATTCCCGTGGTAAATGAGCTGGTGGGCAATCTGCATCATCCAATTGGTACCACTTTTGGCATATGTCATCACGAACACGTCCTGCTTGCCCGGAACATAGTTTTGGAAGGGGTTCTTCTTTGCGAGTTGTCGCTCGCGGAGCTCATTTAAAACTCCCAGCATGCGCTCTGCGCATCCCAGCGTTTCGAGTGTCCAGATGACTGGTCTTACAATCCCATAAATCCAGAGGCCTGTTGCCCATTGAAGAGCAACCGGCGAAGGGCGCCGGATATAAGTGGGGCTTGAAGCAGTTCCGAGATCCATTGTCACGCTGATAGGATACTCAACCAGATGATGCAGGCCGAATTAAATGAAGCCAGGAGGCTGGCGGTCGCTGCCGGCGCGATACTGCTCGAGCATTATTCCGCGGCGCCGTCGGTGGAGTGGAAGGCCCCGGGCGATCCTGTCACTGCAGCGGATCGCGCGGCCAGCGCATTCATTGTAGAGAATCTCGAACGGTTGTTTCCCGGTGATGCGATTCTTTCCGAAGAGGAGCCTGATGATCTGAAGCGGCTTGAGCATTCGCGGGTCTGGATGGTGGACCCAATGGACGGTACTCGTGAATTCATCGCACAACGGGGTGAATTTGCCGTCATGATCGGTCTGGTTGTAGACGGTGTTCCGGCAGCGGGCGTAGTTTACGGGCCGACCACAGATAAGCTCTACTATGGCGGACGCGGAGCAGGGGCGTTCATGACCTGCAACGGCACGACTATCCCGCTTCAGGTGTCGAGCGAAAACATCGCGTCGCGGATGACGATCGCGGTTAGCCGGTCGCACCCCTCGTCGCGCGTCGAGCAGATCCGTCAGCAGCTTCAGATCACGAAATCCATTCCATCAGGCAGCGTCGGGCTGAAGGTCGGATTGATTTGCGAAGGACTCGCGCACCTCTATGTGCATGCCGGCAGCCGCACACAAGTCTGGGACACCTGCGGGCCTGATGCCATTCTCCACGCGGCCGGCGGGCGCATGACCGACGCGCGGGGCGCACCGTTGCGGTACGATCAACTCGAAGTTCGAAACCTCAATGGTCTTGTCGCGACGAACGGTATCATCCACGATCGCGTCGTGAAAGTGACGCAATCGGTAATCGCTCGTTAACTACCCCCGCCCGACAAAAGGCATCTTCGTCGCCATGATGGTCATGAACTGAACATTGGTGTCCAGCGGCAAGCCTGCCATGTGAAGAACGGCGCGCGCCACGTGCTCCACGTCCATTCTGGGTTCTGAGGCGAGGGTCCCGTTTGCCTGCATGACACCGTCCTTGAAGACTTGGGTGAAATCGGTTGCGGCATTGCCAATGTCGATTTGTCCGCAGGCGATATCGTACTTGCGTCCGTCGAGAGCGGTTGCTTTGGTCAAGCCTGTGATCGCGTGTTTTGTGGCCGTATAGGGTGCGGAGTTCGGCCGAGGAGCATGCGCCGAGATGGAACCGTTGTTGATGATTCGGCCTCCGCGCGGGCTCTGAGTTTTCATGAGCCTGAAGGCTTCCTGCGTACAGAGAAACGCTCCGGTCAAGTTCACATCCACAGCGGATTGCCATTGCTCGTATGTGAGGTCCTCGAGCGGCACGGCCGGTGCCCCGGTTCCCGCATTGTTAAACAACACGTCCAGGCGCCCGAATGCTTCCTTTGTTTTTGCGAACAGGAGCCGAACCGCCGACGGATCGCTCACGTTCGTCGGCACAACGAGCGCCCGCGAGCCGGCCGCCCCGCTTTCCTTCGCGGTGTCCTGCAGAAGCTCCGCACGGCGTCCGGCCAATGCAACGGAGTATCCTTCCCGCAGAAAAGCCAGCGCAACACTTCGTCCGATTCCCGTTCCCGCTCCCGTGACGATCACGACTTTACTCATAGCCTGCAAGTTTACTCCTTTCAATTAAGGGGGAATTAAACACAAAGACACAAAGGGCACAAAGGCACAAAGAAAGGCCGCATCAAGAATCTTTTTTGCGGCCTTTCTTTGTGCCTTTGTGCCCTTTGTGTCTTTGTGTTTAATTTCCCCCAATGCTAGTGTTGCTTGTATGAACAGAAACCAGCACGTGTTGACAGTCGTGACTGCGGTGGGCTTCGGCATCCTGGTTTGGGTGGGTACGGTGCAGCCGCAGGCAGGTCAACGCGGAATTCCAGGGACGGAGAGCGGCCTGGCTACGTTCCAAACCCGGTGTTCGGTTTGCCACAACAACCCTGTTCCGGGCGCGCCCGCGGCATCTGCAATTCGTGAGATGACACCGGAAAGGATCTATGACTCCCTTGCTACGGGTTCGATGCAGAAGTATGTCGAGGGCTTGAGCGATATCCAGAAGCGAAGGGTTGCGGAATTCATGAGCGGCCGGCCTGTGGGAAGCGCGAAAGTCGGTGATGCGAAAAACATGCCGAACCAATGCCGCAACAATGCCGCATTACCCAATCCGGCCAATGGCGCCGCATGGAATGGATGGGGTGTGGATATCGCAAACACGCGGTTCCAGCAAGCGCAGGCCGCGGGCCTGACGGCGGCGCAGGTGCCGCGATTGAAGCTGAAGTGGGCCTTCGGTTATCCGGCCGGCGAGTCTGCCAATGGGCAACCAACGGTTGCCGGTGGACGCGTCTTTGCAGGCGGCGACAACGGCTTCGTGTACTCTCTGGACGCCGCGACCGGTTGCGTCTACTGGTCCTTCGAGAATGGCTCGATCGTGCGGAATGCGCTGACGATTGGACCAATCACCGGTCAAGGCTCCGCGCGCTACGCCGCTTATTTCGGCGACGGACATGCCAACGTCTTCGCACTGGACGCACAAAACGGAAGACTTCTGTGGAAAACAAAGGTTGATCCCCACTTCGTCGCCCGCATCACCGCAGGAGTGAAGCTCTATAACGGAAAACTGTTCGTTCCTGTCTCTTCATCCGAAGAGTTCAGCAGCGGTCACAGGGACTATCCTTGCTGCACTTCGCGAGGCAGCGTGGTGGCTCTTGACGCGAACACCGGTAAACAAATCTGGAAAACCTGGGTCGTTCCCGACGAGCCGAAGCCGTACAAGACACAATCCAATGGAGTGATCCTGTACAGACCGGCCGGAGGTGCGGTTTGGAACTCGCCCACGATCGATCCGGTTCGAAATGCGGTTTACTTCGGCACGGGTGATGCCACGACCGCACCCTCGCCCAGGACCACCGACGGCGTCATGGCCGTGAACATCAATACCGGAGAACTGCTCTGGTCCTATCAGGCGCATGAAAACGACGTGTTCATGGGTGGCTGTACTCTTCCCACTCGAGGTGACGCGTGTCCCAGTCCCAACGGACCGGATCTCGACATCGGAAACTCGCCTATTCTCAAGACATTGCCGAACGGTAAGCGCGTGCTCATCACGGGCACGAAAACAGGTGAAGTCTTTGGGCTCGATCCCGACAACAACGGTGCCCTGGTGTTTCGGGTTTCCGCGACGGGCGCCCCGGCGACAGGAGCCCGTGGAGCCGGTTCCATCGTCTGGGGCGGGGCAGTTGACGACCGGCATGTCTATTACGGAGTGAGCGGAATCGGGCTTACGGCTCTACGGCCGGCTTCCGGCGAGCGCGTCTGGGTCTTTACTCCTCCCGCGCCGGCGGGCGGCCGAGGCGGTTTGCTTGGTGCGGCGCCGACGGCGATCCCGGGAGTCGTTTTCGAAGGAGCTTCCAACGGGATGCTCTACGCGGTTGCGGCCGCGGATGGGAAACAACTCTGGGAATTCAACACGGCCCAGGAATTCGAGACCGTAAATAAGGTTCCCGCGCATGGAGGCGCGATAACCTCAACCGGGGCGGTTATCGCCGGCGGAATGGTGTTCGTGGGATCAGGGTACGCCATCAGCAACGGCGCTTCAGGCGGTAACGTCCTGCTGGCTTTTGGTATCGATTAACAGCACCACCGACATTGGCGAACTGACATCGTCAGGCCGCCAACATCTTTTGCAACGCCGCTGCAAATTCAGCGACGGCGTTGCTAATTTAGCGACGGCGTTGCTAATTTTAGCGACGGCGTTGCTAATTTTAGCGACGCCAGGGAAATCTTTGTCGGGGCATCGACATCTTTTGCAACGTCGCCGCTACTTTAGCAACGGCGTAGCAAATTTAGCGGCGACGTTGCAATCTTCGCCGAGGCATGAACATCTTTTGCGGCGACGCTGCGAAGTTTGCCGCAGTGTTGCAAACTTCGTCGCACCGGTAACTCTTTTGTCATCGCATGAATCTTGAATCAGGAACGAAGTTCGGGCCGTACGAAATAGTCTCTTCCATCGGAGCCGGAGGCATGGCCGAGGTTTACAAAGCCCTCGATACACGCCTGAACCGCACGGTTGCGATAAAGGTTCTCCACGAACAACTCTGGTCGGACCCTCAGGCGAAGGAGCGCTTCGAACGTGAGGCGCGTACGGTTGCAGCCCTCAATCATTCGCATATCTGCACGCTTTACGATATCGGTGAACAAGACGGTGCCAGGTATCTGGTAATGGAGTATCTGGAAGGGGAAACGCTTGCGGAGCGGCTCCGAAAAGATGTCCTGCCAATCAATGAAGCACTCAAAATTGCATCGGACATTGCGGACGCGCTGGAAAAAGCGCACCGGCAGGGAGTGGTTCACGGGGACCTTAAGCCAGGCAACATCATGCTGACGAGGTTCGGTCCAAAATTATTGGATTTCAGCCTGGCGAAGCCGGTTCAAACCTCCAGCGTCGCGGCTCCGGATCCGATGACCACAGTGTCCGCCGAATCAGATCGCAGGATTCTGGGTACCGTCGAATATCTGGCACCTGAATCCCTGGAAGGCGGCGATTTGGATCAGAGCATAGATATCTGGAGCTTCGGCTGCGTGCTGTATGAAATGTTGACGGGGAAAAGCGCTTTCGGCCAACGCACCCTCTCAGAGACGATCGTTCACATCCTGAAACATGATCCCGATTGGGAATTGTTGCCGGCGAGTACACCCCTGTCGATTCACGCGTTGTTGCGGGTGTGCCTCGCCAAGGATCGAAACTCCCGGCCGAATCGGATGCTCGGCATCGCACGCGCGCTGGAACAGCCTTCGGTGTCCGGTCCAAAACACAACCTGCCGCAGCAGTTGAATGCGTTTGTGGGCCGCGAACAGGAACTCAGTGACATCACGTCGCTCCTGGCGAAACATCGCCTGCTTACGCTGACGGGACCCGGCGGTGTGGGAAAGACCCGGCTGGCTCTCGAGGCAGTCCAGAAACTGCTTTACGATTTTCCGGATGGTGTCTGGCTTGTTGAATTCGCGACCGTTGTTGAGCCTCAATTCGTGAATCAGGTCGTGGCCGCCGCAATGGGAGTTCATGAACAGCCGGCGAGACCGATCAGCGAAACTTTGTTTGAGTACCTGGAAAACAAAAGCACATTGATCATCCTCGACAATTGTGAACACCTGGTTGAATCCGTTGCCGCCATCGCAGGAGAGATTCTCAGCCGCTCCAGAAGAACGAAGATCATTGCCACCAACCGGGGCTCATTGGGCCTTCCTGGAGAACGGTTGTGGCGTGTTCCGTCGCTGTCAATGCCGACGCACCGATTTGAGGATGTGCCGATACAGGAACTGCACAACTACGATGCGATCCGGTTGTTTGTTCACCGTGCACGGTCGGTGGCTCCCGAGTTCGTACTGACGCCGAGTAACTCGAGCGCAATTCTGGAAATCTGCAATCGAGTGGACGGCATCCCACTGGCGATCGAATTGGCAGCGGCGCGGATCAAGGTCTTGTCGCCACGGCAGATCTGTGAGCGTCTTTCCGATCGTTTTCTTCTCTTGCGAACTCAATCCGGAACAAAAGAGCCCCGCCACCAGAGCTTGCAGGCGGCCCTGGACTGGAGCTACGACTTGCTGTCGGGCCAGGAGAAACAATTATTCAGGCAGCTCGGTGTCTTTGCCGGCGGTTGGACACTCGAAGCTGCGGAAGCAATCTGTACGAGCGGCGGCGATCGGCCGGTTTTTGAGGTGTTGTCTTTTCTCACTGACAAGTGCCTGGTTCAAACAAAGCCGTTCCGGGACGGAATGAGATTTGAGCTCACCGAAACGATTCGCGAATACGCCTGCGAAAAGCTCAAGAGAGCAGGGGAACTGGCGGCGGTCAGTAACCGCCATTTGATGCATTTTGCCGATGTTGCGGTGCAATCGGAGCTCAAGCTCCAGGATTCCGCACAGCAGGCGGTGTTGGAGGAACTGGCTGCAGAAGACGATAACTTCAGGGCGGCGCTTACGTGGGGATTGCAGGTTAACCCTGAAGTCGCGCTGGAAGCAGCAAATGCGCTCTCCGACTACTGGCGAATCCGCGGCCGGATGGTGGAAGCCGAAGGATGGCTCGAGCGAGCAGTCAAGCAGGAGGTTTCAGAACAAGATCAGATCATGAGAGCCAGGGCACTCTGTGCGCTCGGCCTGATTGCCATTGCGCAGGGAAAACCTTCTCCTGCGACGCAGTTCCTGGAGGAAGCGCTCGAAAAATTTCGCGAAAGAAATGACGAGTTCGGAGTAGCTCGCTGCCTGGGGAATCTGGCATTGGTCGCGTTGTACAGAGGTGAGTACGATCTGGCTGTTTCATTTTGGGAAGAAGCCCTGCAGATTGTACGCAGGCTCGGAAACGCCCGGTCTGTTGCGGCAATTCTCAACAATCTGGCGATGGTTGCGAGGTGCGTGGGCGACCAGGACAGAGTTCGCAATTGTCTGGAACTGGCTTTACAGATTGCTCGAGGTCTCGATGATCAACATTCCCTCGCAGGCATTTTGAATAATCTGGGCCTTTCGCATCAGGATCGGAATGACCTGGCCGGAGCTGAACGCCTGTGGGCGGAAAGTCTCGCCATACGGCGCAAGCTCGCGGATAAGGAAGGTATCGCCGCCTGTCTCTTCAATCTGGCGGATGCCGCTTTTGAAAAGGGTGAATTCGATATCGCAAACGGGCAGCTCCTGGAGGCGCTGACCTATTATTATGATCTCCGCGAAAGAGGAAATCTCGCATCCGTCCTTCTCTATCTTGCGAAAGTGGCCGGCGCAAAGGAGCAATATCGAAAGGCCGCAGTTTTGATGGGATCGGCAATCTCACTGCAGGAAAACAGCGCGTACGCGTGGAGCCCGCGAGAAGCCCGCACTTATGAAGATCTGACGGCCGGGCTCGAAGAAAAACTTGGGAAAGAGGGTTTCTCTGATGCTGTCGTTGCCGGTCGTTCCCTGACGATCGAGCAGGCGTTGACTCGCGCTCGCAACTGAAACGACCACCGCTACAGCTTTCTTACAAGTCATGATTCTGTTCAGGAAAGTGGGTTTTCTGCAAGCCAAACCGGCCCCCTTTCGATTATCGAGTAGGGAAAATATTTACAAAAAGATCGGGCGCCTGCCATGGGCTCATTGGGATGGGAAAATTAAAAGGGGGGAAAATGCTAGCCAAGTTTAGAATTCGCAAGCTGGTCGCGATTTGCGCGATCACGGAGATGCTCCTGTTCATGGGCGTCGTGGGTGTGAACCGCCTGGATGCACAAGCAACGGCAGCCATTTCCGGCACCGTAATGGATTCGTCCGGCGCTGCGATCGGCGGGGCGACGGTTCAAGTGAAGAATACGGGAACCAGTCTCACGCAGACCGCCACCAGCGATGAATTGGGACGATTCCGCTTTCCCGACTTAGCCATCGGGGGGTACGAGGTGCAGGCCTCGACTCCCGGTTTCCAGACCATCGTTCACAAGGACATCACGCTCACGGTGGGGAGCAATCCTGTTGTCGATTTCAGACTGCCGGTGGGCGAGACGCAGCAGACCATCACGGTCGCAGCCGAGGTTTCGGCAGTGGAAACGCAATCGACGGCTTTCGGAGCGCTGGTGGAATCGAAGCAGATTACCGATCTCCCGCTCAACGGGCGAAACTTCACGCAGCTTCTGACGCTGGCCCCCGGCGTGACACAGATCCCGCTTGGCGCTCCGGGCGCCGGGAGCACGTTTTATGGAAATGGCCAGAAGTATTCGATCGCCGGATCGCGTCCGTCCGGACAGGCTTATCTCCTGGACGATCAGGACATGGTGAATTTCTGGAACAATGGTCCGGGCGCGGGCGGGCTGGGAACGGCGCTCGGAGTGGAGGCGATCGCGGAGTTTCAGACGCTGACCAACACGTACACGGCACAGTTCGGCGGCAGCGGCGCGGTAATCAACGCTTCCAGCCGTTCGGGCACGAACACGCTCCACGGCTCCGCGTACGAGTTTCTGCGCAACGACAAGCTCGAGGCTCGCAACTTCTTCGACACTGTTGTCAAGCCTGGGCACACGACCGCGCAGCCACCGACGTACCGTCAGAATCAGTTCGGCGGCAGCCTCGGCGGTCCCATCAAGAAGGACAAAGCGTTTTTCTTTGGAAACTATGAAGGACTGCGCAAGACGCAGATCATCACGAATGTTGTGACCGTTCCGGATGCCTGCGCGCACCAGTTCCTTACGACAACGGCCAGTGGCGCCTGCGGCGCGCCGGTAACGGAAAACTCAAATCCGGCTGTCCGGCAGGGCGTGCGGAACGCGATGGCGCTTTATCCGCTGCCGAACTACGTGCCGCAGCTCTTTGGCGCGACGGGAGCAGCTTCAGCCACCGGGCAGGCCCTTGTGGATAATCCGAACATCGGCAACCAGAACTACGTTCTTGGACGTCTCGATTACCTGGCATCCGAGAAGAGTTCCGTTTTCGTCCGCTACGTTATGGATCGGGCCAATCGCGATTTCATGACGAATGTTCCGTATTGGCCGGAATTCGATCGCACACGCGACCACTTCATCAGCATCGAAGAAAGGCACGTTCTCACCAACAACCTCGTGAACATGGCCCATGTGGGCTACTCCCGGACATACGAGGACGCGTACGTCTACGGCAGCCCAATAGTCTCTAACGGAATTGCATCGCCGGGGACCATCGCCACGCCGGTGACCTCCGGCGGCACGAGCCCCGGGGTTCACCCGCTCCAGTTCTTCAGCAGCGATCCGGCCAGCCAGTTCTATGCCGTGAGCACGGCCGGCCAGGGCGTGCCGCGCCAGGATGGCTCGATCAATCCCGGCAGCGGCATCACGACAATCGCTGCCGTCGCGACGCTGCCGTTCTACCTGGTTCCCAACAAGTTTTCATTCGGAGATGACATCGTCTGGACCTCGGGCGCCCACAGCATCAAGGCGGGCGGCAACGTCATGAAGCTTGTCGAAAACACGTGGGCTCCTTTCCAGGTTGCTCCACAGTGGGTTTTTCCGAACTTGACCGGTTTCATGCAGGGCAACGCGTCAACTCTTAACGGGCAGGTTTCAGACGCTCAGAATCCCGGCGCCGATTCCACCAAGGACTACCGTTACTGGGTTTTCTCGGCGTACGTCGACGATCAATGGAAACTCACGAGAAAGCTCACGCTGAACGTTGGACTGCGATACTCCCCGACCAGCATCATCAAGGCGGTGGGACACGAGCAGTTCAACCTCATTAATGCGCCTTTCGGGCAGTGGGTACCGGTCAATCAGTCCACAGCAACCAACCCGTCACTCAGGAACTTCGATCCAAGAGTTGGCCTCGCCTGGGATCCGTCCGCGGATCACAAGACTTCCGTCCGTGCCGGCTTCGGCGTGTTCCACAGCGTGCTCTACTCGCGGGACACGAATCACTGGCTCCAGCCTCCGTTCCTGACCGTGGCTCAGACCACGACTTCGAATCCGCCGATTCAGTTCCCGTTCCCGTGGACGAACGTGCCGCGCTCGTCAGGGACGGTTATTCCGACCGATGGCACGCTGAGTTGCACCAACTGCGACTATTACGGCGTGCACACGACGCCATATCAGATGCAGTGGAACTTCAATATCCAGCGTGAAGTAATGGCGAACACCGTTGCCACCGTCGGCTACCTCGGTTCGCATAGCGTGCACCTGCCCGCTCAGAAGGACTTCAATTATCCGGTTCCGTTTACTGGTCCTTCCGGCCGGCCGACGTTCGGCGTATTGAACGCAACGAATACCGCTGTCGTCGCGAACCCGCGACTGAATCCCGCCTATGCGTATCTCCAGATGATGGACGCGCTCGCGGACGCGCACTACCATGCGCTGCAAAGCAGTCTCACCCACCGTTTCGCGAGCGGTTGGCAGTCGCAGGTCACATATACATGGTCGAAATCGATCGACAACGGTTCGGGGGCCTATGGCCTGGACGGCGGCGGTGCGATTTCTAACCCAATCGATGCGAGTGCGGATCGCGGACTTTCCAACTTCAGCCGCAAACACAACTTCCGCGTCAGCGGTATCTATGATCTTCCGTTCAAGGCCGACGGGCTTCTCGGTCAGGTCGTCGGCGGCTGGCAATTCACGGGCGTGTATACCTACCTGTCCGGCTCTCCTTTTACGGTCGGAACCATCGCGAACCGTGTCCACAACAGCCTTGGCGCCAACGCCGCTCGTCCGGATGCCGTTGCAGGATGCGATCTCTATAAGGGCTACCAGCAACTGCACGGAATCTGGTTCAATCCGAACTGCTTTACTCCGGCACCGTTCGGCACATACGGCAACGCCGGAAGAGACACGATCATCGGTCCCAATCTCTGGAACATGGACAGTTCTCTCAGCAAGGAATGGAAAGTGACGAAGATCAACGAACAGCTCAGACTTCAATTCCGTGCTGAGGCGTTCAACATCTTGAATCATCCGTCGTTCCAGAATCCCAGCGGAACTGTGTTTAATGCCAACCTGGCCACGGCGAACCCTGCGATCCCGAGTTCCGGTGTGTCCCCCAACGGAAGCGTTGGCAGAATCACCGCAACGAACAGCCAGCCGCGCCAGATCCAGCTTGCGCTGAAGATTCTGTTTTAGCGTTTTGTAGTTGTTAGCCGCGAATGACGCGAATTACGCGAACGGCGCATCAACGGTCATTTATTGCGCCGTTCGCGTAATTCGCGTCATTCGCGGCCTAATTACCCGCATCAGGAGTTACCACTTGATCAGCCGGAGTTTTTCGCCGGAGAGCAGTTCCGCGGAACCGATGACGGCCTCTCGAACAGGCTCTTGCAGAAGGTATACAGCGACGTGCTCGTCAGTTCCCGGCGTGCCGTCCATCCAGCCATTCCATACCAGCACGCCGTAGCCGCCGATCGTTCCCTCGTCTCCACTCGATAACGTTCGTGTTTCGTCATTGACCCTGAACTCAACGCGCATTTCGTCACGGGAAGGCCACGAGCGGCGAGCAATCGAACCCCGGACGTTGCGAACGCTTAGCGGGTGGAGAGTCAGGTTTGTGATGGCGCCTATCGCCACGAGGAGCCGGTTGTTACGTGTGATCGACAATCCCAGGCCGGCGGATGGCGTGCGCATGACTCGCAATACGTCGCTCCCCTCGAGAAGAGCCATGAGCCTGGTGTCGAGTTCGAAAGACACCGCGGCGAGTTGCGCGCGCTCGCGGCCAGTGGCCCTGAGAGTGACGACGCCGCCGGAAATCTCGACCGTGGGGCTCGGTCCAACGAGGCGGCCATCAAAAAGATGGTCTCCCCGGAGCTCCTGCACGTCTTCGGGGTGCTGCTGCGCCTGCCAGGGTGGGCTGTTGCCGGGGACGGTCACAACGTAGTCGAAGCATCCGCAATTCGGCATCACCATCGTGTCAGCTTCACTTCAGTATGCTGCTCGAATCATGGACTCCCGCTTTTTCGGGGCGCTCCTGCCGCGCTTAATCTCTCCGCCAGCACGTCGTAGGGTTGGGCGCCGACGACCTTGTAGCCGCCCGCGACAAAAGTCGGCACTCCGGTGACGCCGTATCGGCGTGCTTTCTGCCAGTCCGCGTCCACGGCATCTTTGAAGGTGCGCCTGGTCAAGACTTCAAGCGCCCCGTCGGAGGGAAGTCCCACTGATTGCGCGATGCCGATGAGCACATCCGGATCGCCAAGATTACGGCCGTCGACAAAGTAAGCCCTGTAGAGTGCATCGTGAATGGCTTCGAAGCCCGGCTGTGAGTCCGCCCATTTCGCGAGTTCCTGGGCCAGCCGGCTGTTGTAAGTATGCGAGCGCCGATTGTACGGCAGGCCTTCGGCGTCCATCAGACCCTTCATGCGGGCGTGCATGGCCTCGAGATCCAGGCCGCGGCCGGCAAACAGGTCCTTTAACGCAAGGCCTTCCGCCGGCGTGTCGGGATGCAAAGGGAAGTACACCCACTGCAGGTCTATATCGAAATTCCGTCTCAGCTTTTCAATACGCCCGGTACTGAGATAGCACCAGGGTCAGACAAAGTCGGTGAATACTTCGAGTGGAATGCGTTTGTTCATTTTACTGAAGAATAAGAATAGCCGCGAATGACGCCAATGACGCAAACGTTCGCGTCATTGGCGTCATTCGCGGCTATTCTTAGTTCCCTCTCCCAAGGGATTTTAGAACGTCCCCTCTCGTCATCGGCCGATCCGGGTTGGGAGGATGGACCGAGACAAGGGTGTTGAAGTCGAGCTTCAGCCGTTCAAGGTTATCCACGAAAACCTGCGTACCCACAACGGGAGGGTTCGGCACCGGCTCATTCGCCGCGGGGAAGTTGAACATGTCCGCAAAGGCCACGATCTTTTCTTTGGGAAGATATGCGATGAGCATTCCATCGGCGTGCGGGAGTCCGACAATGTGATGAATTTCAAGCGTGCGCGTCGCGTCCTGCAGAACTCTCTTTTCGGCCACGGTCTCGATCTTTGGTTTCTTTCCAGACTTCGACATTGCGTCGGGCGCCAGAGTACGCGGTGCATTCAGGGCCTTCTCCAGGAATGCCTTGTTGTTCTCGTGCGTGATGATTGTCACGCCCTCCGCGACGACGGCGGGAAGGCCGCTCGAGTGATCGAAGTGATGGTGCGAGAGGATCGAATACCGGATCGGCTTGTTCGGAATCACTCGCCTGGCTTCCGCCATGATCGCCATTGCTCGCGCTTCGTTCTGCGGTCCGCCTTCGAAGATCACAATATGATCGCTGAACTCGACTGCGAGAGCGACATATCCACCCGTGATGCGGTAAACGCCATCGGCGAGTTTCTCGGACTGCGCACCCGTCGGAGCTGGCGGCGCGCCGCCTGCGGCCGCGGCGCCGCCGCGTTGACTGGCGGCAGGAGGCGTCACGAGCTGCTGTATATTACGAGGATTCGGGTTTGCGCCGAGAAGCTGCGCTTCGAACGTGGGCCAGCCGCCGCGCTTCTGCACGATCGTGCCGGGGAATTTGAAGCCATTGTTATCCCGGTAATCGCTGTAGATCCCCTCGACCAGCATGTCGCCGAAGATTGGATTCTCCAGCCAGGTTTCCACCTTATCTACGAGGTTCTGTGGATTGATGTAGCCGACAACTCTGTAACTTTCTCCCGACGGAGCTTTCTGCGGTGTGTTCCAGGTCACGATGCTGTATCGCTTGCCTGCGACGGTTTGTGATTTGGCGGTCGCGTTGTTGGCCGATGCGCCTTTCAGGAAGCCCCATGGTGTTATCCAGATCTCGAGGTGTTGTGCCCAGGCGTTGTTGGCAGCAGTGATGTTTTGCTGGCCGTTTGCCTGCACTGAGGGACCGCCGGTGACCGGCGCGGCATATGTTACCCATGTCGCTCGTGAAGCAGGTTGTGTGAAGTCGATCGCACGCGCGTAGTCGTTCAGGTTAGTCCTCGGCCACGGCCCATTTGCGTTATTGTTTTGTCCCAGGCCGAAATTCGCGCCCGATCCGTAAAACATGACGGAATTGAGGCTGTCCACGCCCATGGCTTTGGATGCGTTGTCGATGACAGTCCTGGCATCCTGGGCTGAAGCCGTCAGCGACGTCATTGCCAGCAGGGCCACCAGTGCCACAACCGCCATACACTTCCTACTCATAAACCCTCCTGAGGGTGATACCGAAAATTCAATAGTGCTCGAGTTTGACGCAGTCAGTTTTGCTCATTATAGTTGCCGTTTCCCCGGAAAAAAGGAGATTCACGATGTGTATTCGAATTCGGTCACTCACGATTCTGTTGGTGATAGGGTTGGCAGCGCTTGCGGTCCTTGTGGGTTGCAGCGCGCCGTCGAATGACTCGACCCCGGCTGCCAGCGCAGCACCGGGTGCCTCACTGGATAAAGGTGGGCAGGAGGAGTTCGGGCCGTACGAACTCGTGGAGAATTGGCCTCAACCCCTGGAGGATAGCCCGGACGGCGTCAAGCACGAGGGCTGGACCTGGGGATCGGTGGGCGCCGTATTTGCAGAGACGCCCGACCGCATCTGGATTGCCCAGCGCGGCGAACTGCCGCTGCCCGCAGGTGCCAAGCCCTGGACACCCTACGGTGCCCTCACCCCCGCCCGCGTTTCCAACGGCAATGATGACGGTTCCACCCCGACGTGCGATCCGGAACCAAAACGCGGTTGGGAACGGCGCTATCACCACGTCATCTTCGTTGTGGATCGCAACGGCAAGATGGTGCAGTGGTGGCAAGACCTCGACAAGATCTTCGATATGAAATGCGGACGCGGACCGCACAAGATCAAGATGAGCCCGTACGATCCGGAAAAGCATGTGTGGATAATCGATGATCAGCTGCACATGATCTACAAGTTCACGTATGACGGCAAGATGGTCATGTCGCTTGGCACGAAAGGCCAGAAGGGACGCGACGGCGGAAAGCTTTTCGACCGGCCGACCGACATTGCATGGCTGCCCGATGGGACGTTCTTCATCAGCGACGGGTACGGAGGAACTCGCGTGGCGAAGTTCGACAAAGACGGCAAGTTCCTGATGGACTGGGGAACACCTCCAAAAGATCCCAGGAACCCGGGTCCCAACGAGTTCAATACCGTCCACAGCATCCAGATCAGCAAGGACCGCCGGCTTTTCGTCGTGGATCGCGGGCACCGGCGGATCCAGGTCTTCGACGAGAACGGCAAGTTCCTCGACATGTTTAAGACCGGCGTCCGGTCATCGCCCTATGCTCATATCATTACGACGGACCAGTTCCTGTGGATCTCCGACGGCGGTACAAACAGGATCGTCAAATACGATCTGGACGGCCACTATCTGTACGGCTGGGGCGGGCCGGGCGGACAACCCGGACAATTCAATGGACCCCACTCGATCACGGTCGATCAGGAAGGCAACCTGTATCTTGCCGAAGTTTTCAACGGCCGCGTGCAGAAGTTCCGGCCGAAGCCCAACGCCGACAAGGCGAAGCTCGTGGGTCAGGAACAGCGGTACGGGGCGTCTTAGTGACTAACGCGGGCTAAAGCCCGCGTTAGTCACTTCCCCAATACAAACTCCTTCAATTCGCGTGTACGTTCTACACCGAGCGCCAGGAATGCGCCTTCATGTATCTCCCCTTGAACTTCGAAGAAGCGCTTCGGACCCGG
>Ga0137419_10000282_pt1 | contig 16902 bp, 12 predicted proteins | sample CZODoug3_1_2_16f_FD_108279 | JGI IMG/M metagenome (GOLD analysis project Ga0137419, IMG submission 108279) | Vadose zone soil fungal communities from Angelo Coast Range Reserve, California, USA - CZODoug3_1_2_16fungal (Illumina Assembly) | ecosystem: Environmental > Terrestrial > Soil > Vadose... | reverse complement strand
TGATTCGACGTCCCACGGGGGTGGTTTGGCGCTCGCTCCGGTGGCGAGGACTACTCGGCTGTAACGAAGTTTGGATCCGTCTGCCAGGGTCACGATATGCCCCTCGACATCCAACCCGGTCGCGGCCGCTCCAAGACGCAACTCGACATCGAGCGCAGCGGCCGCCTCGGGCGTCAGCAACCCGATCCACTTCTCGTCCCACTCCGTCGCGAGGAACTGCTTGGACAGTGGGGGCTTGTCGTAGGGCAGAGCGGGCTCGGCTTCGATGAGCACAATTCGGCCGCCGTATCCCTTGGTACGCAGCGCCTGAGCTGTCCTCACGCCTGCGATGGAGGCCCCGACGATCGTAACCGTCTCGGTCATTCGTCGGCGATGCTCAGCGCGCTGACCGGGCAGCCATGTACCGCGTCTTCCATTCGGGGTTGATCCGCTGGTTCGAAGGCGGCCCTCAGCAACATGACCTGGTCGTCGTCGTTCAGGTCAAAGACATCAGGTGCCACGTTGATGCAGTTCGCATACCCCTGGCACAGCCCGAGGTCGGCGACAACTTCCGGCATTCTTGGCTTCCTCCTTACAGTGGACGGGCTCGTCAGTCGCTCCTGAGCCCCAACTGAGTGCTGTACCTCAACGGTGGCGTCGACTTCCGCGGGGTGCAGTGAACCGAACCGGCACTTTCGCCAGGCCCTTCAGGATCAATCCAGGACTGTTCTCAGGCGCTGCGTTCAAGACGAAGCCCTCAGTACGACCCAGGAGCTGCTGGATAGCGATCTTCATTTCCATCCGCGCGAGCGGCGCGCCCACACACTTGTGCACACCGTGCCCGAACCCGATGTGCCGGTTCGGGCTCCGATCAACGATGCAGGCCTCGGGATGCTCGAAATGCTCCGGGTCCAGGTTCGCTGCACCAATGTTGAGAGCCACCAGCGAGCCAGCGGGGATCGCTCTGCCGGCGAGCTCGACGTCCGAAACCGCTCGACGGCTGCGCTCGGTGACCGGAGCATCCAACCGAACAAACTCCTCGACCGCGCCCGCTACGAGTTCCGGCGCCGCCCGAAGCTGCGACTGTAGGTAAGGGTCAGTGGCCAGACGGAACACCGCCGAACTGAGCGCGTCCGCGGTGGTCGAATGGCCGGCACCGATCATTCCTATGCCGATCGCGATCACCTGTTCGTCGTCGAGCGGCGCGCCGTCCACCTCCATGGTCATGGCCCCGCTCAACAGGTCGACTTCTGGATCCATCGGCTGCTGACGGCGCGCGGCGACCAACTTGGCGATGTGATCTCGCAAGACCTTGACGAGCAGCTCATTGACCGCCTGAGGCTCCCAGCCCAACGCATCGAAACGGTCGAAGTTCTCGAGCATGTCGAGGTAGGCCTCCTCCCCCAGATTCATCAGCACAGCCAGTCCTCTGGCGGCCAACGGCTGGCAGAACCCGCCGACCAGATCACCTTGGCCGCGAGCCACGAGCGGGTCGAGAAGTTCGTTGGCGCAGTCCGTGATCTGCGGCGCCAACGCGTCCATGCGCGCAGGGGCGAAATACCGATTCAGCATCCGCCTAAAGACGGTATGTTCCGGCGGATTCAGACTGCCGGGAATAGTGAACAGCGACGGTATCCGAACGAATTGTTGACCGCTCTCGAACGTCTGGTGCTCGAGCGCGGCCCGGCAGACGTCTGCGTAGCGCGTCAAGCTGTAAAACCCACCGAACTCATTCGAATAGGCGACCGGACACTCGCCCCGTAGACGATTGACCTCGGTCACCCAACGAGAGTCACGCAGTCCGTCGTCAAAGCGCTGCCCGGTCGGCTCCCAGTCCACGTCGCGCTCGGCAGCAGGCTCGGCGCTGGCGTCTTGGTTCATCGTTGCCGCCGCAGCATCAGACGGCTCGGGCGCGACGGCGCAGCGTCAACTGTCCGCTGCGGATCGCCTCGAAGTAGCGCGAGAAGGCGAGGGCGAGAATGAGCGCCACGCCGTTGAACACGTTCGTGACCCAACCCTGCAGGCCGAGCAGCTGTAGCCCGGTGATCCCAAACGCCAGCAGGTACAGCCCGACCAGCGTCCCCACGATATTGAATCTCCCGAGTTGGATGCAGGTCGTGCCGAGGAAGGCCGCAGTCACGGGCGCTAGAAGATATGAGCTCGAACTACTCGGGTCGACGGAACCGAGCGATCCCGCAAGAAGCACGCCGGCGACCGCAGCGATGAAGGAGCCGCTGACAAACGAGAGCAACCGCAGGCGATTTACTCGCAGGCCGGCCAACGTTCCTGCGGCCCGGTTCCCGCCGATGAAAAGCAGATACCTGCCCAACGGCGTGTACTCGAAGACCACCCAGAGGACAGCTGCAAGCGCCCATCCGATCCAGACCGTGAGCGGTAGCTGGAGGAACCGGTGGTTGGCGAAGGTCTGCAGGCCGAGTGGGATCGTGGTGACAAGGTTGCTGTTGCTCAAATAGGTCGTGATCCCGCCGAGCAGGGTGAACATGCCGAGTGACACGATCAGTGAATCCAAGCCGACCAGGACGACGAAGACCGAATTCACCAAGCCAACCGCCGTCCCGCAGGCGAGCGCGATGAGGCATGCGAGCAGGGGCGGCATGCCCCCCTTGTAGAGGACGCCCACCAGCGCCGCACTGAAGATCATCACACCGGCGACCGACAGGTCGAAGTCGCCTGCTCTCAACGTGATCGTCGCCGCGATCGCCAGTAGCAGCGTGGTGGCCTGCGCGCCGATCGTCAGTTTGACGTTGGTCCAGGTAAGGAACAGATCCGGCTTCAAGATTCCGAAGATGACGAAGGTCAGCACCAGCAATGCCGGTACGGCCATCTCCGGAAGCATGTCCTTGATCCGTGACGGCAGAGCCGCCCCGTCCCTGCTCCTGGGGCCTTCGGCGTTCGAGGCTTCGGCATCCACGACCGTCCTGATCGCTTCTTTGGGGTTTCCGTCCACGGTGGTCATGACGGTGTCCTTCCGAGCAGGAGATCCGTCGCGAGACCAGACGCCGCCGTCATGAGTGTGTCGGCCGGGCTGTGACGTTGGCTCTCGGACATGATCCGATCTTCGGAGAGCTGATGCTGCGGGATCTCGGCGGTGAGGGCCCCGTGCCGGAGGATGAGCACGCGATGGCACATGTTCGCGATCTCCTCGATGTCAGAGGAGAAGATCACGACCGCTGTGCGATCGTCTGCCGCCTCGCGTATCAGTTGGAACAGTTCCTTTTTCGCGCCCGCATCTACGCCTTGGGTGGGCTCATGAAGCAAAAGCACCTTGGGCTTTGTCTGTAGCCACCGCGCCAGCACGATCTTCTGCTGATTGCCACCGCTGAATCGCACCAGCTGCTGCGACGGGAGAAGCGGACGCACACCGAAACGCTGCATCTCGCTGCCCGAGAAGCCTGACTCGGTGCGACGGCGAAGCAGACCCCGGCCGGCGAACGTGCCGAGAAACGGCAGAGTGAGATTCTCCGTCGCCGTGCCGGACATCCAAATCGCGTCGCGCTGCCGGTTTCCCGGTACCAGGACGACGCCGGCTGCTGAAGCCGCAGCGATCGAGGCGGCGATCGACTTGCCCTCGACGCACACCACGCCGGACCTACGTCTGAGCGCACCGAAGAGCAGATACGGCAACTCGTCCTGCCCCATACCGGCGAGCCCGCTGATACCCAGAATCTCGCCGCGATAGGTCTTGAAGCTGAGGTCCCGGACGGTTGTCGCAGTGAGCCCTTCGACGCTCAGGACCTCTCTCGTCCGATCAGGCACGTGACGCTCGGGGTAGAACGCGCCGATCTCGTAACCGAGCATCAGCTGCACGATGTCTGACTCATTGGTGGTGGCGGCCTCCACGGTTTGTACCAAGCGCCCGCTGCGCAGGACGCTGATCCGGTCGCAAACGGCAAGGACCTCCTGAAGCCGGTGCCCGATGAACAGCACTGCCGTCCCGCGTTCGGCCAAACCACGAATCAGGCCGAGCAGCCGCTGCGACTCCTCCTGCGTGAGTGCCGCGGTCGGCTCGTCGAGGATGAGCATCTGCTTGTCCTGGTCGGAGTGAGCGACTTGATGCTCGTTCAGCAGGCGCAAGGCTCGCAGGATCGCGACCATGGATCTCTCCGCCGGACCCAGCGCTCCGACGATGGCATCCGGATCCAACTTCAGCCCGAAGTGGGCGATGAGTCGGCGGACGATCGCTCGCTCCCGACCGCGCCGATAGCGGCCAAGGGTGGCGGCGCTGTAGCCGCTCGAGATCCCGACGTTCTCCGACACGGACATGCGGTCGCTGAGGGCCAGATCTTGGTGGATGATCGCAATACCGCGCTGCTGAGCCTGCGCGATCGGGAACCCGACCGGCTGACCCCAGATCGTGCACGCGGAGCCATCATCGGGGGCGTACAGCCCCGCGATGATCTTGACGAATGTTGACTTACCCGAACCGTTCTCGCCCACTAGCCCGTGAACTTCGCCCTGCACGATGTCGAGGTTGATACCGCGCAGCACGGTCACTCCGGCGAAAGACTTGGTCATGTTCCGGATCTGGACCCTGTCATCCATCGATCGACCTCCTCCTCTTTCCGTTCTCGGGCGGGCGCCGAAGTTGCTGAGGGCGGTGTGTGGCTGGGGGCTGGCCGCCGGCCGCTCGACAAAAGAACGCGCTACGCGGTGCCCCAGAGCTGCTTGAACTGAGCTTCGAAGTTCGCGTACGGCGGTGCGGCGTAGTTCGAAGGGTCGTTTGCGGCACGGTTGGACGAGTCGACCAGGCCGACCGGGTACTGGACGGCGACCGTCTTGTCGCCACTCAGGAGCTTGAGTACGGCGGTCAGGTAGAACCAGCCGTGAGCGAGTGCAGGCGCATAGACGACATCGGCGACCACGCCAGAAGCAACTTTCCCTACGTTGGCCAGATCCCCCATGGACGAAGTCGTGATGACCGGGATTGCCTTGCCGACGGACGTCAGCGCGTTGGCGACGTACGGTTGATACACGTCAGCCACCTCGATAATGGCGTTGATATCGGGGTGCAGCCGAACAGCGTTCTCCACGATTCCCGTGGTCTTGGTGGCGACGTCCTGGACCGCGATGTCTGCGTCGTAGCTGGAGCACCCGGTTGAACAGAGCTTCGCGAGTTCGGCCTTCTGACCGCCGTACGTTGAGTCAGAAGCGATGTTCCCAGGAGTGTTGACCAGCAGGGCGTGCAGCTTGCAACCGGTCATCTTGAGGCCGTAGTCGACCTGCCAAGACCCCTGCACGATCTGGTTCTGGGCCGCCGCCGCTTCGACCCCAGGCACGTAGGGGGGAACGGGTGGTCCGGAGTCAGCTTCGATGATGGGGACGTTCGCTGCCTTGGCGTTGGTGACGGCCGAGACGATCGACTTGGGGTCGATGAGCGCGGTCACGATGCCGTCGGCGTGTGCGGCGATAGCATTGTTGATTCCCTGGGCGGCTCCCGCCGGTGTCCCTTGCCCGTCGAAGATCGTCACCTTCGCGCCGACCGCGGCAGCAGCGTTCTGGAATCCCTTCGCGTAGTCAGCCAGCGTTGGGATGGCCGTCGTCACGGGGATGATCCAGAAGGACTTGCCGTTGGCAACCGATCCCTTCGGCAAGTCGGTCGGGTACCAGTTCTGGGACTTCGACGCGAGATGCTGGGCGACCAGTGCCGTCGCCTGGGGGACACAGTCTCCGGTCGAGCCCGCGCCGTTCGTCGGGCCAGCCGGTGACGATCCGCTGGAGCTGCAGGCGGAGGCGGCGACGAGGACAACGGCGAACGGCGCGACTGCCTGCAGCGTGCGTTTTCTGGATCGAGCGCCATTGGGCGCCATCGACGGTCCCATGTGAACTCCCAGCTTGCATGCCCTCGGTGCGGGCTCGGTTGACGGTGGGGTCGCAGCTGGACCGTGCCGGCCCGGTCACCGCTCGACTGTGTTGCAGATCGCGGTAAGTGAAGCCGGTCATCAGCAAATAGTCAACACTTGAATGTCAACAGTTTACGTTTCCGGAACTTCAGGGGAACGGATCAGGGGGAGAGCGCAGGGACCTTCCGCTCTCCTAGCGCCGGCTCCGAGACCCCGGCTCCAGGTGGCCGAGTCATTGACAGTCGCCCCCTCTTCGTCCACTGTCAACACTTAACAGCCGTCAATCCAGGTGCCCGAACGGGAGAGCCGATGACACCCGCGCCGCTGACGGAGACACACGCCGTCCCGACACCTCATCTGCACACCGACCTGCTCATCGGCGGGCGGTCTGAACCCGGGCAGGGTGAAAGATTCGTCGTCGACAACCCAGCCACCGAGCGTGTCGTGGCCACCGTGCCTGGCGCGAGCACCGTCCAGGTCGACGCTGCACTCGCTGCAGCGCGTCGCGCGTTCGAGTCGTCGTCCTGGCGAGATCCTGGCCTACGGCGTGACTGCCTACTAGCGCTGGCCAGCCTTGTGGAACGCGACCGCGATCTGCTCACTCACCTGCTCGTGAGCGAGGTGGGCACACCGGTCGCCCTGTGCGAAACGCTCCAGGTCAACGAACCAATCGCCATGCTGCGCGACTACGCCGAACGCACCATGGGAGACCGAACCCGGCACCTCGGTCGGTCGAACGGAACGCCGCCCAGCGACGCACTGATCCGATACGAGCCGTCCGGAGTCGTAGCCGCCGTCACCGCGTACAACTACCCGCTGCTGTTCGCGGCGCTCAAGGTCGGAGCCGCGGTGGCGGCGGGCTGCACCGTGGTTCTGCTGCCGAGCTATCAGACCCCATTGTCGACCCTTCATTTCGGGATGCTGTGCAGTGAGGCTGGCCTCCCAGCCGGAACAGTCAACGTCCTGGCGGGCAGCACGACAGTCGCCCGCGCGCTGACGAGCCACCCGAACGTCGACAAGATCTCGTTCACCGGTTCCACCGACGTCGGCCGCAAGATCCTGGCCCAGGCAGCACCCGAACTCACGAGATCGGTGCTCGAGTTGGGCGGCAAGTCCCCATCGATCCTGTTGCCGGGCGTTGAGCTCGAACAACTCACCACGGCTGTGCACGCCCGCTACCTCCGCAACGCCGGACAGGGTTGCTCCTCACCGACGCGGATCCTCGTGCACCGAGGGCAGTTCGACGAGTTCCTCCGACTTACCGAAGCTGCTGTTGCCTCGATCAAAGTCGGCGACCCTTGGGATCCCGATACGGTCGCAGGTCCGCTCATCTCCGCCGCCCACCGCACCCGCGTGGAAGGCTACGTCGAGCGTGCGCTGGCCGACGGTGGACGGGTGATCGCCGGCGGTGGGCGGCCCGATCTGCCCCACGGGTGGTACCTGAACCCGACTGTCATCGCGGGCGTGTCGAACCAGTCCGAGATCGCTCGCACCGAACTGTTCGGGCCGGTGGGACTCGTGTTCCCGTATGACTCGGTCGAGGAAGCCGTAGCCATGGCCAACGACTCCGAATACGGCCTCTCGGCCACCATCTACGGAGACCCAGCCGCCGCCCGCACGCTCGCGCCCCGGCTACGGGTCGGCACGGTGATGATCAACGGCTGGATCGGACGTCGGGATCAGTCCTCGGGTGGATTCAAGGCGAGCGGGATGGGCCGGGAGGCGGGCGAAGAGGGTGTTCGCGAGTTCCTCGAGGCGCAGTACGTCGCCTGGCCGATCGACTAACCCATGCCTTCGTCCGCACCCCAACTCGACGAGGAGGCCATGCCATGACCGCATCCCACACCCCGGGCCACCCGAACGACTGGGACCCCACGGACGAGGACTTTCCTGATGGGCTTCGCGGCCCCGCCTGGGTCGCCGAGCTCGAGCGGCTTCGCGGCGAGTGTCCGGTCGCCTACTCCGACCGCTTCGGCGGCTTCTGGACGCTGACCCGCTACGCCGACGTCGTCGACGCTGCGGTCGACCACAAGGGTTTCCGTAGCGGGCAGCAGTTCCTGCGCATGCCGGATCTGCTCACCATCCCCGGCATGCTGAATCCGCCAGAGCACGCGGTCTACCGACGCATGCTCAACAAGTTCTTCACCCAAGAACGTATGGCGGCACTACGACCACGAATCCTGAGCCTCGTCGCCGAACATCTCGACCCGATCCTGGCGCGCGGCTCGGGTGACGCCGTCCGCGAGTTCTGCCAACCGCTTCCGGCCCGCGCCCTTGCCGCGCTCCTGAACCTCGGCGACGACGCGCATGTGGAGCTGTTGGAGAACTTCGTCCGATTGGACGAGACCGGCTGGAATCCTGACGCGATCAACGCGACGATCTTCGCCGTCTTCAGTCAGAGCGTCCGACGTGTGCTCGCCGAACGTCGCAAGGCTCCGCTCGACCCTGAGCAGGATCTGATCAGCGCCGCGATGGCGATGGAGGTCGACGGGGTACCTGCCTCAGACGAGGTCATCGTTGCGGTAGGGGTCAGCGTCATCGGGGCCGGCCACTCAACGACCGCCGACGCTCTCAGCTCGATAATCTTCCGGCTCGCCACGGACCCGTACCTGCAGGCTCGCCTGCGCCGCGAGCCGGCACTCATACCGGACGCGGTCGAAGAGTTCCTGCGACTGGACGCTCCCCTGCCGGAGCTGACCCGCACCACCGCGACGCCAACTGAGATCGACGGCGTGACGATTCCCGCCGGCGAATTGGTAGCCCTGAACTTCGGCGCCGCCAATCTCGATCCCGAGGCGTTCCCGCACCCGACCGCCTGCATCGTCGACCGCGAGTTCCGACGCCACCTGTCGTTCGGGCACGGCGTCCACAAGTGTGTCGGAGCACCCCTCGCTCGACTCGAGCTGATCTCGGCCGTCGACGGGCTGCTGTCACGCACGCAAGGCATCGCCCTCGATGGCGCCGCGGAGAACAGTGCCGGGCTGGTACTCAAGGGATTCGCCACGCTTCCGATCCGCGTCATCCCTGCGTGACCTGGCCGGGTCAACCACCAAACCCGTCGATCGTTGCGCGATCGAAGCGGACGCTGGGCTGTCCACGTCCAGCGTCTGAGACGACGAAGACGTCGCCGGCATATGGTTGTTCGATCAAGTCGGCGGCCGTGAGTCCGGCACGAGCAGTGGTGACGTAGAGATCGGTCAGGTCGCGGCCACCGAAGCAGACGCTGGTCACCTTGCGCACCGGCAGTTCGACGACGTCGGTGAGGCGCCCGTCCGGGTCGTACCGGTGGACCGCCGATCCGAGATACATCGCGACCCATACCCCGCCGTCGGCGTCGACCGCCAACCCATCGGCGTACCCAGCCGCCTCGGGCACCGTCAGCCAGGTACGTCGTCCGGACAAGTGACCGGAGTCGATGTCGTAGTCGAAGGCGGCAATGATTCGGGCGCGGCTGTCGACGAAGTACATCACCTCGCCGGTCGGGCTCCACCCCATGCCGTTCGCGAGGGCGCAGCCGACGACGACGGGTACCGCCCCCTGCGGTCCGAACCGATAGAGCGTGGAAACTCCGGGTCGGAAGTCCGTGGCGATGCTGCCAGCCCACAGCCGTCCATGTGGATCGCATTTCGCATCGTTGAGCTGCACAGTGGGATCGTCGGCACCCACGATCGGCATGATCAGCCGCGTCTGCGGCTCACCCCACTCGGCCAGGTGGATTCCGTCGGCCAGGCCGAGCACCAGCCCGCCGTCGCGGCGCGGAATCGCCGACCCGACCGGCTGCCCGACCTTATGGGTGCGCAGCGCACCACCGACCGGGTCAAACCGGTGGACGGTCTGCCGGTGAACGTCCACAAACGAAAGGCACGCTTCCGCGGCGTCCCAGACCGGCCCCTCGCCGAGTTCCGCACGTGCGTCAACGGCCACCTCCCACGCGCTCATGTGGCCCCCTCGTGCGTTTGCGGCTCCCGGTTCGAGCAGCTTGTTCCGGCATAGTAAGCAGTCGCCAGTTGACAGTTTACGTTCCTGGGCGGATGCTACAGCCAGAAGCGATGAGTGCAAACCCAGTCGTGGCGGTCGCTGCCGCCCGCGGGTCGCGTCCGGCAGCGTCATCATCTCTTCCGACGACGAGCAAAACCAGATCGAGGAGTCCGCCAGTGCCGCACCCGACGTCGCAGTCCATCCGCTCGCTCTTCGAGGGGTGGATGGGTGATCTCGAGTCCGCACTCCGCAACGACGACGAGACCGCGCTCGCCGAGCTGTTTCTCGCGGACTCGTACTGGCGAGATCTGGCGGCACTGACCTGGGACGTCCGGCAGTACTGGAGCCGTGATGAGGTCGTGCCGCGGTTGCTGGAGTATGCGAAGGCCTCCCGGCCGACGGGATTCGAGGTGGCGCCGAACCGAACCCCGCCTCGCGTGCTCGACGACGGTGCGACTGCCGACTTCTTCTTCACGTTCGAGACGACGACGGGCAGCGGAAGTGCGCTGGTGATCGCAGTACTCGACGACGAAGCCCGTTGGGGGCTGCGGGCCCGTCTCATCGCCACCACGCTGACCGGACTGAAGAGCCATCCGATCGACCCGCGGACCCGGCGCGGCTATGCGCCGATCCGGTCAGGAGAGACCTGGAGTCAATACCGAGCCCGAGTCAACGATCTGAGCGATCGCGACCCTGACGTTCTCGTTCTCGGCGGCGGACAGTCCGGCGTGATCATGGGCGCTCGACTCGACCGACTGGGCGTGCCCTATGTCGTGGTGGACAAGAACGCGCGGCCGGGTGACGGTTGGCGCAGCCGCTACTCCTCGCTCGCGCTGCACACCCCGACGTGCGTGAACGACCTGCCGTACGTCCGCCAGCCGGAAACATTCCCCGGATTCTTGTCGAAGGATCAGTGGGGGAACTACGTGGATGGCTACGCCGAGATGATGAACATCAACTGGTGGGGGGAAACCGAGTTCCTGAGCGGGACGTTCGACGAGAACGCGCGGGAGTGGACCGTTGAACTGCGCCAGGCCGACGGATCGACACGAACCATGCACCCGAAGCACATCGTCACCGCGCTGGGCTACACCGGCACCGAACCGTCCGTTCCCGAGCTGCCCGGCATCGCTGATTTCAGCGGCCAGGTCATGCACTCGTCGAAATTCCGCACCGGCGCGGACTACCGCGGGCAGCGGGTGATGGTGATCGGCAGCGCCACGAGCGGCCACGACATCTCACTGGACCTGGCTGACAACGACGCCGCCGTCTTCATGGGTCAACGCGGCCCGGCGTGCGTGGTCCCCATCGACGAGGCGGAGAACTTCAACGTCGACTACCTCAACCCGGCGCTCTCCGTGGAGGAGATCGACCAGCGACGCAACTCCGGCTTCGTCTATCCCCTGATGCTGAGAAAGGCGCAGGCCGAGACCGAACGCACCGAGCGGGAGTACGCGGAAATGTTCGACGGCCTGCGCAAGGCCGGCATGACGCTGACCATCGGCGAGGAGAAGGCCGGGTGGATCTACCGACTGCACAAGACATTCAGCGGCTACTACCTGGATGTGGGGGCGTCGCAAGCGATCATCGATGGCCGGATCAAGATGATCCAGATGGCCGATGTCGATCGGTTCGTTTCGCAGGGGGTGCGCCTGGACGACGGAACGGTCATCGAGCTCGACACGATCGTGATGGCAACCGGCTACCGCAACGTGCAGACCACCATCGCGCGTCTGTTCGGCCCTGACGTCGCAGAGAAGGTGGGTCCCATCGGCGGCGTCGCGGACGACGGCGAACATCGCAACATGGCGCGGCCGACTCGTCAGCCGCACCTCTGGATGTTGTTCGGCGGCATCATGGACGCCCGCAAGATGAGCGAGGTTTTGGCACTACAGATCGTCGCGCAACTGGACGGCGTCGTCCCGTCCGTGGTCCGAGCCGACGATGGCGGTGTGCTGTTCCTCGACTCGGCACAGTCCGCCGCGGGTGCGCCCTCATGACCGCCGTGGCGACGTCCTACTCGCCGCGCACGGGTGACCGGGTCCGATCGGCGGCACCGACGACGCAGTCCCAGCTCGTCACGATCACCACGACGGCCGCTACGGCGGCGGCCGTCCTCACCGGGACGAGCCCGGCCGAGCGGCGCCGATGGTTGTACGCACTGGCGGACGCTCTCGAGGCGTACACGGAAGAACTGGTCACGCTCGCCGACCTCGAGACCGCCCTTGGCTCGCAACGACTGACTGTCGAGTTAGGGCGGACGATTAGCCAGACTCGCTTCTACGGCGACGTGGCGGTCGAGGGGTCCTATCTCGGCGTCGCGATCGACGACGCCATCGGCCTAACCCGCATGAGCCGCCCGCTCGGTCCGGTCGCCGTCTTCGGCGCCAGCAACTTTCCGTTCGTCCTGGGTGTCGTCGGGCACGACACGTCCGCGGCGATCGCCGCTGGGTGTCCGGTCGTGGCGAAGGCGCACGACGCCCACCTCGGCCTGAGCCTGCGCCTGGCTGAGATCACGACAACGGCGCTCGCTGGCGCCGGCGCCCCGGTTGGTACGTACGCGCTTGCAGTCGGCTTCGACACCGGCGTCGCGCTGGTGAAGGCGCCGGAGATCACCGCACTCGCCTTCACCGGCTCCGAGCGCGGCGGCCGGGCGCTGTGGCAGGCCGCCAACGAACGCGAGATTCCGATCCCCGTCTACGCGGAGATGGGCACGGTCAATCCCGTCGTGGTCACCCGCGCCGGCGCCGCCGATCTGGACACCATCACCGACGGTTTCGTCAGCTGCTACGCCGCCTCCGCCGGGCAGTACTGCAGCAAACCTGGACTGTTCTTCGCCCCGGCAGGCACGGGTGCGGCCGCTCGGGTGGCGGCTGCACTGGAGGCGACCGGTCCGAACCCAACAATGCTCACCGAGGCGATCGCGAAGTCAGTCCGGACCGGCCTCGATGGTTTCACTCGAGCTGGCGCCCGAATCGTGCTCGAACTCGGCGGCCATGCCCCCGGATGGTCTGCGCCCGCCGCGATCCTGGAGGCGCCGATCAGTGCGGTCACGGAAGGGAGCCGGCTGCTCGAGGAGTGTTTCGGCGCGGTAGCGATCGTGGTGGAGTACACCACGGCCGAGGAGCTACACGCCGCTCTGCGCGCGATGCAGCCAGCGCTCGTCGCCGCTGTCTGGGCACCAACGGACGGCCCCGATGTCGAGGCCTCCGCCGTCATCGACATCCTGGCGGCGAAGGTCGGGCGCGTGGTGCTGAACGGGTGGACGACCGGGGCGGGGCACAGCTGGGCGCAGAACCACGGCGGCCCGTGGCCGGCGACCTCGAACGCTGCCGGGACCTCGATCGGCGGCGCGGCGCTGAACCGTTTCGTCCGCCCCATCGCCTATCAGACGGTGCGCGACGACTGGCTCCCGGAGGGTGCCCGGCGATCGAATCCCTGGGCCGTGACCCGTCGTGTCAACGGCGTGATCGAGCCCTCCCCACACGTCGTTCCCTGAGCTCAGCGCGTCAGCCGAACAGATCGGGAAGCTCGGACGCGTTTGTGACGCGCCCCTGCTTCGGGAAGATCTTCGTTACCAACAGGTCGTGCACCTCAGGGTCAGGGTCCGCGCAGGCATCGGCGACCACCACAACCGCGTAGTCCAGGTCGTGCGCCTCGCGGACCGTCGTCAGCACGACCCCGCTTGTGTGCACGCCGGCCAGCACCAGCGTGGTCATCCCCGCGCTCGTCAGCTGCTCGTGCAGGTTCGTCGTCGAGAACGCACCGACTCGCGTCTTGCGGACGACGATGTCCTCGGGCTCCGCGTCGAGGCGAGGGTGGATGCGGGTCGTCGGAGAGCCGGCGTCCATCCCGGGCCGAGCGGCCTTGACGCGGTTGCCCATCATGCTGGACGCGGGGAAGGCGGCGTAGTCCTCGTCGGTGAAGGCCACCCGGACGAAGCCGACCTGGCCACCTCGGCCGCGCACGAGCTTCACCGCAGTCTCGGCAACATCGACGAGCGGTCCGGGGTCGCCGAGGAAGCCGAGGATCGACGGCTGATAGTCCATCACGAGCAGCGCCGTGGTGGACGGGTCAATGGTGTCAGTCATGAATGCACGTCCTCCAGGGACAGTCGGCCGGTCACCGTGGTGAGCAGTTGGTCTGGCTCGTCGGGCGGGTGATCGCCCCGCCACGCAACGTGGCCGTCGGGGCGGACGAGGGTGAACCGGGACTGGTACAGCGTCGCCAAACTGCTGGGAAGCGTCTCGCGTCGCACGGGTATGCCCAGGTCCCGGGCTCGATCGAGCAGCGGGCTGGATGCCGGGTCGTCATCCGGGCCGAGGTCGAGCAGCACGAAGCCCTCGCCGAACAGGTCGAGCGTGGAGCGACCGTCGCTCAGCCAGGCATGGGGCGCGCGGTGGCCGGGACGATTTGTGGGCATGTACACCCGGTAGTCGTCGGCGGGTTCCGGGGTTCCGTCGGGAACGCAGATCGGCGAGTTCTCGTAGCGGTAGCCGAGGATGACCCCCTTGGACTCCCACTCCGCGCGAGTCCCCTCGACCAGCTCCTCGCCGACCGACCGGCGGAGTTCGTCGCCCTCGTGACCCGGCTCCAGCAGGCGCGACAGGTCGGCCTTGCTGTACCAGCCCTTGAAGTTGCTGGTGGCGGCCGCAGTGTTGCGGATGGCGATCGGGCGACGCTCGATCTCGTACGAATCGAGCAGACCTTCGCCGCCCCAGCCTCGCAGGACCGCATCGAGCTTCCATCCGAGGTCGACCGCCTCGCCGATACCGGTATTGGCGCCGAAACCGCCGGTCGGTGACATGGTGTGCGCGGAGTCGCCGACGAGGAACACCGGCCCGCGGCGGTAGGCATCAGCCACCAGTTGAGATCGTCGCCACGGCGCGATCGACAAGATCTCGATGGGCACCTTGTCGCCCAATACCTGGCGCATGATGCTCTCGACGTCGAGGGCATCGAGGTCGAGGCGTTCCTTGCCAGCCATGTACGTGAATCGCCAGAGCTCCTTGCCGTCGACGACCGTGAGGTTGCCGACCGGTCCCGACGGCGAGACGAAGATGAATCGGGCGGCGTCATGCTGGCCCGTGATCTTCAGTAGGTCCGGTGAACGGAAGTACACGCCGACCGAATAGTTGAGCAGCGGTATCCCGGAGCTGCCGATGCCGAGGTCTGCGCGTACCCCGCTGGTCGCTCCGTCGCACGCCACCGCATAACGGGCCGAATTTGTGGTCTTCTCCCCGGTCTTGGTGTTCGTGCAGAACGCGCGCACGGCACCGTGCTCGTCGATCTCGAGCCTGTCCACTCGAGTGTGGAGACGCAGCTGGACCGACGGATGCCGCAGCGCCGCCTGGGCGAGGATCGGGTCGAGCCACATCTGCGGGCATCGTTGCCGCCGCTCAGGACTCTCGGCCGGCGTTGGCATCTGACCTATGGACGGGTAAGGCTCGCGGATCAACTCGTAGCCGTCGAGCCCGGTGCTGAAGACGATATCGAGCTCATAGTCGTCGGGAAATCCGCAACCGCGGACCTCATCCACGATGCCCCAACGCCGAAAGAACTCCATGGTGCGTATCGAGACGCCACCCGCGCGAGGGTGATCGACGCCGCCGTCCCCCTCGTCGAGAATGAGTACGTCCTGTCCCCGGAAGCCGAGCTCCAGAGCCATAGCGAGGCCGACCGGGCCAGCGCCCACAATGAGCACGGAGGTGTCTGCCATTGGCCGTCCTCTCGTGTCAGGCGGAGACGAGTAGAGATGCACACTGATTTCGAACAATGAACCACAGATTACGATTGTTGACAGCCACCAGTTGATTGTTTACGATTCTGCAACACTTGGCAAGGGGCTGCGCGGCCGGGCCGACGAGGGGCGATCGGAGACGCATGCAGATCCGCACCGTCAGGAAGGTGGCACCTGGATGAAGGCCGCGCTCTACACCGGGGACCGAGACTCTCTGGTCGTCGAGGACGTCGAACTCGCTCTCACAACGTTGGGTGCCCACGACGTGCGGATACGGCTCGGGGCTACGGGCGTGTGTCACAGCGACCTATCTGCGCTCAACGGCACGTTCGGCCCGTTGAACAATCCTTCGATCATGGGCCACGAAGGGGCCGGAACCGTGCTTGCCGTCGGGGCGGACGTCACCCGCGCAGCTGTCGGCGACCGAGTGATTACGAGCTTCATCCCCGCGTGTGGCGACTGCTTTTTCTGCGTACGCGGACAGTCGAACCTGTGCGAGCTCAACGCCAAACTGCGTGCCGCTGGTATCGGCCGGGCCACGACGTCCGCAGGCGACGCCGCCCGCGCGTTTTGCAACCTCGGCACGTTCGCCGAGGAAATGATCGTGCACGAGGCCAGCGTCGTGGCGGTGCGAACCCACCTGCCCGACGAACAGCTCGCGCTCATCGGCTGCGGCGTGACCACCGGTGTGTGCGCGGTCTTCAACACCGCCAACGTCGCGCCCGGTGCGACCGTCGCCGTCATCGGCTGCGGCGGGGTGGGCCAAGCCGTCATCCAGGGTGCACGGATCGCCGGTGCGGCCCGCATCTTCGCCGTCGACCCGATCGCGTTCAAGCGAGACTCGGCCAAGAATCTCGGCGCTACGGACGGAGTGGACCCCGGCGACGCTGATCCCGTGGAGCAGCTTCGCGCGGCCACCGAGGGTCGCGGCGTCGACTACGTATTCGAAGTCGTGGGACGACCGCAAACCGTCGTGCAGGCCCACGCCGCGGCGCGGCTCGGCGGCACCGTCGTTCTCATCGGCGCCGGGGCGCCCGGAGAGCAGGTGTCCTTCGACCTCTTCGCGTTGCACCGCGAGAAGCGACTACTCGGCTGCGGTTACGGGTCGGCGCAGGTGCGCCGGGACATCCCCAGATTGGTGACGCTCGCCGAGTCCGGTCAGCTCGACCTCGAATCCATGGTGACCCGCCGCATGTCGATCGAGCATGTCAACGAGGCCTTCCGGCTCATGGCCCATCATCCGCGCCTGGTGGAGCCGCTGCAGCAATTTTTCGGCGAGCCGGTCTACGTGCATCAGTTCAAGATCAATGCCAAAGCGGCGTTCGAGGGCGACGTGTGGCAATG